>Ga0172377_10003402_pt1 | contig 16335 bp, 15 predicted proteins | sample Pumphouse3metaG_FD_119749 | JGI IMG/M metagenome (GOLD analysis project Ga0172377, IMG submission 119749) | Leachate microbial communities from a municipal landfill in Southern Ontario, Canada - Pumphouse #3 metaG | ecosystem: Engineered > Solid waste > Landfill > Unclassified | place: Canada...
ATAATGACAATAAAATATTTTCTTCCACCGTTAATGTGGGAATTAAGTTATAATTTTGAAAAACAAATCCGACTGATTCCCTACAATAATAATCCCAATCACTAGCAGAATATGTGGCAGTATTTTTCCCTTCGAAAAAGAATGCTCCTTCACTTTGAGAATCTAATCCTCCTACAATATTTAGAAGGGTTGTTTTCCCGCAACCACTCGGTCCTAATATTCCAATAAAACCGGTCGCGGGTAAAGATAAATTAAGAGATTGTAAAGCACAAACTCGGGTTGCTTTTGACTCATATATTTTTGTGATATTTCGACATTGAATCATATTGAATCTCCTTTTTTTTCGATGATAAATGAATCGGATTTTATTTCACTTATCTTCCTCTTCTTCATTATAAAACAAATCAATCGATATATCAATTCTTTTCATAAGTTAAGTGAAACTTAAATATGAATTAAAACGTTTGCATTCTTTTTTGATATAGGTTATAATATAGGTACCAAAGAAAATTTAGGAGGTACAACAAATGATCGATGGCGAGTTATTGGAATTGCGGAATGCCGCAAAAGCAAAACCGGGATTCTTAGAAATCACAACGTCTCTTTTAGTAGACTTGGTGTATTGTTCTTTGTCCTTTGATTCTGATCGGATTAAAAAGGAAGATGTTGTTCAAGTTTTAACAACCAAAACCGATACAATTGATCCCAGCATGATTCAAATTGTTAACAACCAAAAAAACGCCTTTCTGCGGGCGATTACTATGGCACAAGAAAACATCCCAATGGATGAGAACCAGCTCAAAGATTTACATCAAATAATGATGGAAGGATTCTCAGAAGTGGGTGGGCTTTACCGTAATGTTGATATTTCTCTTAGCTATTCTTCTCATACGCCCCCCAGTTATATTAAAGTGTATGATCGCATGAATAAATATTTTGATTATACCGCTACAGAACCAACAAAAGACGTATTTGAATACATATCTTATTGCCATTTACAACTAGCAAAAATTCATCCATTCTTAGATGGAAACGGACGTCTTGCTCGACTGATTCTAAATTATCATTTAATGCGAAAAGGATTTTTACCAATCTTAATTAATAAAGATAGAAGACGTGAATATTTTGAAAATTTAGAAGAATTCAAAGTCAACAAAAATATCAAACCTTTTATCTTATATTTGAAAGCATTAGAACACGAACAACTCACCCAATTTTTAGCCTTATAGATTCAAAAAAAGACGCGAAATGTTTTTTGCGTCTTTTTTTCTATAAAGTTATCTTTACACAATCTCCATCATGTCCAACAACATGAATAAGATCCAATTTAGGGAAATTTTTACTAGATTGTTTTAATCCATGAATAATCACTTTCATTTGTTCATGATTAATCTTCAGATCAGAGATGTTTTTATATATTATTTTTTGAATTAATTGACTGCTTAAAAGAAAGGATGGAATCCATAATCGAATCGTTCGTTCATCACTTGATTTAATAATGATTTTCATATCTACTCAACATATATTTCAATTAAATCTCCATCAGAACTTTCAACTTCCACTAACTTACCAATAACTCCTTGTTCAACCATACTTAAAATTTGTGAAAAATCAACAGAATTAAACACTTTTTTATTGGAAGTAATACTCGATGGATCCATCCCTGAATCAATACAAATTTTCAAAAGTGACAAGGGAATATTAATCTTTACCTTATCTCCATCAGAAGAATTGACTACAATTTTAAGTAATAATTGATTCATAGGTTTCTTTTCTTCTTTCGTCAAAAGAGTGGCTTCTTGAATATCCTCTTTTCCTAACAAATAATCCACCGTTGTCCCAAACAAATTAGCAATCTCTACCAAAATAGTGACATCTGGATAACTTAAATCGTTTTCCCACTTCGATACGGCTTGAGGCGATACGTTTAGTTTTTGGGCCACTTCGTCTTGAGTTAACCCTTTTTCTTTTCGTAATTGTAAAAAGATTGTACCAAAACTTTTTTTCATTATTAAATCCTCCTTTGTTTTGATAATTTAATTATACACTGATTTTTGGCGTTTCCTAACATCGAGTAGTTGAATAACGCCTTTTTTCTATCGCAATGGTTGAATATTCTATCAACCATTGGTTGAGAAGTACAAATGAAAAATAAGTCCTAAAAAATTAGGACTTGTTATTCATTTATTCTTTCGGTTCAATAATTAAAAAGCGATTTGGATCTTCTCCTTCAGAATGAGTCGATACATCTTTCCATGTTGATAGTTTATCATGAATAATTTTTCGTTCATAAGCATTTAAACTATCTAGTTTAATACTTTGCTTTGTTTTAGCAACTTGTTTTCCAAAATCAACTGCCATTCGCTCAAGATTATTTTCACGACGACGACGATATCCACCTACATCAACTTTCACAATATACTGTTCGCCATCTTCATAAAAACGATTGATGATATTTGATACTAAGATTTGTAAGGCAACTAAATGTTTGGAATTTTTTCCAATTAAAACACCATTCATATCGCCAGCATCGAGGTTGAATTCAACAATATTATCCCGGACTCTTTTTTCAATAAATCCATCCCAGTTATTTGACGTTAAAATCATTTGCAAATATTCTTTCCCTTTTTCAATCCCGTCAACTTTGGTTCTCACTTCAATAGATGTTTTACTTCCAATCCCAAAAAGCCCTTTTTTTTCACTGATGATTTCAGCTTCTAGATCTTCAGCCGCAACGACTAATTCTTCTACCGCAAGAGCCATCGCTTCTTCCGTTGTTTTCACTTCATATGTTCGTTTTTTCATATGTTTCCTCCTCTTAATATTTGTTTTTCAATACTTCTAACCGTTTTTGACTATTACGGTATCCAAGATAACTTTGTAAAGTTGAATAAATATTACCAACTAACCAGTACAATCCTAATCCTGCGGGGCTTCGTAAAACAAATAGTACCATCATAACAGTCATACCATACATCATAATATTCATGGTCTTTTCTGTTGATTTTTGACTACTAGTTTGTTGACGTCGATATGCAGGAACAGCAGCTTGTTGATCAGCACGAGCTTTCTTTTGCCGATGTTGTGATAACATTAAACTTAATATTTGCGTAATTCCAACCAAAACAGCCAATACAATCACCGCAATTTTTTGTGTGGGGTCAGTTGATTGTCCTTCCAATAAATTAACACCAAATATTTTAACAGATTTGAAAACAGCTAACCAATGTCCACTGGTTAATAAGTTACCTTCTGAATCTAAAATAGTTGCCGGCATTCTACTAATAGTTCGATAGAAACCAATGAAAATTGGAAACTGAATTAATGGTAATAAACATCCACCTAATCCTATTCCATATTTTTTATACAATTGTTGTGTTTCCATCGCCATTCGTTGTTTAGATTGTTCATCAGTTTTACCTTCATATTTCATACGAATTTTATCAGATTCTGGTTGTACTAAAGACATTTTTAAACTCATGTCATTGGTTTTTGCATAAATTGGCCAAGCCAATGTACGAACCACAATGGTTGATAAAATAATAGCAACTCCGTAATTGCCAAAAGCAAGAGTTTTAGCTGCCACCCACATCAATCCAGCCATTGGATATACAAAGATATCTTCAAATGTAAAACCAGTAATAGGGGCTGTAACGGATGCTGCACTACTACAGCCTGTTAAAACTAAAGCGAGTCCAAAAATCAGTACAAAAGCGAGTAGGGTCTTTTTTTGATAATTCATTTAATTATTCTCCTTATTCGTTGTTATTTTGTTTAACAATTTTTCCATTTGAACTTTTTTCTCAGTAAACAGTAATTCAATCACGCTCTTTTTTACAATAATTAAATAGTGATGATGGTTGAGCTTCTCTAAATAGGGACGAACTAGTTCACGAACCACGCGTTTTTCATAATTCCTCACTACCGCATTTCCACATCGTTTTGAAATGGAAATGGCCAATTGAGGAAGCTTTGTTGTTCCTGGTCCAACATAAATGGCATAATACCTGGAACCTACACTTTTTTTCAAATGAAAAACGCGATCAATATCCTTCGTTTTCTTTAAACTGTATTTACGGTTCATATTCCCTCCAAGTAAACAAAAAGACCCCTTGAATTGTGACGTTCAAGTGGTCCGGGTTGTTTGTTTTCTATGCAGAAAGTTTGACTCTTCCTTTGAGTCGTCTGCGGGCTAATACTTTGCGACCGCCAACAGTTTTCATACGGGCACGAAAACCATGATCTTTACTTCTTTTGCGTTTATTGGGAGTATATGTATTTCCTAGCATATCAGTGCACCTCCTATGCTAACTGTATTGATAACGAATTTTATTATACCTTGCTTTATTCGTAAAGTCAAGAGCATTTATTGGTTATTTGTAGTAGATGAATCACTGGACGATTCTTTTTTACGAGTCGTTGTATAGTAAACTACCCCAGCAACCGCCACTCCTATTAAGATTGGCCATCCAATTAAGTTAATTCGATCCCATGGAATAATGGTAGAAACAACTGGAACTTCTCGTTCATCGGTATAAGTAGGTTCTGTTGACACATTATTTGGTAAATTAGCAATGCGAACCATATAACGAATAGTTTGTTCTTCAATTGAAGAGTCCTCTTCCCCGGGAACATAATAATGTAGTTCGCAATACACATATTCTGGCTCTAAGATTTTGGGAAATGCAACGTTTGTTTGCCGATAATAAGAAGATTGGCTCCAATGACCATACACTCCAACAAAGGGATAAGCTGTTCCATTTATAGAAACAATCCATGATTGCATATCGATGTGATATTGATGTGTATAATTATTTAAAAGAATTCTGGTTCCTAAGGTATAATTGTTAGCATCCTCAGTAGCTTCAAAATTTACCCGAAGATCAACGATTTCTGTGGCCGTGTCTCCTTCTCCTTCAAAATGAGTCAAGGTATTAAGTCGCGAGAAGAGACTTCGATCTTTCAAATCAATCATCACTGTTTCTTTTGAATGTTCAGTGTGCGACACACCCAAAGCGTCTTGATATTTTGTAACGGTATAAAAAGTCTCAGGATTAATGAAATCTTCTCCACCATCAACCACATATGAATGAGTGATTTTAGTCTGATAATTCATTCGGTCAGAAAAATATTTCATTCTGTTTGAAGATAAATAAGAACTTATCATAAACCGTTCAATCAGCAATCTAGGATCCACGTTTAGTTCGTTAAAAGTAGATTGGGTGGTGGTTGTAACATTATGGGTAAGTTTAACGGCTTGGGTTGTCTCGTTATATACATAACGAGGAGTTAATTGAATCGATGTATGGACTTCTTCAGGAAATATGAAATGTTCATAATCAGGTTGAATCACTAGATTAGCATTTTTAGGACTCACCAAAAAGATAATGAGAACAAGAATTGCTAAATAAAATGTAATTAGCATGACAAACCCTGGACGGTTCATTTTTGCGATGAACTCATTAACGGGTCCTAATTTAAGTTGAGGGATCGTATCTTTCTTTTTCATAGTCTTCACAAGCGAATGCTTTACTCCTCCGTTCGTAAAAGTTGTTCTTAACCATTTTACAATAAGAACCTCATTTTTGCAAGTGTTATTTCTTAAAAATCATGATGATTTTTTACTATTATATATAGAAACAAAGTTATCCACTTTTCCCCATGTGGATAACTTTCCCCATTTTGGTGGATAACTTATCACTTTTATCATCATGGGGAAAAGAGGACAATTAAAAAGTAAATAATATTTACTTTTACTCTTTAATTATTGAATGGTTTGTGGTATGATGTTCTTAAGAGGTGGGACAGTATGAATTCAGAAGCATATAAAAAGTACTTTAATGATGCCCTCCAACAACTTGAAAAACGAATGAACCACGATGATTTTGAAGACTTGTTTCGAGGAACAGGAGACATTCATAAATACGAAAACGACTATATTTATGTCGTTGTTCCTGATGCTCTCACTAAATTTAAAATCGAAAAATTCCATTCTAAAGATCTCAATGATTATTTGGAATTTAGTTGCCCTATAAAAGCTCGTTTTAAATTTATTACCAAAGATGATGCTCAAAAAGAAAACGAATTAACAAGTATGCCAATTACTACTCCAGAGACCCCGTCTTCTGACAAAAGCAAACGCAAATTAAGAGCTGAATTTACCTTCGATAATTTTGTTGTTGGTGAAAGTAATCGCTTTGCTTTCTTATCAGCGATGAAAGTAGCAGAAAACCCTCACTCTGTGTTAAACCCTTTATACGTGTTTGGAGATGTTGGATTGGGTAAAACCCATTTAATGATGGCTATTGGCCATTTTGTTCTTGATAATAATATTCATGCAAATGTCGTCTATACAAGTGCCCAACAATTTACCGAAGATTATTTTTTATCAACCGCCACTAAAAAAGGGCGAGAAAAAATTGAAGAATTTTATAACCATTATCGCAGCGCTGACTTATTATTAGTTGATGACATTCAATTTTTAGAAGGAAAAACCGGCACCCAAGAAGAATTTTTCAAAGTATTTGATTATTTACATGAAAACAACAAACAAATTGTTATTACTTCTGATCGCGTAGCTAATGATTTAAAATTAATGTCTCGACTCAAATCCCGTTTTAATTGGGGAATGATTGTAGATATTAAATCACCTGATCAAGATTTACGAGTTAATATTTTAAAAAGAAAACTCGTGTTTATGTTAAATAACCCCAAAGATGTTCCTGAAGAAGTTTTGGATGTGATTGCGTCTTACTTCACGAACAATATTCGTGATTTAGAAGGAGCTCTTCGCCGCTATGTCACTTATTGTGTATCGCTTGACTTGCCATTTACCCTTGAAACCATTGAAATTGCGTTGGGAAGTATTCTCCCAAATAAAATAGTCGATGCTCCATCAAAAACAAAAGACACTGATTGTATTAAAGCGCTTGTTTGTGATTATTTTAGATTAAGTTTAACTGAGATCACTTCAAACAGCCGAAAAAGTAACATCGTCTACGCTCGAAATATCGCCATCTATATCATTAGAGAACAGTATCGCACACCGCTTAAAAAAATTGGAGAACTGTTTGGAAAACGTGATCACGCAACCATTGCTCATGGGTTTGAAAAAATCAAAGAAGCACTCAAAACAAATCCACACGTTAAAGTAGATATTGATTATATTTGGTCTAAAATGCCAAAAGAATAGTTATCCACATATCCACAGCCCTTAATAATAATAATATTTAACTAAATAAATAAAGGAGTTCAATCATGAAATTTTCTATTAGTCGAGATTTACTATTATCTCACCTCAATCATGTTGCTAAGGCGCTTTCAACCAAACCACAAATGCCCATCTTAACTGGAATTAAATTAGAAGTTAAAACAGATGCATTGTTGTTAACGGCTTCCAACTCGGACATTACTATTCAATCAACTGTTTCACAAACAGAGAAACTAGTGATTGAAGAAGAAGGAATTTGTGTTCTCCCTGGTAAATACTTATTAGAAATCATTCGGAAATTAGATGCAAATACGATTGATTTTGCTTCTTTCGAAGAAAACATGGTTAAAATTTTAGCAGATCGTAGCAATTTCACTTTAAACACACTTGACAAAGATGCATTTCCACTTATTTCTTTTGACAACAGTCCACTGAATTTATCACTAGATGTTTTAAATCTTAAACAAGTGATTAAGAAAACAACCTTTGCTTCCTCTATATCTGAATCAAGAATGGTATTGACGGGTGTGTCGTTTTCAACCAATGACAGTAAAATGGAAGCCATTGCGACTGATAGTTTTAGGTTAGCTAAGAAATATATGATTTTTGATCGTCATTACCCCAAGATCAATGTTGTTATTCCTTCAAAAAGTTTAGATGAACTAAACAAAATCATTGAGGAAATCGATCAAATCGTTCAAATTCATTTCTTTTCTACTAAAGTTTTATTTAAATATAAAAACTTACTATTTCAAACTCGTTTAATTGAAGGAGTGTTCCCTAATACAAGTAGTCTTATACCAACAGAATTCATGACTAGTTTGCGGTTTAATAAACAAGAACTCCTCTCAGCAATCGAAAGAGCGTCACTTTTTACTAGTTCGGAATCGACTAATATCATTAAAATGACATTAACTAACGACAACCTTGTTCAAATCACTTCAACATCAAATGAAATTGGAGCGGTATTAGAAGAAGTGAATTCATTGGAATGTTCTAAAGTGATGCCATTCCAAATTGCTTTTAGTTCTAAGTTTTTTATGGATGCTCTTCGTGCTTTTGATTCTGCTGAAGTGAGTATTCATTTTACAGGGGAAATTAAACCTTTTATTATTACGGGCGAGTATGATGTTAATCACATTCAACTTATTTTACCAGTTCGTGTTGCATAATATTACAAAAAAAAGTGTCCTTCATTCAGAAGGACCTTTTTTTATATTTTAATTTCATCAAACAACAGTTCCAGTTCATCTCTTAATAGGTTTCTATTAGAAATATCCCACGCAGTCATTCGTTTTGATTCATCTTCAGCAAAATCAAAGACACTAACTCCATCTGCTTGAAGGTTTTTAATGATAGAACGATCTTTTAATGGAGGCAATACGACAGCTTTTGGAGTAAATTCTATTGCTTGTTCTTTTAATTTTTCTAAAGAAACTTTAGGAGCTCGACGATTGAGACTAAATCCATTAGGAACAATATATTTAATAGCATTTAAATCGATGTCATTGTCAACAAAATATTGAATGGTATTAAAGAATCCATTTAATCCTAAACTATCTAATCCAACAACAATAATGATAGAATCACTTAAATCTAGTAATACTTCAGTTAAGCGACTACTAGAAGGTGGAAAATCAATAAAGATATAGTCAAAATAAGTTTCATATTCTTTAATAATTTTTTTAATTACTTTTTCTTGGGATCGTTCGAGTGTTAACTTCATCGACAATTTGTCTGTGTTTAATGTTTTAATCACATGAAGATTGGGACGAACCTCAATCAAGATATCTCCTAACTCAACGACGTTGGCCATTAAGAATTCAAGGTAATTATCACTTTCTTCGAAGATTTTGTCTTCTTTTCCAAAGATTTTAAAGATACTATTTTGATCATCAACACTAATTACTAAAATTTTCTTTCCTAGATACGCATAATAGTGGGCTAAGTATCCAATAAAGGTTGTTTTACCCACGCCTCCCTTTTTACAGAAAGTTGATACAACAGCCATTATAAGTCCTCTCTTTCTAATTTTTCTCTGCAGGCGTCTTCAATGAAAGTTGATACTTGTACTTCTTTCATAGCCGATGCGATTTTGATCCGTTTTCTTAAATCTTTGTCCATAGTTGCAGTGTACTTTTCACGCACGCCCGTTTCAACAGGTTTCGTCAATTTGGATAACGGGTTTTCCCGTTTTTTGAATGGTGTGGAATTGGTGTTCATTTTTCCCTCCTTGTTACCAATGTGGTCTATTACATTCTTTGCAAATACGTATAAACATAAATACATATAAACATATATATGCCAATACATATAAACATATAAATGTAAATAAATATATACATAATTACATAAAAGTGAAGTAATCAAATGTGTAAAATATCATTAAATTGTGGTGCATTATCAAATCATAAGATTCTAAAGAAGTAGTAAAACTCGAATATGAAGGCTGGTACAGGGATAACGCCGCGAAACAAGATTTTAGTATTTAAAATTAAGCCAAAATTTTCGCTTTAAATCGTTTTTATAGTCAAAACGGCAACGTTATTCCACCGGCGGTCTAAAAATCAACGTAGCCGATTTTTTGAGGGGGTTAAAACCTCGTTTTTTAAGGGTGTTTGTGGGTGGAATAGAATCGCTTACAAACAAATAGATACATAAATACATATAAACATATAAATGTAAACACTTAAAGATGTATAAGTGTAAAAACATAAATAAATATTTGTGTATTTATGTAAAAACAAATCATTGTGATAGGGTGGTGATATATTTGTTGGAAATTCTTTGACTAATTGGCGAAAAAAATTCCGAACGTAGGTAGTGGTAATATTTAATTTAAAATGGTAAGAATGGTGAATAAATATTCATTGATTTAATTATACATTTAAATTACAAATATTGCAAGCCATAATTATGTATTTATGTAAAAAAGTTATAACATAAGTGAAGCTAATCTGTTTTTTCTGTTTTAACATAAGCGTAATTTAAATGCAACACCAGTTGTGTCACCTTTTATTGTGATTTTACCCCAAATTATTCACTTATTCCTTCTAATATTATTGATTTTATCCTTTTTTGTGTTGAAACGATCGAAATGACGGTGTAAAAACAGATATATTAATAAAAAAACAGACATGTCCTTATAAATCATTAATAATAGGGTTGTTTGTTATCTTCTAATATACAAATTTATTCATATAATATAGAAAGCATTTGTGTTTCTATCTTTTAATAGAAGGATATAATAGTGGACAACGCACGCAAAGCGACACGGGGGTGATTAATAAAACGATAGAATCTGTCATCATAGGCGAGAAAAGTGATGATCAATCATCTAATCTACTTGGAGTTAGACAAAAACTCATAAAAACTGATGATTAATCTAAATTATGAAGTCACAACATTATGAATATTTTCTAATTTAAGTGATAATAACACTAACGTTCGACCATATATACGTAAAACCATAAAAAAGGGATAGGAGCCAACGAGGGTACGACGGACAAAACAGACATATTGAACGAGTTAATTGAAACTTAAGTGAAAAATTTAACCATATATACGTAAAACCATAAAAAAGGGATAGGGTCCAGGCAGTTTACGATGGACGAGATGAGTATATTTGGCGGGTATTCAGTCTATGAGCTAGAACATAACCATATAACTGTGGTTATTTTGATGATCATAATAGAATGAACATCCTGCATGATGATTTTTACTCCTTAACAACCAATAAACATCATTATTTTAAGTGAATTTTTAATTTTTGTTTAAAATAACCTCTACTTTTGATTTATATTTACATATATAATATATGTTTTTAGACAAAAAACAACATATTTATGTATATAATATAAAAATTAAAAAAATAGTTATAAAATATGACGAAAACTATGGAAAAAAAATCAAAAATATGGTATAATTATTATATATAATGTGGAGAAAAACGATGAAAACAATTAAGATAAATACCGAATATATTACTCTAGGTCAACTCTTAAAGCTTGTTGGTGAGATTTCTCAAGGATCTGACGTTAAAATCTTTTTGAAAAGCCAAAAAATTATGGTGAACAACGAAGAAGAAAATCGTCGGGGCAAGAAATTACGTCCACATGATGAAGTTGTTGTTGCCGATCGAGTATACGTGATCGAGTAGCCATGTTTTATATTCAAAAAATTGACCTTCATCAATTTCGCTGTTATAAAAAAGCGACTTTTACCTTCGGGTCTACCAAAAACATTATTTATGGAGACAACGCGAGTGGAAAAACAAGTTTAGTAGAAGCGATTCATTGTCTAGGAATCGGAAAAACATTCAAAAACACAAAAGATTTTGACTTAATTAATAAACCAAACCATTTTATGAGTATTAACGCCTTGATTAGTGATGATCAAGGAGACAATAAAGTTCTTTTTGCTTATGATGGACGAGTCAAGCAGATTACAAAAAATTCAAAATCATATAAACGATTGAGTGAATATTTAGGATATATCAATGTGGTTGTTTTCTCTCCAGATGATTTGGAGTTAATTAAAGGGTCTCCTAGTGAACGCCGCCGCTTTTTAGATGTTAATATCGGACAAATTGACCACATTTACTTAGAAAGTTTGATTCGATTCAAGAAAATACTAAAAGAACGCAATGAATATTTAAAGAATCAAGACCAATGGATAGAAGACGACGTCATGATTCGAACACTTGACGATGCATTGATTAAACAAAGTCAGATTATTATTCAAAAACGCAATGATTTTATTTGTGAATTAAATCGATGTGTTCGATTAATTAATCTACAATTAAGTTCACAAAAAGAAATTTTTGAAATTATCTATGATCCTAACTGTTCGGTTGATGAGTTAGTTATGAAAGCGCATGATCGTCATCGTTATGATATTGCCATGCATCAAACCACATGGGGCCCGTCTCGAGATGATGTCACTTTTTTAATAAATAGTGCACCCGCTAACATTTATTGCTCACAAGGGCAAATTCGCACAGCCTCACTATCAATTAAACTTGCTTTGGCTGACATGGTTAAACGGCGAGGGAATAATATGATTGTTATATTAGATGATGTATTGAGTGAGTTGGATACGTCTCGTCAAAATGAGGTATTAAAAATGCTTGATCCAGATAAACAAACATTTATTACAACAACATCAATTCAACATATTTCAAAAGAATTACTAGATAATAGTACATTAATTCAGATTAGAGGTGAAAAACTGTGAATAATCCTAATGATAAAGAGTTAAACAAACCTTCAGATACTTTTGAAACTGAAACAACTGAAGAAGCCCAAGACCATACGTATGAAGCCTCTAGTATTCAACTTCTTGAAGGACTTGAAGCAGTTCGAAAACGTCCTGGTATGTATATTGGTTCCACAGGTCCTCGCGGACTTCATCATTTGGTGTGGGAAATTGTAGATAATGCTATTGATGAAGCCTTGGCAGGGTATTGTACTCATGTTGAAGTAGAAATATTGCCTGAAAACATTATTCGTGTGACCGACAATGGTCGTGGAATTCCGGTTGGGATCCATCCTAAAACAAAAGAATCAGCTGCAGAAGCGGTTTTTACCATTCTTCATGCAGGTGGGAAATTCGATGGATCTTCATATAAGGTTTCTGGAGGTCTTCATGGTGTAGGAGCATCAGTTGTTAATGCACTAAGTGAGTATGTACACGTTGAAATTCATAAAGAAGGAAAAAAATACGAGCAAGAATTTAGTCGTGGGAAACGATTTTACCCATTGCGAGAAATTGGTCTTACTAAAAATCATGGATCGCGGATTACGTTTAAAGCGGATAATCAAATATTTAAAGAGGGAACTACCTATGATTATGAAACACTTCGTGTTCGTTTTCAACAATGCGCCTTCCTAAATAGTGGATTAAAAATATCTTTAACTGATTCCCGAAATCCTGATACGATTAAAAGTGTTGTGTATTGTTATGAAGGCGGAATTAAAGAATATGTTGCCTATTTAAACAAATCAAAAAATGTAATTCATTCAAATATTATTTATGTAGCCGGAAAAGTGGACAACATTGAAGTAGAAATTGCTATTCAATATACGGAAGATTATAATAGTAATATGTATTCCTTTATTAATAATATTTATACTCCAGAAGGCGGAACCCATGAAGAAGGGTTTAGAATTAGCTTAACGCGGGTTTTAAACAATTATGGACGGACCTCTGGATTATTTAGAAAAGATGAAAGTTTTAGTGGGGATGACGTTCGTGAAGGATTGACGGCTATTATTGTTTGTCGCCATCCAGATCCTCAATTCGAAGGTCAAACTAAATCTAAATTGGGAAATACAGAAGTTCGTAAGATTACATCACAAATTTTATCAGAAGGGTTGGAAACATTTTTAAAAGAAAATCCAGCATCTGCTAAAAATATTATTGAAAAAGCAGTGATGGCGAGCCGGGCTCGATTAGCTGCTAAGAAAGCTCGAGAAGCAACTCGTCGTAAAAACCCTCTTGAATCATTAGGATTTGCATCGAAATTAGCAGACTGTCGCAGTAAGAACCCCGCTTTAAGTGAGATTTATATTGTCGAGGGTGATTCTGCGGGTGGATCTGCAAAACAAGGACGAAATAGTGAATTTCAAGCTATCCTTCCATTACGAGGGAAAGTATTAAACGTTGAAAAAGCACGTCTAGATCGAGCACTTGGAAATAAAGAAATTATTTCAATGATTCAAGCGTTTGGAACAGGAATTGGGGATGATTTCAACATTGAACAAGCGCGTTATCACAAAGTTGTCATTATGACAGATGCTGATGTGGATGGGGCTCATATTCGAACATTATTATTAACGTTCTTTTATCGATTTATGAAACCATTGATTGAAAGTGGATATGTATACATTGCCCAACCCCCACTTTATAAAATCACTCAAAATAAACGATTAGAATATGCATATTCAGATGAAGAATTACAAAAAATATTAGAAACATTTCCAAAAACTTCAAGACCACAATTGCAACGGTATAAAGGGCTGGGTGAAATGAACCCAGAACAATTATGGGAAACGACAATGGATCCAAAAAAACGGACCCTTCTACAAGTCAACCTCCAAGACGCAATTGAAGCTGACACCATTTTCAGTATGTTAATGGGAGATGATGTGTTGCCTCGTCGTGAATTCATTGAAGAAAATGCGGTATATGTTGAAAACTTAGACGTATAGGTGGTGAGTAGAGATGAAAGAAAAAGATTATTTAGATATTAAAGAATCTGAAGATACCCAAGAAGACGATTCATCGGAAGACACCGAAATTACTGAAGAAGATGATTCATCGGAAGAGGCTGAAGAAGATAATGTATCCGAAGACACCAAAGACGTCCAAGAAATCACTGAAAAAGACGATAATTACAATATGGTAGATGGTCCGACCTCAAATGAAAGCGAAAAACGAGATTTTGAATCACAATTTAACCACGGACGGATTAAAGAAATTGATTTATCAAAAGAAATGAGAAGTTCATTCTTAAGTTACGCGATGAGTGTCATTGTGAGTCGAGCCTTACCAGATGTTCGCGATGGAATGAAACCTGTTCATCGTCGTATTTTATTTGGAATGAATGAACTGGGTGTGTATGCTGATAAAGCCTATAAAAAATCTGCCCGTATTGTTGGAGAAGTCATGGGAAAATTCCATCCTCATGGAGATAGTGCTATTTATGACTCTATGGTACGGATGGCTCAAGATTTTAGTTATCGTTATCCGTTAGTAGATGGTCATGGTAACTTTGGATCTGTTGATGGCGATGGTGCGGCGGCGATGCGTTATACTGAAGCTAAAATGAGTAAAATCGCGATGGAAATTATGCGCGACTTAAATAAAAATACCGTTGATTTTATTAACAACTACGACGGTAGTGAACGAGAACCCTCAGTTTTGCCGTGTAAGTTCCCTAATATTTTAGTTAATGGAGCTACAGGAATTGCTGTCGGAATGGCGACCAATATTCCTCCTCATAATTTAAATGAAGTTATTGATGGATTGTTAGCCATGATTAAAAATCCAGAAATATCGATTGAAGGATTAATGAATTTCATCAAAGGGCCTGATTTTCCTACTGGTGGATTAATTATGGGGTTATCTCAAGTTCGAAAAGCATATATGACAGGAAATGGAGCGCTCAGTGTTCGCGCAAAATGTGAGATCAAAGAAGATGGAGGGAAACCCACCATCATCGTTACAGAAATTCCATATCAAGTTAATAAAACTCGTTTAATAGAACGAATTGCCGATACGGTTAAATTAAAGATGATAGAAGGCATTACTGGATTGCAAGATGAATCCAGTCGTCATGGAATGCGGATTGTTATTGAGTTAAGACGAGATGCTAATGCGAATGTTATTTTAAATAATTTATATAAACACACTCAACTTCAAACAACTTTTGGAATCAATATGCTTGTGCTTGTCAAAGGACAACCAAAAGTATTGAATTTAAAAGAAGTATTAGAATACTATTTGGCTCATCAAGTGGAAGTTATCACGCGACGGACTAAATACGATTTAGATAAAGCAGAAGCGAGAGCCCATATTTTAGAAGGGTTATTGGTCGCACTGACTAACATTGATGCTGTTATTGCATTGATTAAAAAAGCAAAAACACCCGATGAAGCTCAAATAGGATTAATTAAAAATTTTGGATTAACCGACATTCAAGCCAAGGCTATCTTGGACATGAAATTACAACGATTAACTGGTCTTGAAATTGATAAGATTAAAGATGAATATGCTGAACTAAAAAAATTCATTAGTGAATGTAAAGAAATCTTAAAAAGTCATGAAAGAAAGCTTCAAATTATTGTTGGAGAATTAGAATCAGTTAAAGCGCAATTTGGCGATGATCGTAAGAGCGAAATTAGTTTATCTGATGAACTTCAAATCGAAGATGAAGATTTAATTCCTGTAGAAGATGTCATTATTACAGTGACAAATAAAGGATATGTAAAACGGATGAGTGTAGATATTTATCGTGCACAAAATCGGGGAGGTAAAGGGGTCACAGGAGCGAAGATGACTGAAGATGATTTTGTTGAACGAGTTATCTACACATCAACGCATGACACTTTGCTCTTTTTCAG
>Ga0172377_10003405_pt1 | contig 16319 bp, 15 predicted proteins | sample Pumphouse3metaG_FD_119749 | JGI IMG/M metagenome (GOLD analysis project Ga0172377, IMG submission 119749) | Leachate microbial communities from a municipal landfill in Southern Ontario, Canada - Pumphouse #3 metaG | ecosystem: Engineered > Solid waste > Landfill > Unclassified | place: Canada...
CTTATTTATTGTATAAGTTCCTTATATAGTGAAAATGAGGTCCAAATCTTTTAAAGGCAGCTTTTTCTAATTCTTCTCTATGATCAGGATGAGCTAATTTAATGATAGCATAAGCTCTTTCTTGAAGAGATTTACCATATAAATCTACTATACCATATTCTGTTACGAACCAATGGAGATGATATCTCGTGGTAACTACTCCGGCACCAAGATATAAATCTGGAGTAATTTTACTAATACCTTTTTTAGTTACAGATGACATAGCTATAATAGCTTTTCCTCCTTTAGAATTTGAAGCTCCTGTATCATAATCAAGTTGACCACCTACTCCAGAATACATTTTTTCTCCAAGAGAATCAGCACAAACTTGACCAGTTAAATCTATTTGAAGGGCATTATTAATAGCTATCATATTATCATTCTTAGCTATAACCTCTGGATTATTAGTATAAGCTATATCTCTCATAGAAACCATAGGGTTATCATCTATAAAATTATATAACTCAGTAGAACCCATTAGGAATGTAGATACTATCTTACCTTTATCTATATTCTTCGCTTCACCATTAATAACCCCTTTCTCTATTAAAGGCAATACGCTATCAGCGAACATTTCTGTGTGCAGCCCTAGATTTTTAAGATGACCAAGGTTGGAAAAAATAGCATTAGGTAATGCACCTATTCCCATTTGCAGACATGCTCCATCATCGATAAGACTAGCTACATTGGCTCCTATCTTTTTATCAATCTCAGTAGGTTTATTAAAATGAGCTACTATAAGAGGGTTATGAGATTCAACGAAAATATCTATTTTCTCCATAGGAATCATGGCATCTCCCCAAGCACGAGGGACATTTTCATTCACTTCAGCGATTACATATTTTGCTTTTTCTATAGCAGCTAATGATGCATCGACAGAAGTACCTAAAGAAACATATCCATGTTTATCAGGAGGAGAAACAGAAAGCATAACTACATCACATGGAAGATAACCTTGTCTATATAAACGTTGAGTTTCACCTAAAAATACTGGAATGTAATCGGCATATCCTTTAGCACAGCTATCTCTAGTATTTGCGCCCATAAAAAATCCTTGATGAAAAAAAATCCCATTATATTTGGGATCTGCATAAGGAGCTCCTCCTTCTGTATGAAGATGGTGAATGAAAACATCATGAAACTCTTTACGATCACCTCTGCGACACATAGCATGTATTAAATGCTGAGGTGCACTCGCTACACTACTTAAATGAATGTGGTATCCTGATTGGATAACTTTAACAGCTTCATCTGCTGATACGAAATTGATATTTTTTAACATAAAATAGTAGATTCTTATTTTTTATTTGATGACAAAAATAACAATAAATATTAAAATCACTACATATTAATTTTATCTTTGTAGCATTATGGAAAAAGAAAAAGATAGATCAAAAGAAATAAAAGCTTTTATTAGAATATTGGATATAATAGATACACTGCGTGTTAAATGTCCATGGGATAGAAAACAAACTATGACATCGCTTCGACCTCAAACTATTGAAGAAGTTTACGAGTTAAGTGAAGCGATTATGGATAATGATTATAAAAATGTGTCAAAAGAGTTAGGTGATGTTCTGTTACATATACTTTTTTATTCTAAAATAGGTAAGGAGCAGTCAGCTTTTGATATCGCAGATGTAATGAATCTATTGAGTGAAAAATTGATTTATAGACATCCACATGTTTATGGAGCACAAGCATCTGAAGATGCTAAAAAGAATGGTATGACCCATGCAAATTCTGCAGAAGAAGTTTTGAATAATTGGGAAGAATTAAAGACTAAAGAAAAAGATGGAAACAAAAGAGTCCTTTCTGGTGTGCCAAGAGCATTACCTCCACTTTTGAAAGCCTATCGTATGCAAGATAAGGCTCATGGCGTAGGATTTGATTGGGCTGAAAAAGAACAAGTATGGGAAAAAGTGAGAGAAGAGGTAGGAGAATTTGAGGCAGAAATGAAAAGTATATATTCTGACAATAATATAAAAGGCAATGGTGCATCTAATGAGCTTGTGCAGTCATCTAAAGATCGAGCAGAGATGGAATATGGTGATTTACTTTTTTCTTTAGTTAATATAGGTCGCCATTATAAGTTAAATCCAGACACTGCTCTGCAAAAATCATCGGAGAAATTCAGAAAACGTTTTACTTATGTGGAAGAACATAGTATTCGTCAAGGAAAATCATTAAAAGAGATGACTCTTGAACAAATGGATGTTTTATGGAATGAGGCTAAAAAAGAAGAAAATGGAGATTAAAAAAGAAGATTGGCAGAAACGAACAAGATTATTAGTAAAAGAGACTGGAATAGAAAAATTGAAGAATTCTACAGTAGCAGTGATTGGAGTAGGAGGTGTAGGTGGCTATGCTGCTGAAATGTTAGTTAGATCTGGAGTGGGACATTTAATAGTGTTAGATGTTGATACTGTTAATATAACTAATAAAAATAGACAAATCTTAGCTTTAGATTCTACTCTCGGTAGAAAAAAAACAGATGTTATTAGAGATAGATTAACTGATATAAATTCTGAATTAGATTTATATGTGATAGATAAATATTTAACAGAAGAAAATGTAAAAGATATTTTCAGTGATATGCCGAAACTAGATTTTCTGGTAGATGCTATCGATACATTATCACCGAAAATCGCCTTAATAAACTATTGCGTAAATAATAATATTTCTCTTGTTTCTTCTATGGGAGCGGGTGCTAAATATGATGCTACGAAGGTACGCATCTCTGATCTCTCGAAGTCATACAACTGCCCACTAGCTTATATATTGCGCAAGAAGTTAAGAAAAATAGGTATATCTAAGGGCTTTAATGTGGTTTTTTCTGAGGAGCTTCCAGATCGTGATGCGATAGTACCTGTGGAAAATGAGGCCAATAAAAAGTCGCAGGTAGGTACTATATCTTATTTGCCTGCTGTTTTTGGTTGTGTTTGTGCTCAAGAGGTTCTGCGTAAGCTATTAAAGTAATTCACTTTTTTTTTATACATTTGTTTGTCAAAAAAATATGTACTATGCCTAATTTGAAAATAAAAGAAGTTGTTTCAAAAAAAGATTTTAAAAAATTTTTAAAACTTCCAGATCGATTATATAAAAACGACCCTCATTACGTACCAAATTTACGTCGAGATGAGAAAGGAATTTTTACTACTACACCACTATTAGATTATTGCACATTGAAAATGTGGATAGTAGAAAAAACAGAAAATAATAAATCTAGAGTAGTTGGTAGAATCGCTGGAATTATTAATCCTAAATATAATGAGCTTTATAAGCTTAAAAGAGCTAGATTCGGATGGATTGAATTCGAGGAAGATATAGAGATAGCCCGTCTTTTGTTGGATACTGCTCAAGAATGGGCTAAAAGTCAGGGAATGACGGAAATACATGGTCCTCTTGGCTATAATACTTGGTTTAAACAAGGTATGTTAGTTTATGGGTTTGATAATATCCCTCCGACTAACTGTATATATAATTTCCCATATTATCCTTTATATTTAAAACAATTAGGATTTTCTAAAGAAACAGATTGGGTTCAATATAAGTTGCCAGCTCAACAGGGGGTTTCAGATAAATTAAAAAGAATTAATGATATGCTTCTTGAGAGGTATCCTTTGAAGATCGTAGATGTTAGAAAGTTGAGAAAGCAGCCTGGGGCACTTGATTTGTTTTTCAAAAATTATAATGAGACATTTAAAAATGTTCATAATTTCGTACCTCTAACTGATAAAGAGATTCAGACTATGGGTAAACATTATATTAAGATGTTAAAGCCTGAGCTAAATTGTTTCGTAGTGGATGATGAGGGTACAGTCGCTGCTTATGGTATTTGTTTTCCTTCTCTATCAAAAGCTTTTCAAAAAGCTAAAGGACGTTTATTTCCGTTTGGATGGTATCATCTTTGGAAAGGTTATAATCATTATGATGTCATAGATTTGATGATGGTTGGTACCGATCCTCACTGGAACCGAAAGGGAGCTTCTGCTATTTTTCATTATTATTTGTCTGAAAGTTTTAAAAAACAGAAGATTAAATATGGTATTACCAATCCTCAAATAGAGGATAATACAGCCGTAAAAGTTTGGGATACATATAAGAGTAAAGAACTTTATATGCGAAGAAGGTGTTTTATTAAGAGAATTGATTAATTATTTATAAAAAATGATTATGGATTATAAAAAAGTTTCTGTAAATATTTATGATATCATGGGTGATATCATGAAAGGAGTGAAGAAAGGGGTAGCTTTGACTACGAAATGTGGAGAAAGAGTCAATAGTATGACTATTTCTTGGGGAACAGTTGGCATATTATGGCATAAACCCATTTTTACAGCTTTTATAAGGCAGAGTCGTTTTACTCATAAGCAGTTATTAGCTAATCCAGAATTTACTATAAGCATACCGGCAGAAGGAGCTAAATCTTCTGCTAAATATAATAATAGAGCTAATGAAATATTAAAGTTTATTGGCTCAAAGTCTGGTTATGAAGTAGATAAAGTATCTGCGCTTGGTCTAAATCTTATTGATTCAGATGAAGTGTCAGTTCCAGGTATAGCAGATTTTTCTATAGTTCTTGAATGTAGGGTAGTTTACAAACAAGATCAGGATAAGAATGAAATACCTGCTGAATTTATGCCTAAATGGTATCCAATAATAAAGGCTGATGAAGGTACTAGTGACTTTCATACAGCCTTTATAGGAGAAATTCTTTCTGCATATTATGTGAAGAAAGAAAATTAAACTTTAATGTAATTTATTTCACCTCGTTAGTAAGTGTTTTTCCTTCTATAAAGTCTTTTATATTACCAAGAGTAGTATCTGATATATTATCAAGAGCTTCTTTGGTGAAGAATGCTTGGTGAGAGGTGACGATTACATTGTTAAATGATAATAATCTGGCTAGAACGTCATCTCCTATGATTTTATCACTTCTATCTTTAAAGAAATAGTGAGCCTCTTCTTCATATACATCTAATCCTGCATGGCCTATCTTTTTATCTTTTAGACCTTCGATAACGGCTTCTGTATTTACGAGCTGGCCTCTACTAGTGTTAATTAACATTACTCCCTTCTTCATCTTTTTTACTGCATCGTAATCGATTATATATTTGGTTTCAGGAGTTAAAGGGCAGTGCAGTGATATTATATCAGAATTTTTATACAAAGTATCAAGATCTGTATATTTTACATTATGTTCTTTAGCATATTCTTCGTTTGGAAATATATCATATGCTAAAATATTCATACCAAAGCCTTGAAGAATGTTTATTAGAATCCTGGCTATTCTACCTGTTCCTATGATTCCAGCTGTTTTCCCATGCATATCAAAACCAAGTAATCCGTTTAAACTAAAATTACCATCTCTAGTCCTCCATGTAGCTCTAGGTATTTTTCTATTAAGAGCCATCATTAAGGCTACTGTATGCTCAGCAACAGCGTATGGAGAGTATGCTGGAACTCTTACTACTTTAAGTCCAAATTCTTTAGCTGCAGCTAAATCAACATTGTTAAAACCAGCGCATCTCAGAGCGATTAATTTTACACCAAGGTTTGCTAAAATTTGGATAACCTCACGGTTTAGTATATCATTAACAAAAACGCATACAACATCTGCGTTCTGGGCTAACATAGCATTATGAACGTTCAAATGTCCATTATAATACTGTATTTCGTAACCTAATGATTTATTTTTTTCGTTAAAAGAATCTTTGTCGTATTGTTTACTATCAAAAAATGCTATTCTCATAATAATTTTAAAGTTTTTATTAAAACTTTAGTTACGAGAATCGTGCCATATAAAGAGTAGAGAGACCCTATTTGATTAAATAGAAAGTGATCCAACTGGGGCTCGAACCCAGGACCCCAACATTAAAAGTGTTGTGCTCTACCAACTGAGCTATTGAATCATGAAATTTCAGAAAAAAAAAGATAGTATTAAGACTATCTTACTATTAAAAAGTGATCCAACTGGGGCTCGAACCCAGGACCCCAACATTAAAAGTGTTGTGCTCTACCAACTGAGCTATTGAATCATTTTAAATTGAGTTACATTTCTTACTCAAACGGGATGCAAAAGTATAGGTTTTTTATTTAACCTCCAAATTTTTCTTAAAAAAAAGATAAAAAAGTTTACTAATAGCTTTTAAGTATAATTTATGAATATCTTTGTATTTATTATTTAAAAGAGGAATGAGCTTTGATGATCAAATATATAGCTTTTTAGTAAACGAGTTTTCCCAGCTAAAATTTAATAAGAGTAAATTACACCTTTCTGGTAGAGATCTTATTATCATAAGGGAAGAAACGCGTAAAATTCAAGTGGTAACTATCCCTATGAACTTTTTTAAAGATGGAAAAAATGTAGATTTATTATCCATTAGGCGATCTTCGACTTATGAAACTATTTTCTTGTATGAAGATGTGTGGTTAAGAGACTCTTTAATGTTTGAAAAAAGAATGGCAGCGCATCTTGGAAAGGCTAGGAATATTTATGCAAGAAATTGTGAGATAAGAGAGATTACAAATGAGTTGGCATCTACATTTTTAAGTAAAAATCATTCCTATGGTTGGGCGAAGGCTAAATATTGTTATGGATTATTTAGATATAGAAAAACTGGAGTAGGGGAAATAGATAAAATAGGTGATGATATTAGTCCGAATGGCCTGGTAGCAGTAGCTTCTTTTTCACAGGGCTTAAAAATGAAGCATGAAGATAGCCGTATGTCTTATGAATGGGTCAGGTATGCTTCGCTTCCTGATGTAAGGGTGTTAGGAGGAATGGGGAAAATGTTAAAACATTTTATTAAGAATGTTGAGGCAGATGAAGTGATGTCTTTTTCTGATGATGAGTGGTCATCTGGAGATGTTTATTCTAAACTTGGTTTTAAAATAGAGTCTAGAAGAAAAGCTGTCGAGTTTATTATCGATATGAAAACTTTTCATCGAATATCTGTGCAGAAAATTCTTCATGATAAGAAATATGCTATGTATAAAGGCCTATTGTATTCGAATGCTCCTAGAATTTGGAACCTTGGAAGTACCAAATGGAGGATGCTAGGTCAGGTAGCAGATAGGTAATTTTTATTTCGTTTTGTAAATTAATGTAAATCAGTTATTTATAAATCTGTATAAAAATTTATGTTCTGCTAGGTGACCTAGCATAAAAAAAAGCAGTCGATTTATTCGACTGCTTTTTTTGCTTTTTGTGCGGGCGAAGAGACTCGAACTCTTACGCCTTTCGGCACTAGATCCTAAGTCTAGCTTGGCTACCAATTACAACACGCCCGCGTTGACTCTCTAGAGATTATTGCCTCTCTTTCGAATTGGGATTGCAAATATACAATCTTTTTCTTTTTCTCCAAAAAAAAATTAAAAAAAACAATAAAAAAACGCGGAGGATAATTCCTACCGCGTTGAATGATTTAGCGACGTCTATGCGACATTGCCGTGTAAAATCTTAAAAATTAGTAAGATTGTGCGATGGCGATGAAGTCGTCAGCTTTAAGTGCAGCACCTCCGATAAGTCCACCATCGATGTCTGGCTGAGCGAATAATTCTTTAGCATTAGCTGGTTTGCAGCTACCACCATAAAGAATAGTCATGTCTTCAGCTACTTCTTTACCAAATTGGTCAGCTAAAGTTTTACGGATAAATGCGTGAATTTCTTCAGCTTGTGCAGATGAAGCAGTTTTACCTGTTCCGATAGCCCAGATTGGCTCGTAAGCTACTACTACATTAGCCATGTCAGCTGCAGTGAATTGGAAAAGTACATCTTTGATTTCTTTTCCTACTACGTCGAAATGTTTTCCAGCTTCGCGATCTTCAAGGTTTTCTCCACAGCAGAAGATTACTTTCATGCCATTAGCGAATGCCAATTTGGTTTTCTCAACTAATTTAGCTGAAGTTTCACCATAGTATTCTCTTCTTTCAGAGTGACCTAAGATTACATATTCACATCCTACTGATTTAAGCATTGCTGCAGATACTTCTCCAGTATATGCACCTTTTTCCTGGTCAGCACAGTTTTGTGATGAAAGACATATTTTAGAGTCTTTGATTATTTCACCAACTGAATCTAGGTGGGTGAATGGTGGAGCGATTACTAAAGTTACATCTTCAGGAACTCCTGCGAATTTTGAAACAAGTGCACTTGCTAATTCTTTTCCTTCTGGAACTGTTGTGTTCATTTTCCAGTTACCAGCTACGATTTTTTTTCTCATAATATTGTTATATTGAATAAATTACGTATAAATGATTTACAATTTGGCTGCAAAGTTAAATAATTTTTGTATTTTTGCAGCCCCGATATAAAGAAAAAATAATATATTTTAAAATGGAGATAAAAGAAATAAAGAATGATGGACTCGTAATCGAGCTCTCAATGGCATTTGGAAAAGATGATTATGCCGATAAAAAGAAAAAAGGTCTGAATAAAATGCGTAGGGAGGCTGAATTCAAAGGATTCAGAAAAGGTATGGTTCCTATGAGTTTAGTAGAGAAGATGTATGGGCAAAAAGTTTTGTCTGATGCTATTAACGAACTTATTTCTGAAAGTTTAAATAAATACATTACAGATAACAAACTAAATGTTTTAGGAGAACCTATTCCTAGTGAAGATGAGCCTGAAAATGATTGGGAGAAAGGTGAAAGTTTCGAATTTAGATTCGATCTTGGTCTTGCCCCAGAAGTTAAGCTTGATTTATCTAAAGATGATAAATTAACTCACTATTCTATTAAAGCGACACCAGAGGCTAAAGAAGAATATAAAGAAGGCGTTTTAAAACAATACAGTAAACTTGAGCTTTGCGAAGAGATTAAAGCTGAGGATATAGTAAGTGTAGATTTAATTCAAGGTGAAACCACAGTTAATAATGCTATGGTCGCTATGAATAAAGTCGATGACGCTGCTGCAAAAGTTTTATTCTTAGGTAAGAAATCAGGAGATGAATTTGACTTAAATGTTAATGAAGCATTCCCTAATGAAGCTGACAGAGCTGCTTTACTTCAAGTGAAAAAAGAAGAGTTAGAAGGACTTGAGCCTACTTGGCATGTAGTGATTAAAGAAGTTAAAAACTTCGTTCCTGCAGTTTTAGGCGAAGAGCTTTATACTCAAATGTTTGGAGGTGGAGTCGTTAAGACAGAAGAAGAATTCCAAGCTAAACTTGATGAAAAAATGGCTATCGAGTATGAACAACAGAGCGAATATTTCTTCAATAATGAGGTTCGTGAATATTTAGTTAAAAAAGCTGCTCTTAAATTCCCAGAAGACTTTTTAAGAAGATGGTTATTTTTAGCTAATAAAGGTAAATTTACCAAAGAACAAATTGATAAAGAGTTTGAAGGATTTATTAAAGATTTCAACTGGCAGACTATTTCTCAATTCATTATGAAGGAACAAAAAATACAACCAGCTAAAGAAGCTTATTTAGAAGAGGCTAAAAATTATGCACGTTACCAATTCCAAATGTATGGTATGGCTAATGTTCCTGAAGAAAGCCTTAATCAATATGCTGCCAGGATGCTTGAAGACCAAGACCAAGCTCGTCGTGTTATCGAGATGGTTGAGAATAATGAAGTTATCAAATACGTACGTAGCGTAGTAACAGTAGAAGAAAAAGAAGTAACTTCAGCGGAATTAGAAAATTTAGGAAAATAATATAGTTCTTAAAATTATAACTTGCCGTTGTTGGATTTACGCCACATCGGCAAGTTTTTTTATATATTTGCAATAATAAAAAATATAATATGGCTTCAGAATTTGAAAAATTTGCTACACGACATGTAGGAATAAATAGTAATACACTTAATGATTACTCAAAAATAGTTTCTGGATATATTAATCCGACTATTATAGAAGAAAGAAAATTAAATATAGCTTCTATGGATGTTTTTTCTAGACTAATGATGGATAGAATTATTTTTCTAGGAGTGGAAATTAATAATGATGTAGCTAATATCATACAAGCTCAGCTTTTATTTTTAGAATCAACTGACCCTTCATCAGATATTCAACTTTATATAAATTCTCCAGGAGGAGGCGTTTATGCAGGATTAGGAATATATGATACTATGCAGCTTGTAAAACCTGATGTAGCTACTATATGTACTGGAATGGCAGCCTCTATGGCTTCTATTTTACTTACATCTGGAAAAAAAGGAAAACGTTCAGCTTTAAAACATTCTAGAGTTTTAATCCATCAACCAATGGGTGGAGCACAAGGTCAAGCTTCTGATATACAAATCGTTGCTAAAGAAATAGAAACATTGAAGAAAGAACTTTATGATATAATATCAGAACATTCAGGACAAGAATATGCTAAAATCGAAAAAGATGCAGACAGAGATTATTGGATGACATCAAAAGAAGCACTTGATTACGGAATGATAGACCATATATTGACTAAAGAAGATCAGAACAAATAAAATGGCTAATAAAGAAAATAAAAAATGTTCTTTCTGTGGTAGAGGAGAGGATCAGGTAGATATGTTAGTTCAGAGCAATAATGGCTCACTTATATGTATGGACTGTGCGATGACTATATCAGAATATGTAAACGATATAGTAGGAAACCATTCAGTTGGAATGCCAAAGAAAAATCCACATTCTCAGAAAGACAGTAAAATAGAATTATCCAAAACTCCTCGCGAGATAACAGATTTTTTGAATCAATATGTTATAGGACAAGACACAGCTAAAAAATTTCTATCTGTAGCTGTTTACAACCATTATAAAAGGATTAATTCCAAACTTGATGATGATCTAGAACTAGATAAATCAAATATATTACTAGTTGGTCCAACAGGAACAGGTAAAACTCTTTTAGCACGATCAATAGCTAAAATGTTAAATGTACCATTCGCTATAGTCGATGCTACTGTATTAACCGAAGCTGGATATGTAGGCGAGGATGTAGAAAATATACTAACTAAACTACTCCAAGCAGCAGACTATAACGTAGAGAAAGCACAAAAAGGAATAGTATTTATAGACGAGATAGATAAAATAGCTCGCAAGAGTGATAACCCATCTATAACAAGAGATGTATCAGGAGAAGGAGTCCAACAAGCCATGTTAAAACTACTTGAAGGAACTATAGTAAATGTCCCACCTCAAGGAGGACGTAAACATCCTGATCAGAAAATGATAGCCGTAGATACTAAAGATATATTATTTATCTGTGGTGGAGCCTTCGAAGGAATAGAGAGAAAAATAGCGCAAAGGCTAAACACACAAGTAGTAGGATATGGTTCTCAAAAGAAAAACGAGAAAATAGATAAAGATAATTTCTTAAAATACATAACACCACAAGACCTTCGTTCATTTGGATTAATACCAGAGATTATAGGACGTGTGCCAGTCATAACCTATCTCGACCCTCTAAATAAACCAACTCTAAAAAGAATATTAACAGAACCTAAAAATTCTATTATAAGGCAATATACAAAATTGTTCGATTTAGATGGAATAAAGTTAAAAATGAAAGACGAGGTTCTTGATATGATAGTTGATACAGCATATAAAACCAAATTAGGAGCACGTGGGCTTAGATCTATATGTGAGGCAATACTACTAGATTCTATGTACACTTTCCCAGGTACAGACAGAAAACAACTCACTGTCGATGCGAAACTAGCTAAATCTAAGATTGATGCCTTCGTAGGAGGCATGGAGATAGAATAAAAATATATATGGCAATGTAGCCATGGCATCAAAATGAGTAAAGTTTTAAAAAACTTTGCTCATTTTTTTTGCCATTACAGAAGCCTCTTTCGCCGCAGCCTTATCGAAATCATCTCCATCAGAAGCGAAAATAATACCTCTAGATGAATTTACTAAAAGACCTATTTTATTATTCAAACCAAATTTCGCTACTTCCTCTATAGTACCACCTTGAGCACCAACACCAGGAACTAAGATAAAATGATTTGGAATAAGTTTACGAATCTCGCCCAACTCTTCAGGACGAGTAGCACCAGCTACGAACATAGTATTTTCAAAAGAATGGCCATCTTTACTGCTCATATCTTTAATAATATGTTTATACAACGGCATACCATCCTCCAATAATTGATTCTCAAATTGAACAGCAGACTTATTAGATGTTAAAGCCAAAACAATTACCCATTTATCCTTATACTTTAAAAAAGGAGCCATAGTATCATGTCCCATATAAGGAGAAAGAGTAACAGCATCAAAATCCATAGTCTCGAAAAAAGACCTTGCATACTGTTCAGCAGTATTTCCTATATCTCCACGTTTAGCATCAGCTATAATAAACATTTCAGGATAATTCCTGCGAATATAATCAACAGTCATCTGTAATTGATTCCATCCATTAGCACCCTCAGCCTCATAAAATGCTATGTTTGGTTTATAAGCGACGCAATAAGGAGCCGTAGCATCAATAATTCTTTTATTAAACTCAAAAATACTATCTTTTAATCCTTTTATACATTCCGGAAAACGTTGAGGATTAGAATCTAATCCCACACATAGAAAACTCTTCTTTTTTTCAATCTGCTTATATAATTCTTCGTAATTCATGAACAATAGATAATTAAATTCTAATAATATTTATAAAACAATGCTATAGATTCCATACCCCTAAATAACTGAGATAATAGATAACTCTCATTAGGAGAATGAATAGTATCACGTTCCAGGCCAAACCCCATAAGAAGAGGATCTGCCTTAAGTATTTTCTGCATATCTGCTAATATAGGAATACTACCACCTCCACGACTTGGAACAGGGTCAATATTATAAACCTCTTTTATAGCTTTAGCTGCAGCTTTATAAGCATTAGAAGAAACAGGAATTAAAAAACCATTACCTCCATGTTTAGGTGTAACCTTAACCTTTACTCCTTTTGGTGCTATACTTATAAAATGTTTTTCAAAAAGTTTTGAAATAACTTCGCAATCCTGATTTGGAACTAATCTCATAGATATTTTAGCACTAGCTTTAGATGGCAATACTGTTTTAGCACCCTCGCCAATATAACCACCCCATATGCCACAAACATCAAGACAAGGCCTGATACCTATTCTCTCTGGTGTAGAATATCCTTCTTCTCCCTTAACCTCATCTATATCTATAAAACTCTTGAACTCATCTATATTAAATGGTGCACGAGCTAGCATATCTCTTTCTTCTTTATCTATCTCTACGACATCATCATAAAAGCCCTTAACCGTAATATGTCCCTTTTCATCTATTAGACTATCAATCATATGAGACAAAGCCTGAATAGGATTATATATACTTCCACCATAATGACCAGAATGAAGATCTTTATTCGGTCCGGTAACTTCGACCTCTAGATAAGCCAAACCTCTCATACCTACGTTAATCGAAGGAACCTTCTCGTCTAACATAGTAGTATCTGATACTAATATTATATCACAAGCCAATAAATCTGTATGCTCCTTAACCCAGAGAGCTAAAGAAGGAGAACCTATCTCTTCTTCACCCTCGAAAATAAATTTAATATTATGTCTTAACTTATCATTCTTAATTAAATACTCGAAAGCTTTTAAATGCATGAAAAGTTGACCTTTATCATCATTTGCCCCACGTCCATAGATAGCATTATCTCTTATCTCCGGTTCATAAGGAGGACTAACCCATAAATCAATAGGATCTGCAGGTTGAACATCATAATGTCCGTACACTAATATAGTTTTATACTCTTTACCTAATATTTTCTCCCCGAAAACTACAGGATTACCTTTGGTAGGACATACTTTGACAGAATCAGCTCCAATATTTTTAAGTTGACCAGCTAAAGTATTCGCACATTTTAGCATATCACCCTTATGTTCAGGTTTAGAACTGACAGAAGGAATTCTTAATAGTTCAAATAATTCCTTAAAAAAACGGTCTTTGTTTTCATCTATATATTTTTTCATAATTCAGCTATGATAGTTTCTGTTCCTTTTACATGGTCACCCACTTTAACATTTATCTTAGTATCTAAAGGTAAAAATAAATCAGCACGTGAACCGAATTTAATGAAGCCAACTTCTTGACCAGATTTGACTTTATCTCCTACATGCGAGTAACATACTATACGTCTAGCGAAAAAACCAGCTATTTGTCTAAAAAACACTACTTGATTATTAGCGTTTTTTACTGCAATAGAAGTATGTTCATTATGAGTAGAAGATTTAGGATGCCAAGCTAGATAATATTTCCCCGGATGATATTTATTATAAATAACATCTCCGGAAATAGGAAACCAATTTATATGAACATTAATAAAATCCATATATATAGATATCTGAAAAGCTTCACCCTTAATAAATTCATTCTCAGTAACTTTTTTTATAATGACGACTCTTCCATCTGCAGGAGATGTTACTGTCGTATGATTTCCAATAGGATTCCTTAAAGGAGATCTAAAGAAGAAAAGTAAAAAGGCACATATGAGAGTTACACAGCACGTAAGTATCCAGAAAATCACATTAAAATGATTAATGATAGATGCTAAGGCTAGTATTATAAAAGCTCCAGAACATATAAAACCTAGTTCTGTTCTTCCTTCCTTATGTATTTTCATGGCTCTATTAAAATAGTTATTAAATTAAGTTTATTTATAATATCCCGATTATGATAAGATATGATATAGCTATAGGAAATGACAATATAGAGCTATCTAATCTATCAAGTAATCCTCCATGGCCGGGCATTATTTTACCAGAGTCTTTTATGTTAAAACTTCTTTTCAAACGCGATTCTGTTAAATCCCCGAATAAACCAAAGATACATATTATTAATGCTAAAACAATATTTTTTATCATACTAATCTCAAGCATACCAGCAGAACTTATAATTAATGCAGCTGCTATGGTAACTAATATTCCTCCTATGAATCCTTCCCAAGATTTATGAGGAGATATTTTAGGACATAATTTATGACCATTTTTCTGACCAAAAAGTGTCCCGAAAAAATATGCTCCGACGTCAGATGCTATTTGCAAGATAAAAAGTATTAATACTATTTTACCAGAAAACATGTGGTTTTTATCGAATATAGCGAAAGTAAAAAAAGAAATTGGAAGAGCTATATAAAATAAAGAACTTAATAAGAATGTATATTTTTTATATTCCTCAGTATCCTTAACATATATAGTAAGTGTAAAAAGTATTGCTAAAAGCAGGGGTAATGATAAAACAAGAAAATTATTTATTGGATGTCCACCTTCATATAAAAATAGCCCTAAAAATAATACTACCCCCATTAATATAGAGACAACTTGACCAAATTTAAAAGCACTTCCTATAGTAATCTGTAAATATTCTCTCATCGCTATAATAATAAATAAAGAAAAAATTATAGCGAAAGCAATCTGGCCGCAGAACAAAGCTACGGCTAGAATTCCTAAATATGTCAAACCACTGGCTATTCGTTGAAATAAATTTTTCATTCAACTAAAGATTAAATATCATAAGATATATTTGATTCTATAGAATCATTATTATTAATAAGCTCTCCTTGAAGATCTTTTATTTTTTCTTTCTCTCTCTTTTCTGCTAATAACTCTATTTCTTTTGCGGAATCTATAGCTTGTCTTTTACCAAATATTTTAACAAGGTCATCTTGGAAAATAACCTCTTTTTCTAAAAGGAGTTTAGCTAATTTAGTAAAACCATCCATATTTTCTCTAAGAACATTTAAAGCAGTTTCATGAGCTTTATCTATAAAATTCTTAGCTTCAGAGTCCAAAAGCTCAGCAGTTTTTTCAGAATAAGGCTTTCCAAAATTATATTCGTTTTGTCCAGAAGAATCGTAATAAGATAAATTACCAATTTTCTCACTCATACCATAATAGCTAACCATAGCATAAGCTTGTTTTGTAACTTTCTCTAAATCATTCTGTGCTCCAGTCGAGATTTTACCATTTATGATTTCCTCTGCAGCTCTACCACCAAGAGTAGCAGCCATTTCATCCATCATTTGATCTGTATTAATAATCTGTCTTTCTTCAGGAGTGTACCAAGCAGCGCCTAAAGCTCTACCTCTAGGGATAATAGTAACTTTTAGAAGAGGATTAGCATTAGGAAGCATCCAACTTACAGTAGCATGTCCTGCTTCATGGTAAGCTATCGTTTTCTTCTCTTTTGGAGCGATAATTTTACTTCTTCTCTCTAGTCCACCGATTATACGGTCTATGGAATCAAGAAAATCTTGACGATTTACTTCAGTATGATTATTTCTTGCAGCTATAAGTGCAGCCTCATTACATAAATTAGCTAAATCAGCACCTGA
>Ga0172377_10003406_pt1 | contig 16318 bp, 12 predicted proteins | sample Pumphouse3metaG_FD_119749 | JGI IMG/M metagenome (GOLD analysis project Ga0172377, IMG submission 119749) | Leachate microbial communities from a municipal landfill in Southern Ontario, Canada - Pumphouse #3 metaG | ecosystem: Engineered > Solid waste > Landfill > Unclassified | place: Canada...
AGCCTGGGTTTTTCCTGGGATTTGTACGGGATAATAAAATTGTTATGGCATCTGTCGCAACTTCCTGACTTACCGGCCAAATGCCCCGGCAAACGATATTTCTGGCCGCAATACTCACACCAGAAAAGTATCCTGTCCTCAGGGGCGGTTCCGGCTTTTGCCAAAGATGATATCTGTGATTTATCGGGAACAACGTTTTTTGCGCCGCATTCACCGCATTTAACGGTAACGCCGATCAGTTTACGCAGTTTTCTTATTTTTTTGCCGCAGTATTTACAGGGAAAGACAATGGTCTTGTTAACAACCGGTTCTTTCTGGGATTCGCCGGGAATGAACATGTAGTTATGGCACTTAAAGCAAACGCCGGTTTTTCCGGCCAATTCCTTGGGCAAGCTATATTTCTGACCGCATTCAGAACACCAGAAAACAACTCTTTCTTCAGACTTAGAGTCAGGTTTTGACAAATTTTCTTCTGAATTGTTTTCCGGTTTTGCAGTGTTATCATCAACAGATGAACCGGATTCCTTATCGGGCATCAACATGTCTCCGTCAAATATTTAATGTGCCAGAAAAATAAAAGATATTATAACGGCAAATCCGGAAATTACAAATAATTGCCTTAATAAGAAATGTAACTTAAGCGTCTTGTTTTAGCACAAACACAACCAGTACGGAAAGTTGACTTTTACTTTGTTCAGTCTCAGCCGCAACGGCTAGTGTATAGTAATAAAGTAGTGCCGGGAGCAGCCTTGCTCCGGCATCCCAAATCAGTGATTTCAGTAAAATCTATAGTTGTTTGTCGCGGAGCAAGGCTGCTCTCGCAACTAAAACATCATGAAACATTACACTAGTTATTTTTTTCGGCGCCCATTTCATAATGTGCTTTAATCTCATTATCACTCAAAGCGCGATTATAAACCAGAAATTCATCAATTTTGCCCTTCAGAAAGTTATCCGGACGTCCATTCGAATTATTCCGATTTCGATTCCGGTTTTGATTCTGGTTCTGATTTTGATTCTGATTCTGATTGGAGTTATCGTCGCCGTCGTCAGCACCGCTGGAATTTCCGCCGCCGTTACCATTGCCGTTACCGGAACTACAACTGACATAGGTAATACCGGTTACTGCGAAACTATAACTGACATAGGTATTGTTTACGTAACTGCTGCCGCCTTCATTTGTTTTCCAGCGAATGCAACCGATCGCCAGGTTGGCGGGTTCTCTTTGTTTTTTCCCCGGTCCGTAATTTTTATAAGTTGAACTCAGTTTAGTTCCATTGATAAATAAATCCACCACCTGAGCGGCATTAACGATTTTGTTCCGGATAGCTATATGGGTCCACCTGTCATTTTCAAGTTTTACCGTATTACCGTTTTCATCTTCCGCACTGAAGAGTACACTGATTTCACCAATATCCATTTGAAATAATTTATTGGAACTGTTATCATTTCCCGTATCATCAAAGTACAACGCATACTGAGGATAACCGTTAGTTGAATTTCTCATGAAGCATTTGCCGAATATACCATCCCATTTGTTCAGCGAATCAAATTTTACCGAAACCATAATAGTGAAATCATCTTCACCTGCAAAGTTCAAATGTTCATTTTGCGGGAATTCAATATAAGTGCTTGCGCCATCGAGCTGCAAAGCGCCTTTGGCTTTAATCCAGCGTCCGCGTCCCCACTCATAATCGCCTTTTATCACGCCGTTATACTCGGAAGCATTGAAGCCGTCGGCTTCACAGCCATGGGCGGAGTTTATCAGGAATTCTCCTTCTTTTTCCTGAAAATTCAAATTTATCACACACGTGGGGTCGGTACTGCATTGTTTGTTGAACTGCAACCAGCGGGCAAAACGGGCGCGTTCGCGGCTTTCGGCAAAACCGGGCAGCAATATGGAAACAAGAACAGCAACTACAGCAACAGAGATGAGCAATTCAAGAACGGTGAAACGGTGTCGATTGCAATACATAATACACCTCCAAATATATTGGTGTACGCCAACCCGGATTTCGAATAAAAATATACTATACTGTTAAAAAAACAAAAAATCCATACCAAAGCTAAAATTTTATCAGTGTACTTGAATTGTACGTTCGAACGCCAATTTCGTTATATTTGTTTTAGGGAGCCCACGTCAAAGCAGCAGACTCGGTATTTTAACGCCGCGTTTCAAAGATACTCGGCGCCCATTTCATGATGCGCCCTGATCTCATTGTCGCTCAAGGCGCGGCGATAAATCAGGAACTCGTCTATTTTTCCCTTGAAAAAATTACTTAAGCGGCCTTTTTTGCTAGCCTTCCAGGATTTACCCGAGTTTTCTTTTACCAGCCAGCGGATACAGCCAAGTGCCAGACAAGCCGCGCAAGTGGTTTTATCGGAAACCCAGAAGTTAGTGCCCCGCGATTTAAGTTTAAAATCGTTGAAGAACACATTCACCTCCCGATCATTACCCACCACTTTGTTGCGCAAGGTCAACTGAAACCAGTTCTCAGTATCAAGCGTTATATTTTTCTGTCCCTCCTCGCTTGCGTCGTCAAAACCAATACAGGTCGAACCGACATCCACTTCAAACTGGCCGGAAGCCTGCCGGTCATTGTAAGCCGTACCGTCGAAATATAAATCGTATTGAGCGTAACCGTCCGGCGGAGAATACCAATAAGATTTTGAAAATACCCCGTCCCAGCGGCGCAAGCGGTCAAATTTCACCCACACCATAATGGTAAAATCATCAGTTATATCAAAATTAATGTACTTATACTCCGGAAATTCAACATAGGTGCTTGCGCCATCGAACTGCAGGGCTCTTTTCCCACGCCACCAACGCCCCTGCCCCCATTCGTAATCGCCTTTGACGACTCCGTTATATTCCGCGGCATTAAATCCTTCAGCCTCATGTCCCTTAGCCGAATTCACCAGGGTTTCGCCTTCCCCTTCCTGGAAATTCAAGTTAATTACACAGGCCGGATCGGTGCTGCATTGTTTGTTAAACTGCAGCCAGCGGACAAAACGGGCGCGGCGGCGGCTTTCAGAAAAGGCAGGCAAAAGCATCGCAAAGAGTATGGATATTATGACAACCGCGAGGAGTAATTCAATAATTGTAAAATAGCGCCGTTTATATGACATTGATCTGCTCCGAATATGGAAATTCCCGACAGTAAGCGGTCAAGCTTAATATTCCCTGCCGTAAAATACTATAATGTCAGAGAAACAAAAATCCACGGTCAATGGGATTTTATCAGCACATTTTTGAGATTTCTTAAAAAAATACCCCCGAATAAAAGATAAAAAAACAACTATAAACCTTCAAAATTACAGATGTTCGGCGCCCATTACATAATGGGCCATTATTTCGTTATCGGTCAGCGCCCGGCTGTAAACCAGGAACTCATCTATCTTACCTTTCAGGAAATTACCGGGCTTGCCGTTATTATCAGGAATCCCGTTTTTCAGCACCAGCCAGCGAATACAGCCGAGCGCCAGATTGGCTTCGCATTTATAGGTTTTGTAACCCTTAACGCTGATATGGTCGGACTTCAGTTTTATACCGTTGAGAAATAAATGTACTTCCTGTTTTTCGTCAACAACCCTGTTGCGCAATGTCAGGAGGAACCAGTTAAGGCTGTTGACGAAACCCCCTTCCGTATATGGGTTGACATCATCGAAATCCACCGATTCATTGCCGACGTCCAGCTCAAACTGCCCGGCCGCAAATTTAGGGCTGGACTTTGTACCTTTATAGTAAACCGCGTACTGGGCAAAGCCGCAGGTTGAATTCAGCATGTAACATTTTCCGAGAATGCCGTCCCAGTTATCCAGACGATCAAATTTCACCCAGATAAAAATAGTAAAATCGTCAGCGCCGTCAAAATTAATATGCCGGCTGTTTTCAAATTCAATATAGGTGCTCACGCCGTCCAACTGTATGGCTCTTTTTCCCTTCCACCAGCGGCCGTTTGTCCATTCATAATCTCCTCTTATGAACCCGTTGTAATCATCCGCATTAAAACCTTCGCCTTCATGGCCTTTGGCCGAATTTTTCAGAATACTGCCCTCGTTTTCCTGGAAATTCAAATTAATGATACAGGCGGGATCGGTACTGCATTGTTTGTTGAAATGCAGCCAGCGGACAAAACGGGCTTTAGCCCGGCTCTCGGAAAAACTGGGCAGAAGCATAGCTGAAAGAATTGAAATAATGGCTATGGCAACCAGCAATTCTATAATAGTAAAATGACGGCGCCTGTACAGCATAGGACCGGTTCCGAAATTATATTTATAACTCTTGTTAATAATATACACTCCAACAGCATATATTTCCAATAAATGGCGAAAATTTATTAGTGTGTTTGTTTATGTTTCGAGGCCTCGGCCTGAGGCTTGTCAACAGCCTTCAAAAGAACATGCGGATACTGGTGTTCGGGGATGGTTTCTTCGAGTTTTTTCAGTTTACTCTTTACCTCGACAGGCAATTCATTGTAGACGTCCGGCTCGGTAATTATGTATTTACACAGTATTTTGCCGTTCTGTTTATCATATATTTCCTCAATTCTTGAATACCGGTCATAGTCGCGATCCATGAAAAACACCGCTTCGGTAATCCATTCGACATAATAACAGACTTTCTCATCCGGCTGGACATGCTGCCGGGCACGTTCACAAAAGTATTTGACCGTCTTGTATTTATTCTGCGCCGGGTCTATCCAGACGTAATACACGCAGAAGAAAATTAAAATAACCGGCAATACGCCGATAAAGACTTTATCCGCCCGCCCCTTTTCCAGCAGCCTGCCCAGGAAATACAAATAAGCCAGCACAACAGCGGCGGCTATACAGCACAACACATACATATCGTTTATAAAATCGCTGACCTGCATCATGCCCATTCCGTCACGATAGGATATCCATTTAATTTCATCATCCACGACAAGCCGGCCGATATAACCGAGCGCCCCAAGACGGATAACAACCATGGCAAGCACCACAATTACAACGAGTACCGTCCAGCCCATACGCCATTTGGAAGTCAGTTTGAATTCCCGGTCAATAATCCATTGTATATAGCGTCCGGTCAGGATCGCGGCAGGAGCTAACAGGGGCAGCAGATAATCGCCGCGCTTGATCGCCGCGGCCGAAAAGAACAGAAACACCACCGCAAACCAGATCAGGAGATAATAAGTCGCCGGCCTCAGTTTCAAAAGTTTCCGGTAAAAACTTATAAAACCGAACGGTACAAATAACGACCAGGGAAGAGTAAAAGCAAAAAGTATCGGGAAATAATGGAAAAAACTCCGCCGTTTTCCACCGCAATAACTCATATCGATACCGGTAAAACGGCTGATGTTCTGGTTTAGGAAGAAATCATTGGCGAATTCGCCCTGGGTCCGCACAATTTCATAAGTGTACCAAGGAGCGTTGACCGCAAGGCCGATAAGAAGACCGCTGACCGGTTTCAATTCCCACAATATTTTCCAGTTGCGTTCCTTTATCACCAGAACAATGACCGTCAAGCCGACAAGAGCCACCGAAACCGGTCCTTTAACCATTACGCTCAAAGCCAGAATCAGGTAAAATAAATACAAACGCCAATTCGCTTTCATTTTTTCAAAATACCCGGTGTAGAGCAGATACATGGAGGCGGTGTAAAAAGCGCAAAGCACCATGTCAATGCGGGCAAGCCGGCCGAGGTTGATAAAACCGGCCATCGAGGCAAGCACATAACCCGCCAGAAAACCGCCCCGCCGCCCGTAAATCCGGATACCCAGCGAACAGGTCATCAAAACCGTCGCAAAGGCGGCCAGTACAGAGGGCAGTCTGACGCTGAACTCATTGACCCCGAAAAGCATGCCGCAAATCGAATAGAACCAGTAACACATAACCGGTTTTTCGGTATTGTGCGCGCCTTTGATGTTGAGGTAGAGCCAGTTTCCGCTTTTTAGCATCTGCCGGGCGACAATCGCGGCACGTCCTTCCTGCGCGGAATAAATCCCGTCCGACCACACGTTTATCGACAGAATTATCAAAGCGAAAAGCGCCAGCATCAGCCATTGAACCTTCGGCTGTTTGAAAAAATCCTTATATGACATAAGCTCCCTTAAGATTTAAATTTTATTTTTCTTTCCATTCCGAATACGGATTTTGGGATAAATACGAATTACGATAGCGGTAATCGCCTGAAACTTCCTCGCCGAGCCAATCCGGTTTTTCAAAAAAAGCGTCTTCGGAATTCAATTCTATTTCCGCCAGCGCCAGCCCGCAATTGCGCCCGGAAAATTCGTCAACAACCCAGTCGCCGCCTTTGTAATCAATGAAATAACGCGTTTTCTCCACTATTCGGCCGTCCGCAAAATCCCGCAACATAATTTCCGCGTCCTCACGCGGAATACGGTATTCGAATTCCGAACGGGAAATATTCCTGGTCGGACCTTTTACGGTTATCCAGCCGTCCGTACCGGAAACGCGCACCCGGACAGTGCACTTGTCCGATTCCGCAATATATCCCTGTCGCAACTCCAGCTTTTCAGGACAGCCGGAACGCCAGGAATCTCCTGATACCAGAAATTTGCGTTCTATTTCCATTGCCATAAATCAGAGGCTGCCTTTAGTTGAAAGAACGCCCTTTACACGCCGGTCCAGCGATACCGCCTGGTCAAGAGCTTTGGCGAAAGCCTTGAATATCGCCTCAAAAGCATGATGCGCTTCTTCTCCTTTCTGAAGATCGATATGCAGATTCATGCCGGATTTTGCGACAAGCGCCTGAAAAAACTCGTGAAACAGGCGGGTGTCCAGGTCTTTGATCATCGGAGCCGGAGGGAGGACGTCATAAACCAGACAGGGGCGCCCCGACAAATCCAGCACCACCTGCGCCAGAGCTTCATCCATCGGCAGCAGGCAGGAACCGTAGCGTCGAATGCCCTTTTTATCGCCAAGCGCTTCCAGGACAGCCTCGCCGATAACCAGCCCAAGGTCTTCCATGGTGTGATGATAATCGACCTGCGTATCCCCGGTCGCTTTAACTTCCAGGTCGAAAAAACCGTGCCTGGCGAAAAGTTCAAGCATATGGTCCATAAACGGGATCCCGCTGTCAATAACGCTTTCACCCGAACCGTCAAGGTCCAGTTTTACCCGGATATCGGTTTCACGGGTCTTACGGCTTATATCGGCAATCCGTTGTTCTGACATATTTTCACTCCGTTATTAGATATTTTCATCAGATTAATGTATATTGAAATAAACAAATTGCTAATTATTTTTTCAAAATATTAAAAGGCGGCAGGATATTGAACAAAAAAATACCTCTCCGGTTAAAAATCGATATTATCATCGACAATTACGGCAAACCCGCATTTTACATACCATTCCTTACAATCGGGATAATAAGCAGTATAATTTTTATTCGTTCCTGTGGAGCAGCGGGCGGTTTAATTGGAGCGGTCCTGGGACTGTTCTGGGGCATTATAATAGCGCGTCTGGCCGCCCCCGCAATCGGACATTGGTTCGGCGACCTCTTTTACGCGCCAAGGGAATACCTGAAAACCGCTCCCAATATAATGTCCCCAATCAAAGGCATGATCGCCAGGGAGGAATATGACGAAGCAATTGAGAAATTGAACGAACTGCTCACGGAAAAACCGTTCAGCCCCGAACCTTACTCCATGTTGGTTGAACTTTACGCCAATGAACTCAATGATTATATCCGCGCCATGGAAATGATCGAAGATTATTTCAAACAGGAAAAAGTTTATCCTTTTGAGGAAAATACCGATATGCTGTTGCTTTACGCGGACATCTGCCAGGAACACAATTACCTGAAAAAAGCCCAAAACCTGCTTAAACAGGAAGTCACCCGCAAAGGCTACCCGGAAATAAAACGCAAAGCCCTCGCAACCCGGCTGGAAACAGTAAGAGTGAGTTGTGAGTTGTGAGTTGTGAGTTGTGAGTTGTGAGTTGTGAGTTGTGAGTTGTGAGTTGTGAGTTGTGAGTTGCCGGTCTGACGACCGGCGCTCCCGGCAATACCCGCCTTCAACAAAATTCTAAATTTAAAAAAATGATTCTGTCAAAAATGATTCTGTCAGAAAAAAATGAGTTGTGAGTTGCCGGTCTGACGACCGGCACTCCCGGCATAGTGTTCCCATCTATATACAATTCGTAATTATTCTTCTATAAGTTCGCTGAATTTGTTTATTACGACTGCAAGGTTTTCACCAAGTTCGGCGCTTACCGGGATTATGTCGATCAGTTCGCTGGATAATTCCTCTTTCAGAAGCTCAAGGTTTTCGGCGCTCTCCGGCAGATCCATTTTGTTGGCAATGATAACCGCGGGACGTTTAGACAGGCCTTTCATGTAGAGTTCGAGCTCATCCTGAAGATGCCGGAAATCTTCCCATGGCGTCCTGCCGTCAACCCCGGCCATATCCAGGACAAAAGCCAGCGCATGGGTGCGCTCGATATGTTTCAGGAAAGAATGCCCCAGTCCGACATTATCGTGGGCGCCGTCAATCAGGCCGGGAATATCCGCCACCGTCAAACGCTTGAAATCAGGCAGTTCAACCACCCCGACCACCGGATGCAAAGTGGTAAACGGATAGGGAGCGACTTTCGGGCGGGCGGATGAAATTTTTCTCAGCAAAGTTGATTTGCCGGCATTGGGAAAACCGACGAAACCGACATCCGCCATCGTCTTCAGTTCCAGAACAATCAGGCGTTCTTCTCCCGGATACCCCGCTTCGCACGTCATCGGCACGCGATTACGGTTAGTAACAAAACGGGCGTTGCCGCGGCCGCCGTCGCCGCCTTTGGCGACAACAAAATCGATATCCGGCTGATCCAGATCGACTATCAGTTCCCCCGTATCAGCATCGGTAACGACAGTTCCAACCGGAACATTTAAAATAACGTCGTTCCGCCGCCGCCCGTGCATATTTTTCCCTTTCCCATGCGGGCCGCGCTCCCCGGCATAATGCCGGTTATAGACGAAAGCCACCAGGCTTTGTTCGCCGGTACAGGAGCGCAAAATCACACTGCCCCCGCCGCCGCCGTCGCCGCCGTCAGGACCGCCTTTCGGGACAAATTTTTCACGGCGAAAACTGCAACAGCCATTACCGCCGTCGCCGCCTTTTACCATAATTGTCGCTTTATCTACAAACATCTTCCAGTTATCAGTTACCAGTTATCAGTTATCAATTTTCAATTGTTAGTGACCGGCGCTCCCGGATTTTTAATAATTCTTAAATACAAAAAACGTCCAGTTTCGAAACCGGACGTTTTCAGCGCAAATATTTTTACCAGCCAAACAGCTTATGCGTTCGCGGGAATGATATTAACTTTCTTTTTAGCGCTTTTCTGGAATTGAACTTCTCCGTCGCAAAGCGCGAACAAAGTAAAATCTCTGCCGCAACCAACGTTTTTGCCGGGATGGAATTTGGTTCCGCGCTGCCGCACGATAATGCTGCCGGCAGTTACTTTTTCGCCGCCGAATGCCTTGACTCCCAGATACTGCGGATTGCTGTCACGGCCGTTTCTACTGCTTGACTGACCTTTCTTATGTGCCATGATATCGCCTCATTATTTAAATTTATTATATTATTTCAGTTCAAAAAGCTGTCTACATAAACAAACAGAATAAGGAATATACCCGTTTATTCCATAATATCAAGTTTAATTAGCAAGAAAAAAACATTTTTTCAGTTAACAGTTATCAGTTGAAGCAAAGTTGGTTCACAGGATCATTTTTTTGACTTTGGGCGGTCGCGTCAAACGAAACCGTCAAAGGAAACGGTATCACTCATTCGGTAATTCCTGCCCATCTAATCATAGTATTGTATATCGGAGTCAAATACCACCAAGGGTTAATATTCCCTTGAGGCTTTGCGTACATATATCCCCCCTTCCATTCTTTGGCCATGGCATCCATATAGGTTCCGATATAAATTACTTTACGACGTTTGTCATTAGAAGCAATTACCGCAGAGGATCCGTCTCCCCAGTTTGCGATAACACGCCCCCAGGCTTTCCTGCGTATTTGCTGTGAAGAAAATTCACCAAAAAACTTAAATTTCTCCAGTTCAGGATTACCTAACAAGGGATTGTTGAAAATGATTGTTTGTTGCAATTTGTTTTTTGTCGCCTTATCAAATACAACGGGACAAATATCGCTCAATGATAACATTTCCTTGTCCGCATCCTGAATGTTTTCCTGCAAAATCAAACCAATGCCTTTCTCCGTTACCAAAGTACTGATATCAGGCAAATATTTGCTCAACGATTCCCCTGCCTTGAACGATCTGATCCATAAAACCACATTCTTTTCCTCCCTGCTTAAGGCATCTGCCCGCTTAACAGCCTCCGACAAACTCTTATTCCCCTCAACAGTTGTGCCCGGATATTGAAATCCCAGAACGGAAATCAGGTTATCAAATTTTTTATTGGAGGCCCTGACGTTACTTTGCAGGCTGCAATACACGACATGCACCTTGGGAGGAAAAACACGCAGTTGAACATTTCCCGAAAAAATGCCTTTCTTAGAATTAAAATCACACTTAATGCTTACGTCACGGGTTTCCCAGGGATACTTCAGCTTAAGATCGGCAACTTTACACTCGAACAAAACATTTTCAGTTTTTCCCGGCGCAATGGTTAAATCACAATTATTCCTGCTGATTGATATACCGCTTGCTTTTGGCGGCTTTATCAGCAAAGTCCCGGATATGGCTGTATTATAATTATTTTTCACCTTAAGTTTCAGACGCTTGACAGTCTTGGAATTATCCACCCAGCATTGAGTTAAAGAAAATTCAACCGGATTCCCGACAACTATCTGTAAAGGAAATGCCGGAATCTCATCATCATCCTGTTTAAAAACCGGAGTTATGGCATAACGCCCCATGGGCGCACCCTTTGGAATCTGCACGTCAAATTCAAAAACCTTTTTTTCTCCAATGGCTAGATTCACGTCACGTGTCTCTATATTGCCGGTCCATTTTTCAGGAATTAACATTCTGATCGAACCTTTCATCTGGGAAGGACAAAGGTTCTCGACCGTCATGGCAATCCTGCATTTTTCTCCTTGAATTACATTTCTGTTTCGAGCGCTTAACTCAACTTTTGGAAACAGCGGCCCGCCAATAACAACCATACTCCACGCCTTAAGCTTCGGAATGGTGAACCTTACAATTTTTTTATCCATTGTAAACGGCAGGTTTGACACTTCGCCGGTATCCGGTGAAAGCAGGGTTACGCGCCGGTTGTTTGGCAGTTTTATTTTGGACACGTCCACTTCTACCGGCAGGTTTTTTCTTTCTTCATTCTCTTTCAGGTTTAACAAATGAACGACTAATTCGGTTTTCCCGGAATTCAAAACTCGTTTATTCACAATGCTTTTTATTGATTTCTTTGAGGATGGGCCGAGTTCTTTGGCTGCCGGGTTTAATACCACTCTAATCAAATATTCCCCGCTCCAGCCCAAATTTTCCTGGCAGGTCAGATTATCATAGTCTTTTACTCCGACTTTCATCGAGGCGGAACGATGCAGATTACAGTTCCTGTCTATGCCGATATACAGGTAAGAACTATCGCCGCCATTATTATTGGTAATGCATATTTCATTTTTACCAGAATGCAGACTTGATAGTTTGATCGGCGCTTCAATCCAGGCTAAACGGTTGCCGTTGGACTCAAGATTAGCAATTTGCCGCCAGGGAATAGTATAACTATCGCTATTGACCGTAACATTAACGCAGGCATTTGCCGTGGCGGGTCCGTGGTTTGCCGCCGCAATCCTTATGATGGCGCTTTGAACTTTATCCAAACTGGGAATATACAATGTTTTGACGGCTTGGTCTCTATAAGAATGATAGCTGATCGCCGGGATAAAGGGCAAGCGGCTTTCTGAATAATGGTCGTCTTTTATTACTGTCTCCCTGTTGCCGAAAGGCGCCGACTGAACAATATCCTGAGGTACATTCACATCCACATAGTCGCCATAGGTATAATCAGCGAATCGCTGAACGAACGAGGCATATTGAGCGGAAGGAAAATTTTTAAAATATCTGCTGGCTTTATCGATCACAGCTGTAGCAAAATAACAATTTTTCCAGAACTCGGAATCCGGCGTGCCATAAGTCACTTCCCAAAGCGGAATGCCGTAAAGGGTTTCGGTAAAAGAACGCAGCTTATTGTGATAGTCCTGCCATTGTATTTCCAAAGGGTCTTTTTTATTTATTGAATATTCCATAAGAAAACATACGTTTTCAAAAAACTGTTCCGACAATATCGGACCGGCAAACCTGGTGGCGCAAAAAACAATTTCAGGATTGATCTCCCGTACTCCTGACGACGCCTTTTTCAGTAATTCAGTCAGGGCGCGGTCCCCGTCAACTTCTTTTGAACCGGAGGGCTGCTCAAAATCATCGAAAAACAACCCGTCAAAGCCCAATCTGGCAGAAAACTGCATTTGCCCGATAATATGGTTCTGCCAACCTGAATTGTGATGCGCCATTTCACGCACATCCCCATAGTTAAGCGCCGCGCGTCCATCACTTTTTCGATAAGCCCACTCTTCAGAATGCGGAAATAACGGATAAGCGGCAGCCAACAATGACGAATCGTTAAAACCAACTGCTCGAATTCCCCTGTTGCGGCAATCATCAATAAGCTGCGCGGTCTCATCAAGTATCGGTTCATGAAATCCGAACGGAGACCACCAATAAAAGAGAAAACCCTTAGCGTAACTCGGAGTAGCGGCTATTTCCTCCTGAAACCGTTCTTTCGTTAAACCCTTCGTAATAACATTTTCCTGAACATTCAAGTAATTAAAAATCACTTGTTTAGCCCAACGCGGAAATTTCACCGCAGTCAAAAAGCCCTTAGCCTTGGCCAAAGAACAATCCGTTTTATAGATCAACTCATAAACCTGATCAAAGTTCTTCTCTTCTGAAAGCTGCTGCGCGGCGGTTTTGAGGGTAGACTCAGCCGCCTCAAGAGAGTTTTTTGCGATCAAGGATACAAATCCGTGCGTACTTGCGGCACGGATTGCTTGCTTTATTTTCAATAATTCCAGCTTTTGCTGAGTAATTTTCGTTACGATATCCTCTTTTTTTTTTAGCTCCCGTTCTCTCTCCATATTCAGCTTTTGATTCTTGTCAAACTTTACAAAATTTATGTCATCAACCCAAATGGAGCAATCATTATCAGAAGCCGAATTTCCCTGAATAAAGAGTTTTACAAATCCGCTTTCGGGAACAAATTTCATTTCAAACTTTTTCCATTTCCCGGTGACTTTCACATAATGCATGGGAGTTCCTCCCAGATACTCCGCTTTTTCGTTCTCAAACACCACGCTCAACCCCCAGCCCCCAGGCTGGCCTTTTAAATAAGCGCTAAAAACATATGGCTGTCCGGCAGTCACCTTAATGACACGGGAAAACACTCTTGTCATGGCTTTTTGTTTACTGGTTAATTTTACACAGTTTTTCCCGCTGTGCGGAGATTCATTACTCAAAACAGCCTTGCTGTCACCGTCATTCCAGAAAGTCCAGTTATCAGGAACCGCGCTACCACCTTTTTGTATCTCAAAGCTCGAATTTGGCGCAATATTCGATTCTGCGCTGTTCTCATTAAGTTCTATCGCTGATATTCTATTGCAAAAACACAAAGCCAATACAGAAAACATTGCAGCTGCGAACATATTGCGCAACTGTCTAATGTTTAAAATATTTCTCATTTTCTGTCCTCCATTTAATCGTTTTATGACTCAAAGCCTTATCTATACTACTTGGCCCTATTCCATATTGAACTATCCTCCATATCATTACGTTTTTCAGTTTTAACATGTCCATCGAGAAAAAGTGCATTCGCGGAATTAAGATGCCGGTACCCTACGGCTCTATCTGCATTTCTGAAACTGTAGCCGACCGCGCACGAGAATTTTCCGTCACCATTTATGTTTCCCCAGCCGTCACAAACAATGAACGTTCCGCCCGGCTGCTTTATTGAGCCCAACTTTTGCCAACCAATGTTAGTATCCCATTCCCACATATACCCTTCCTTGGTAAGTCCCTGATAGTTATACCCGTAGGGTCCCCAAAAACTGAAAGGCCCTGTTGGATCTCCGCCGGAATCAACTCCTTCGTTGGCTCTTTTTCCGTCCACCTCGGTGGTTGAAGACGGACATATCATCAGGTTCTTATTAACATATGGCTCGATTGCGTCATACCAATAAACTGATGTGGTGGAGGCTAAAAGACAGAATTTAGGTATGAATCCATCATAGTTGTCAGCATAAAACGAAAAAGCAAGCCCAACCTGTTTCAGGTTGTTTGCACAACTGATTGTCCTTGCCTTGGTTCTGGCTTTACTCAATGCCGGCAGCAACATTCCCGCAAGGATCGCTATGATAGCGATCACGACGAGGAGCTCTATGAGTGTAAAAACCCTAAGCGTCAACACGTTCTTATTTGCCGGTTTTCCCTTATTAACTAAGTCCGCGTCCCCCGCAGGGGTTCCAACATGTTTTTCTTTTAAACAGTTTTTCATTGTCCCATGACTCCATTTTTTATGTTCATTGTCAGTTTCGTTACCATAAATCAACATCATACATACCCCCTTTTTATAATCGGCGTATTATTGTGAGCACACGTTCGATTGACTCATTTGAAAACGATATGTTCTTATTCATTGTGTTTCTCCCTGGGATGAGGTTCTCACATAAAGCTTATGCGGCACAATGGTTTGAATATCACATTCAGCCCCTTCCATTATGCACAGAAGTTTTTCTGCCGCACAAGCCCCAATTTTATCCGGAAAAATCTCTACCGAGGAAATGGGAGGGTTCGAGTAATGAACGAAAGATGAATTATTACATCCGACAATTCCGATATCCTTTGAAACGGATAATCCCAACACGTGGATGCTTTTTATCGTCCGCAAGGCCATCAGATCGTCTTCGCAGACCAGGGAATCAGCGCCGTTTTTCAGCAGCGATTCAGTATAATCCTTTTCAACGTTTTCCGAACGGTCATGTATGGATATCAAGTTCCGGTGAACTTGCAGACCATGATTTCGCACCTCAGTTTTATATCCCGCCAAGCGATCTTTGGTTAATGTTTGCTCTTTACTAAAACCGACAAACGCCGGTTTCCGGAACCCCGCTTCAAAAAGGTGCCGGGTCATAAGACGGCCGATTCCCACATTGTCACTGTCGACATAATGAATGTTCGGGGCGCTTGGACGTCCAACTACCACCACAGGAATCCTTTTTTTCTGGAACTCACGAAGACGCATGTCGCTTGAATGCGGATCTGTGACTATGATACCATCAAGCGGCTTTGGGTCAGACGCCTGGTGCGTAAAATTCTCGTTTTCGGAGAGCAGAACCAGCAACACCCCTTTTTTCTGAAGAATACTTTTTACACCGGCAATCAACTGCGCCACAAATGGGCTTTCAATCATTCCCTGATTCTCAGGCAGGAACATTCCCACCGAAGAATTAAGCTTCTGTTCGGGAAGCTTTTTAGCCACATACGTCCCCTTCCTGGGGATACACACAAGGGCGCCTCTTTGTTCCAAAGACCTTATCGCCTGCCTGACGGTTATCTGGCTGACATTATAACGCCTGCATAACTCCCTTTCGGAGGGAAACAAGCTTTCCGGCTCCAGTTTGCCGTCCAGCACTTGCTTTTCAAACAATTCCCTGAGTTGCACGTGAAGCGGCGTTGATTTGGCTCTGTCTATTGTTTTTAACATAAATTATCCATATATTCATTTTTATGCCATCTGCTTATAAGCAGCTAAACTGATTATATATGATGATGTCAAAAAAATCAAGTCAGATTCAGCAAAAAGCGATAAAGAATCATAGAAGCTATTGGAAGTAGTGTTGTCCTTCGTCCCCTGAACAGTCAGTATTTTCGCTGTCTGCTTACGAATTTCCCAAACGCACCGTTGATGGTTTCCGCAGCCGGTATTTTATATTACGGCAGCGCAAACGTCCGGCTTCGGCTGCCGCCTTGTGGATCATCTCCGGGCTTATGTCCTTGGAACGGTCCAGACTGCGAACCGAACTGCTCACCCGGCAAATCCAGGCCTGGTCGTGGCTCAGGTGATTCAATGCCTGTTCCAGCATTTCCACTTCTGCCTCACGCTGCGGAATAATAATATCGGCGGCATTCAGGTTTGCCATAAGTTCGGATTCCGCGACGCCGTCAGCCTGCAACAGGCATTTTATGTCAGGATTCAGGCTGCGAGCGCAATCGATGACCTTTTTGGTTTCGGGATAAGTCCCGGCCGCGACAACCAGCAGACGGGCCCGTTCAATGCCTGA
>Ga0172377_10003407_pt1 | contig 16317 bp, 12 predicted proteins | sample Pumphouse3metaG_FD_119749 | JGI IMG/M metagenome (GOLD analysis project Ga0172377, IMG submission 119749) | Leachate microbial communities from a municipal landfill in Southern Ontario, Canada - Pumphouse #3 metaG | ecosystem: Engineered > Solid waste > Landfill > Unclassified | place: Canada...
AGAGCATTATAAACAACGATTTGTTTAGGTGTATTATAGAGATGGTCATCTCCTCTGATAACATCGGTTACACCCATAAGCGCATCATCGATAGCAACTACGAAGTTGTATGTAGGAGTTCCGTCACTACGCGCAATGATAAAATCATCTACTTCACTGGAAGCTATGCAAATATCACCTTTTACGCCATCTTTAAAACAAATATCTCCACTAAGTGGTGCTTTTATACGCACGACAGGCTCTACTCCGCTAGGAGGAGTGCCTGTAAAGTCACGATATCTACCGTCATATCTTGGCCGCTCTTTTCGTGCCATTTGAGCTTCTCTAAGCGAGTCTAGTTCTTCTTTGCTCATGTAACAATAGTATGCTTTACCTTCACGAAGCAATTGGTCTATATATTGTTTGTAAAGATCGAATCTTTTTGATTGATAAACTGCCTCACCGTCATATTCCATCCCAACCCATTCAAATGCTTTGATAATCGCCTTTGTGGCTTCCTCGGAATTTCTGGCCATATCTGTATCTTCTATGCGAAGCAAAAATTTTCCATTGTTGCGTCTAGCCCAAAGCCATGAAAAAAGAGCAGTGCGAAGTCCGCCTATGTGTAGATATCCGGTAGGACTTGGAGCAAAACGAGTAACTATCATTGTATACCTTTTTATTTTAATCGCTCTTATGGACAAAGTCCATATTCGCTTACCGTCCTCAGCGGACAGCTCACGGCACTTTGGTGCCTTTTTTTATGACATTATAGCAAAAAGAGATTTTATCTTTTATAGGCTAGTCCGTTTTTTGTAAAAGAGTGTTTACCGCTTGAGGCGGTATATCTTGCTGTATGGAGAAGATACCACAAGCTCAAATAGATCATGGTCATATTGTCCCAACAAGAACATTTGCACATATGCCGTATCAAACGTATCAGTGTCCATAATTATAAAAGATCCATAAAGCTTATTGTGTATAGCCACATAACTACTATTACTATTTAATGACTGCTTTTTGACACTATTGCCGTCTATTTCTACAAAAGAGTGCAGTGGGTATTGTTGATCATTAAATATAAAAATACCATTTTGAACATCTATAATAATTCCATTATTCAGATAAATGAGCGAACCTTCTTGTTTTATCTGTGTTGCTGTAACCCATTGCATATTGTTCAAGTTTTTCCCGGTTGCTAGATCTATATCTCCAAAAGAAGCTATTGTAGGGAAAATTTGCATCATACGATAAGGCATATAAATATAAATTTCTCTTGTTTTGGGTAGCAACACATAAGCCTTGTCCTCAATAGCTGTCAATACATCTTCTGGATTTAACTGCTCTTTTTGCCTGTTTTTAAATATAACATCTATAGAATCCATATAGCCTAGCTGCTGATACATTTTACCATCTTTGGTATCTATACCCAAATGGGCATCTTTTAGTTTTGAAGCAAAAGGAAAATACTCTTCTGTGGCTAGAATAGCCATATTGTAAACAAATTGTTGAGATGGGCTTAGCATAATTTTTGATATGACAAAATTATCATGATGATGTTTGCCGCCATCAATAAGTGTAGAAGTACCTGTATAATACCAAATAGGATATCCGTAGTCCCACCAAGCTAGCGTAATATCTCCGTCCTTGGAAATAGTTCTTAGTTTATTTAAATCCGCTACCTCTTGCTTGGCAAATACTGTAGGCATCTGATACTCATATATATGTAAAATATTTGGCAACAAAAGTATTGTCATACCCAAAATCGGCACTGCATATTTAGACCATTTATGTGACATATATTCACTAAACCATATGAGAAAATATGCCGCACCAAGCGCAGCTACAGGCGTAGCATAAACCGTAAAACGAAGACCGCCCACAAGTGAAAATATACCTATTCCCAAAAGCGGTAATGCTATCAAAAACTCTTTATGCCTGCGCACCAAAAGCCCCAGCCCTGCAATAGCGATCATGAAACCGTAAATTGATCCGCTTATACGATTTGCCATTGTGATAAAATCTATAGGAGAGGCTTCTTGGACCGTTTGAACTACCCCAAAAAAATGCAACCCTTCTGTGATAGTATTTTTCGAAGTATAGCCTAAAATTTTTCCAGCTATTACGCCGTAAATATTACCGAAATATAAAAGTGCCGCAAACATAAAAGCTGATATTATAATAAGTGATTTTTGAGAAAATTCTTTATATGAAAAAACTGCATAAATGATGCCTAAACTTGCAAGCTGTACCAAAAAACCGTAAGGATATTCATATGATGTTGTAAGATTGCCAAACGGCAAAAGAGCCACGATGAGTAAAATCATAGCTTTATACGTGAAATGTTCTTTTCTGTGAAACCAAAGTTTATACACTAGATACGTAAGTCCCAATGAATATATAACACCTTTGCTGGATGTATACACAAAAGAGTAAAATACCAACACCACAGAAGCATAAAATACCATATTCCATGATGACTTTTCTATACTTCTAAGCAAAAAATATAGTGCCATCAAAGGCAGCCAAATAGCAAACATATCCGTATCATAGTATCCTGCCATAGTTCGGTTATAATAACTCCAGGCTATCACACCCAAAAGGGCCGACATAAATCCCCACATTGGGCGGCCATACAAAGAACCTATCAATACCAAAGGAACAACTATCAAACTAGAGACAAATATAGGCATATAAAACAGTGTTGTATCTATTGAAAATGGAGAAAGCCAGACAAAAAATGCGCTCACCAATATAGTACCTTGATGCCATATATCCCACAATCTAGGATTATGGGCATGGGAGCCGTCTAGTATATTTTGCACTCCGCTGGCAAAATAATAGCCATCGTTCGTAGTAAGCATAAATTCATTATTCCAAAAGAAATTAGACTCATTAGAAAACTGATATATCCATATAAAACGCATTAGTATTCCAAAAACATATGCCAAAAGCATCAAGCCAAAAATCATTTTGGTCGATATTTGTTGCTCAAGAAGCGGCTTGACGATCTTTTTTTTGCTCAATTGGTTTCCTTTTTATTTGTCTGATGATTGAATTCCGGCACTATTTTTTTTAACATTTGCAATTTATCTTCAGATTGAATGAGTGTTTGTATATCAAGCTCAAGATTTTTGATAGGATAATCGGTTCTTTTGGCCACCGTAATAGAATCATAAAGTGTACCAGCTTCGCTATCATCTATGAGCAGCTCTTCGTACAACTTTTCACCGGGGCGAAGTCCTGTAAATTCTATCTGTATATCTTTTTTCCCACTAAGCTCACACATTTTTTTGGCCAAATCAAAGATTTTAATAGGCTCTCCCATATCAAGAATAAATATCTCGCCATCTCGTCCCAAGCTTGCAGCTTGAAGCACAAGCTCACAAGCTTCGGGGATCAACATAAAATACCTTGTAATATCTGGATGTGTTACTGTTATTGGACCGCCGCTTTCTATTTGAGCTTTGAATTTCGGTATCACACTTCCACTGCTGCCAAGCACATTGCCAAATCTTACTGCGACTATTTCAGTGTTATTCCGCTCTACATTTTGCACATAAAGTTCGCAAATGCGTTTCGTTGCCCCCATAACATTTGTTGGCCTTACTGCTTTGTCGGTTGAAATTAATACAAATTTTTGCACACCGTATTTTATAGACTTATCAATAGTATTCTTGGTGCCAATTACATTATTTAAAATCGCTTCACTAATGTTTTCCTCTACTAATGGCACATGCTTATACGCAGCTGCATGAATCACAATATCCGGCTTATATTTTTCAAATGTTTTATCCAAGAGGGCTTCATTTACAACCGACTGCATCACGGGTGATATATTAAAGTCATGCAACTCTTCGGTGATTGTATAAAGATTAAACTCACTATGATCAAGCAGTATAAGCTCCAAGGCCCCAAACCTAGCGCACTGTCTTGCTATCTCGCTTCCTATGCTCCCTCCTGCGCCGGTAATGAGGACTTTTTTATCTTTTATAAATTTTTCTATAATTGTTTTGTCCAGATCTTTTGGATGGCGAGCTAACAGATCTTCTACAGATATATCTTTGAGCTGTGTAGCAAAATCTTTATCTCTTAATATCTCATCAAGTGACGGCAATATCTTAATAGCTTCAAAGTTTGAGCCGAGCTCTTCATATATCTCTTTGATCCTCTCTTTATTTGCCGATGGCATGGCAATTACGAGCAGGTCCATCTTGTTGGGGCCGATTTTATTTTCCAATTTTTCTTTTGATAAAATCTTGATGCCGTCAATAGAACGTCTTTGTAATATTTTATCATCATCTACAAAATAACGAACTCTATAGACGCTATTACGAAATTCATTTTCTATCTTTACTCCAGCTTGTCCCGCTCCGTAAATTACTACCTCTTTTGTCTTGGCTATACTGCGATTTCTCCATGAGTAATAACCATACATAGCTAGGCTTATAAAAAATATGAAAATAAAAAGTTCCGAAAGAAGAAATGAAATAGGGATTTTTTTGTAAAAAAAAGGCATATAAACAGCAAAAGCGGATGTATATATAATGCTTTTAAGTAAAAATGTTTTTTGCGTTACCTTTGACCAAGAAAGTGAATAGTCTTGAAATAATAAAAACGAAGCAAGCACGCGAATACAAATGATGACCCACACAGGTATCCACATAATAGTCCATGATTTATGAGTTATCCAAAAAATTAAACCAAAACTCATAAAAGTGAATACGATGATCGCGACTATATTTAAAATACGTCTATCTATAAATCTCATATCATATCCACCATATTCGCTTAACTTTATAACTTATTAATTGTATCACAATAGAGATTACATTTTAGCTCACAACCTATTGTTAGCGCGTAAATAGATTTGGATAATAAGTTTTATGATTCTTCGAATAAGTTTATTTTTTTCTTTTGCCTCTTGCTAGAAGAACCCTTCGTGATATTGTTTTTGATGTTTCCCAAAAGTGCAGGACCTATGCCTTTGACATCATCAAGTTGCGCTATATTTTTAAACGGCCTTGCATCCATTATGGCTTCAGCTCTTGACTCTCCGATTCCCTTAATTTGCATCAGCTCATCTTTTGAGGCTTTATTTATCTCACTTAAGCTCATTGCACAAGCTATACTTGCAGTACACATAACTATAGTAGCATATTTAACAATCTTCATAATAACCTCATCTCTTAAGATTATACCAATTGAAATAGTATAATCAAAGTATATCAAATAGATATAATTTTATGATAAAAAATGATATTTTATTATGATTTTTTTTAGGTTTTATGCTTTAAAAATAACTTTTTTTATCTCATCGGCTATCATTATTACATCATCTCGACTCATCGTTGTGCTGCTTGCCAAACACAATCCTTTTTCAAATAGCTCTTTGCTTATGCCGTCAACAAATCTTTTGGCGTCTTTGAAAAGCGGTTGCATATGCATAGGCTTCCAAAGCGGACGGCTCTCTACGTTGATACTCTCTAATGCTTGCATAACTTCTTTATAGTCGGTTTTGGCAAACGTAAGAGCCGTTAGCCATCTATTACCTCTGCTATTTAGCAATTCCGGCATAAAACTTATCTCTTCAATATCGCCCAAAAATTCTTTATACCACTCAAAGATCTGCCGTTTTTGAGCAACTCTCTCTTCTATGACTTCCATCTGCCCTACGCCAATGGCAGCTAAGACATTGCTCATGCGATAATTATAGCCATACTCTTCATGTTCATAATGCACAAACGGCTCTTTGGCTTGAGTGCTATAAAATCTTGCTTTGTCGATCCACTCTTTGTTTGAACTCACCAACATACCGCCGCCGCTTGTAGTAAGTATCTTGTTGCCGTTAAAGCTATATATACCAAAATCACCGAATGTGCCTGTGTGTTTACCACCGTAAGTAGCGCCTAGAGATTCGGCTGCATCTTCTATGAGATAAACTCCATGCAATCTGCAAATTTCAGTGATTTTTTCAATATCTGCACTCATGCCATATAGATGTGTGACTATAAGGGCTTTTGGTTTTTTATCACATTCAAGGAGATATTTATTGAGTAGTTTTGGCGACAGATTCCAGTTTTCCGTATCACTGTCAATAAATACCGGATTTGCCCCTTGGTATATAATGGCATTTATTGAACCTATAAATGTAAACGTAGAAGCGAGTACATCATCTCCTGCCCCAACACCAAGTACTCTAAGGGCCAAATGAATAGCTGCCGTACCGCTATTAAGAGCCAAAGCATTTTTTGCCCCCGTATAACTTTTGATACTATCTTCAAATCTATTTACAAACTCACCCAGAGGAGCTATATAATTACTCTCAAATACTTCTTTTATATATCCTAGTTCACTCCCGCTCATATGCGGTGAACTTAAAAAAATTCTTTTATTCACTCATTTTCTCCTATCTCTTTGCATGGGTTACCATATGCTTTTTTAAAATCCCCAATATCTTTTATGACTACAGAGCCTGCACCGACTACAGAGCCTGCGCCTATATTGATGCCCTGTATCACACAACTGCCTATACCGATATGTGTTATTTTCCCTACTTTTACATTCCCGGCAAGAGCAGTATTGGGCGAAATATGCACAAAATCTCCAATAATACACTCATGTTCTATGATACATCCGGTGTTTAATATAGCTCCATCACCTATAATAGCTTTAGTATTTACTGCTACATTTGGCATAATAACCGTTCCTGCTCCTATAATAGCACTTGGAGAGATTATGCTGCTTGGGTGTATTATGGTTAATATTTCAAATCCGCTATTTTTAACTTTTTCGAATAGCTTAGCCCTGATATTATTATTTCCCACCCCCAAAGCCATAGGCATTTTATCGGTTTGTCTAATCTCATCAAAACTTGGATGCTCGTTGTCTCCGTCATCAACAAATATTATCTTCTCATAACCGCAGGCGCGTGCAATATCAGCTACCACAAGTCCATGCCCGCTAGCACCATAGATATATATTTGCTTCATTTGTTGCCTTCAAATTTTTCCATTGTTACACTGTTAGCAGAGCTTATCCCGCTTCTTTTGAATAATTTTATCATAGTCATCCACAATATCTTCATATCAAGAAGAAAGCTTTGATGTTCCACATACCATATATCATGTTCAAACTTTTGCTCCCAACTAATCGCATTGCGTCCATTGACTTGCGCCCAGCCCGTAATGCCCGGTTTTACATCGTGTCTTTTTTTTTGCTTCTCATCATACAAAGACAAATATTCTACAAGCAGGGGTCTAGGTCCGACAAAACTCATCTCTCCTTTGAGCACATTAAAAAGCTGTGGCAATTCATCAAGGCTTGCGCTTCGTATAAATTTACCCACACCATACAGTCTTTGCGAATCTGGCAAAAGTTCTCCGTTTATATCCGTTTCATTTGTCATTGTGCGAAATTTGTATATCCCGAATACCTTTTCTTTATATCCGGGGCGAGATTGAGCAAACAGTATGGGCCTGCCAATAGTAACTAAAATTAATAAACCTACTATGATAAAAACAGGTGCAAACAACATGATCAATATAACAGAAAATACAATATCAAACACTCTCTTAGGCATTATTTACCTCATCTTTCAAAACTTTTTCCAGTTTATCAGTCAGCACCTTAATGCTATAAAATTTCTCACAATACTCCCTGTTTCGTTTACCCATCTGTGCTCTTTGCTCGTGTGTCATGGACACTATATGCTTTATAGTATCTACCAATTCGTTCACATTGTCCGGAGCAATCGTAAATCCTCCGTTTGCCTCTTTGATAGGATTATTAGTCGCATTTGTTGAAAAGATAACCACCCTGCCTGCAGCCATATAATCAAAAAGTTTATTGGAGCTGATCCCGTATCTAAACACAGGGCTGTCTTTGAGATTGAAATACAAAATGTCGCTAGCTGCGAGAATATCCGGTATCTGGCTTTTGACCACAGGATCTTCGATGGTTATATTTGTTAATCCTTTTGTTTTTACCATTTCTTTTAGTTTTTCTTTTTCTGCCCCATCGCCGATAATACGAAAAGTGATATTTTTATCTTCTTTTAGTTTATCTGCGGCTTCTACTAAAATCTCTAGATTGTTTGCTATTCCGATAGCACCGGTATAACTGACTACAAACGGACTTGATTCTTTTTTTTCCTTATAGGCAATATTTCTCAAATCTACTCCGTTGCTGATCCATTCAAATTTTTTAGGCTCAGCATAAGCAGATATATAATCATATGCATACGGTAGGTTTGAGATGATCTTATCTGCTTTTCTATACAAAAATCTCTCTAAAATTCCAAGCAATATAATAAACGGATGCTGCTTAGGGATACCCATGTCTATAAGTGTTTGTGGCCAAAGATCTCTTACCTCCACAACAAATGGTATCTTGTATCTTTGTGAAAGTTTATAGGCTGCATATACGGCAAACAGGTGTACTGAAGAGCCTATAATAATGTCAGGTTTTGACAAAGCAAGCTTTGGCACAATTCTCAAAACTTTACTCGTATAACTTAGCATATTTTTTACTCTTGCTATTCCATTGCCTCTATATGGAGGAGTCTTTATCCAAACCCACTCTATACCATCGACATATTCGCAAATATGTTCTTTTTCTTCATACTCTTTCATTTCGACATATTTTGAATAGTGAAAACTAGAAGATACAATGGCGACCTTATGGCCTCTTTTTATAAGTTCTCTTGCAAAATCATAATGCCTGGTCCCACCGCTCATTTGCGGTGTGAGTGCATGGTGATTGAGTATCCAAATAGTCACTTAATACTCCAATAATTTTTTGATTATATTTTCGCTAGCTTTGCCGCTGCCATACAGGTTTATAGTTTTTAGTTTATAGTTTTTAGTTTTTAGACTAGAGACTATTGACTTGAAACTAGAAACTATTTTTTCCTTGTCTGCACCGACCAATACATTTGCTCCGATTTCCACAAGCTCCACCCACTCGGTTTCATCTCTTAGGGTTATACACGGCTTTGAGAAAAAATATGCCTCTTTTTGAAGTCCCCCGCTATCCGTCATTACAAGCTCGCAATTATCTATAAGCCATACCATTTCTAAGTATCCGACTGGGTCAATAATTGTCAAATTTTCAGTGTTCAATTTTAGATTTTCGATTATTTTTTTTGTTCTAGGATGGAGAGGTAAGATGATCTGTTTATCTTTTGCTATTTCATTTAGTGCTTCAAAAATGTTCTTAAGTCTAGCTTCATCATCTGTATTTTCTGCCCTATGGATGGTACATAATATAAAGGATGAAGGATGAAGGATGAAAGATGATGGTTTTTGGGCTAATTTTTTATAAAAAATTGCTCCGTCTTGCATCACATCACCTACGTTAGCGATCAATTGCTGTTTGCCTGAAGCCGCTACAAACGGAAAGCCTTCATTTTTGAGATTTTGTACCGCCGCATCTGTAGGACAAAAAAGGATATCGCTTACCCTGTCTGTGAGTATACGGTTAACTTCTTCGGGCATCTTCATATTAAAACTTCTTAAACCGGCTTCGACATGAGCAAGCTTGATATGGAGTTTACTTGCTACAATAGCTCCTGCTAAAGTAGAGTTGGTATCGCCATATACAAGCATCCAGTCTGGTTTTTCTTTGAGCGCTACTTCTTCGATCTTTTCGATCATTTGTCCCGTCATTGCACCGTGCGATTTTCCGCCAATGCCAAGGAAATAATTGGGTTTTGGTATTTGCATTTGTTCAAAAAATATATCACTCATATTGGCATCATAGTGTTGTCCGGTATGGACGATGACCTCTTCAATACTTCTGCCTTCTGATTTCTGATTTCTGATTTCCCTGCTTACTGATCCTGCTTTAATAAACTGTGGCCTGGCGCCCAATATGGTTAGGATTTTCATCTCATTATCTCCTCATAGACTCTCATTAATTTCGCCTCTTCTATGCTCCAGTTGTACTTTTCTGTGACAGCTTTTTTACCATTTTCACCCATCTTTTGCGCTTCGTCTTGATGTGTCATGATATACTCAATTGCATTTGCGATCTCATTTGGATTCATAGGATCTACACATATTCCGCAGTTTGCATCCTCTATGATCTCTTGCCATAGCAAAATATTTGATGCGATTACAGGTATGCTTGCGGCCATATACTCAAACATCTTCACAGGCAATGCATCTTGATAGTTGACAATAGGATGTAGTGTGACGATACCGGCTTTTGAGCGGCTTAATATGTCTGCAATCTCCTCTCTACCGACAAAACCAAGCTCATTTACTTTGCTCCACCCTGTATATTTTTTTACTTCTGCTTCTACATCTTTTTCTACAAATTTTCCAGCCAGATTAAGTCTAACATTGTTTACGTTTTCCATAGCACGGACAAGTTCTTTGATGCCTCTTATTTTAGCAATTCCTCCTACGTAGCAAATCTCATCTTTTTTTTCATTCCACGGTGTTTCATTGCCAAGCTCTTCAATAACAGGGAAATTATTAATATCAATACTTTTTTTATTGATGTTCAAAAACTTCTCTTTTATATACGGCGTGGCTGCGACGATATAATCAAATTTTGCTAGCGAATACTTCTCAAACATGCCATAAACCCTTGAGATAACAACTCTTAGAAATGTATTTAGATAGGGCGCATTTCGTAACTGTTTTGGAGTATCTTCATGGGCATCAAATATCACCTTTTTGCCCATTTTTTTTAATTTCAGACCGACAGGGATCAATTCCGGATCATGCATATGATATATGTCGCTATCCAGCTCCATGGCTTTTTGGAAAACTTTTTTGACAGTATTTGTCATGCGTGATATTCGTCCACCGGTTTTGGCTCCCACATCAAAGATGTGAACTTCATTTTTAACCTCATCTCCTTTGCCGTCAGCTACGATTAGACTTACTTGATAATTTTCATTTTTAGCTAATGAGCTGCACTCCTTGACAAATATTCTCGTATCATATCTGGCGTGGACGGATGTAAGATGTGTAATTTTAATTTTCATATGCGTCTATCCAACTTTGTATATTATTATTCCAGCTTGAAAGTGAATGTATTATCTGTACATTTTTCATGGTTTTTTCTTTGTCCAAATCACTCAATGCTTCCCTTAATTTATCAGCTAACATTTCTGAAAAATCTATTTTATGATAATAAATCCCTAATTTATCAAAAAGCTCATAAGGAAGCCAGCTGCCTGTTATTACTATATTGTTAGCATATAAAAACTCTTGCATACTTCCTGAGAAACTATCGGTTTTTAGGATATTTATCATCACATCTGAACACAATTTGATATTAGCGTTATTATCTCCAAACAAAAAATCCTCAAGGACTTTATAGTCCAAGCTTGTTTCTTGGAGCATTTTTTTTATCTTTTCTTTATGAACATTGTCTCCATATGTCATAGGAAATATAAATTGAATTTTATCCAATATCTTATTATCTAATTTTACAATATTCTCTATAATTTTTTCGTGCTGTTGTCCCTTTGTAGCATTATATCCACAAGTGACTATTGTTTTGTCCAAACTATAGCCTAGATGTTTTTTGATAGACAGCCTATCTTTGTTTCTATTTTTATCTATAAAATCCAAAGTTTTGAGCCCAAACCTGCAGACCATGCTTTTATCTTTGAAGTCTTGATAATAATCTAAAAAACTCTGCTTTGTAAGGGGATTTGTAAATGTAATGATATCTGCTTTTTGGAAAAGTAGCTTTTGTATCTTTCTAGCTCTCAATCCCATGCGATAAAAGTCGCTTCCATAAACTGTAACTACTAATTTTTGTTTTGTTAAAAACGGCAAGATAGAAGCATAAACGACTCTAGCTGTGTGAATATTAACTACATCAAAAGAGTTTGAACGAAGGAATTTGGCTATATAATACATTCTATATATCATATGGATTTTTGGCAATTTGCGATACTTGTCAAATGATCCGGAACAACTCTCATCTACGATATTTTCATCTTTATAGAGTTTCAAAGTTTCAAAATCAAGCAAATAAATATCCATTCCTTTTATGGCAAGTTCTCCTTGAAGTTCTTTTGCAAATACACTTTTGTAATTACCTATTATCAGTGCTTTCATCTTACAGCCCTAACCATCCAAATCATATTATAAACAAGCACCGAACAGTTTGCTATGGAAAACAAAAAAAGTGCAAGATATATGCTGTTGTAATATCCCCCCATAAAAAGTGCTATAGCAATTAGAAATAATTGCACAATACTAATAACAAAAGCTTTTTTTTGCATTCCCACAAGGCTTGGAATAAAAGATATAGTAGAAACCAGCAGATTTAAAAATATCCAAGGAAAAAGTATCTGAGTATATACTCCGGCTTCCTTCCAACTTTCTCCAAAAACAAATGCGAAAATGGTCGGCGCAAATAAAACTATTACAGCTAACGGCAAAATTATCTTTTTTGACAAAGATCTTAAAAAACGGATCGTAAAACCATAGCTGTCTTCTCCGTTATTGTAGAGCTCACTGACCTTTTGACTATATGCCTTTGCGCTTGCACTTGAAAGTATTCCAAGCGGAGCGAAAACAATCCTTGTAGCAAGGGAATAGAAACCGACCACGCCAATATTAAAAATACTAGAAAACACAAAAGTCGGAAAATTTGAAGACAAGTTATTTAACATTGCATGCGGAGCTTGATATTTTGGAAAATCTATATATTTTTTAGCTTGAAGTATCATTTCGCTTTTTGAAATAGATTTTAAAAGTTTTTTATTATTCAAAAGTGCTTTTGCAAGCCTCATATTTGAAAAAACGCTTGAGAGTATTTGTCCGGCAATTAGTCCAAAAGCCCCGCTTTTTATGCTTCCTATGATTATTTGAGAGATTGCAAGAATGACGGATTTTATGATTGTTGCTTTTGTTATATTTAAATAATGTTTTTTGCGGTTATTCCAATATGTCAATAGATTAAATAATCCCATAAAAAATATGGTCAAAGGAGCAAACCAAAGCCATGTATCTATCTCCTTATTATTGAATAGATTTGAGATCTCTTTATGAAATATAAATACGATCAGAAAAGCGATCAAAGATACAGCGATATTTATTACAAGGCCTAAAGACAGTATATTTATCGCATCTTCATCATCTTTTGGCACCAACAAAGCTTGTTCATACCTTGCACTTGAAACAACGCTAAAAAATCCCACGATAGCCACAAATAATCCAAATACACCAAAATCTTCTGGTGTATAGATACGAGTAAGTATAGGGCTTATCACAATAGGGATAGCTTGGGCAATAGTACTGCCCGTCATGAGAGTCAGGACATTGCGACGAAATTCGTTTTTTGGCTTATTTGTCATCTATCTGCCCTATTAATCCTCTAGCTTGAACTCTTGAGCCCTCTATATTTAAATGGTCATCGTCTGTATATAATATTTTACCATCTTTTGAGCCATAACAAGATTTTGCATCGCAAAAACTATCTTTTGGATCCAATATGTGGATATTCGGATATTGTTTTGCTAAACCATATATTTTTTGATTGTAATCTTTCATTCTTTCCTGATATGAAGCAAGTGATATGCTGCAAGTTTTAGGAGCAAACAGACCAAATGGTCTTTGTATGCAATCCTTTGGAGAAAAGCCCAGCTCCGGGTTTTCTAACACAAAGTAAAGCTCTATATCATTCTTACTAAAAAAACCAAATAGGTCATTTATATTATCATAAAACTTTTCCTGATATTTTTGCATAGACATTGGAACATCAAAGGCAAGTCGAGTGATACTCTCCTCATTGTCTATACCTCCAAAACCTTGTTTGGTAATATATTTCACACCTCTAGAGATAAAAATTACTTTTTGGAAATGTTGTTTGGAAATCAATTTATATATATCCATGCTCTTTTGACGACATTTCGTTCTTTCTATTTTACTTCTTGCCAACGGCTCACCCAAAAAAGGCGGGCATGAACTATTTGCCAAAAGTATAGTTTCGTAGCCTCTTTTATTTAGCTCTTCGCTTAATCCTTCATAGCTGGTATATGCATGCGAATCCCCAATGATCAATATCAATTTATCGCTTTTATTCGAAGTTGTTGCCTTGATATACTCCTGTGTGGCATCATGTCCCATGATAGAACGAAACAGAATAGCTCCATTTTCATCTTTTTGTACACGAGTGACATTATTTATATCCGATTTAATATGAGGTCTTTGCGGCAAACCGCTAGAAGCATACTGCCCCAAAAACCATAATAATACAGCTGCTGCAAATAATGCAGATGCAAATTTATAGCTGGTTTGTCTTCTAGCTTTTATCTCAACAAAAATATAAGTAAGATAAGCCAAAAGTATAGATATCATAGCTATCCAAATTCCATTTTTTGGCACATCTACACCAAAAATATGCGCATATGCTATGAATATATAATGCCATAGATAAAGGGGGAAACTTATGAGTCCTAAAAATACGAGAGGGGATATTGAAAAAAATTTTTGATTTTGATTGGACACAAGCAGTGCTATAAGCAAACCTGCAGAGATGGTCATAAATAGTGTTTTAAAAATATCAAAAGAGTCATTTTTATATCCCAAGCAAATAGCTGCTATGAATAGTATATAAATTATCAATCTGAATTGATATAGCTTTTTTGAGACGTCATATCTATCGACAAATACAAAGACGACACCACCTAAACAGAGTTCCCAAAATCTTGATAATGAATGATAAAAAGGGTCTATGTCAGCAAATTGAGGCAATATTAAAAGAGCTAGAAATATTATGGACAAAGCAAGGATTAGATTGAGCCTCAATTTATATAAGATCAAAACCAAAATCGGCCAAAATAGGTAAAACTGCTCCTCTACAGAAAGCGACCAAAAATGAAGCAAAGGCTTAAGAGTACTTGCTTCATCCCAATATCCAGCCTCACTAATAAGTCTAAAATTTTGATAAAAAAGTGATGAGGATTGAACGTGACGTCCTAAAACAGTTAGTTCATTTGGAAATAAGAACAGATATCCTATCAACAATGTACTAGCCAAAACGATAAGCATAGCAGGGAAAATTCGTCTGATCCTATTGCGGTAAAATTCTGCAAAACTAAATGAGTTGTACTTTAATTTTGTATATATTATTTGAGTGATAAGAAAACCGGAAAGCACAAAAAATATATCTACGCCGACATATCCGAAAGAAAACTGTTCAGGAAAAAGATGAAATAGCAGCACTAGCAAGATAGCAATGCCGCGAAGACCATCTATTGCCCTATTGTAGGCAAGCGAATGGTTTACTATAGGTAAAAAATTCAATTACAAATTCTCTACTATATACTCTATCTCTTCATTGGTTACATATGGATTCATCGGCAAGCTCATGATCTCATTTGCTACCGTTTCAGAAATAGGAAAATCTCCTTCTTTGTAGCCCAAATATACAAAACACTCTTGTAAATGCAGAGGCAATGGATAGTGAACTGCTGTCGGAATGCCTGCGTTAACAAGTTTTTCTTGAAGCTTTTCTCTCTCTTTTACTCTGATGGAGTATTGCGCATATGCACTTGTTCTATCATTTCTTATGGCAGGAAGGATGAATGCTTTATTTTTTAACGCTTCATTATATTTTAAAGCCACTTCTTGACGCAGAGAGAGATCTTTTTCGTAATACTTCAGCTTGACATTCAGTACCGCTGCTTGGATAGTATCAAGTCTTCCGCCCATGCCGATGTATTTATGATAGTATCTTTTTGTCTGTCCGTGGACTCTTAGACTTTTCATCTTACTTGCAAGCTCATCGTTATTTGTAAATACGGCTCCGCCGTCGCCATAGCAGCCAAGCGGCTTGGCCGGGAAAAAGCTCGTGCATGAGATATCGCCTAAATTGCTATCGCTTTTGCCTTTATATGTGCTTCCAAAGCTCTGTGCCCCGTCTATAATTACTTTTAGTTTATGTTTTTCAGCAATTGTCATGATTTCATCCATATCACATGGCTGGCCATAAAGAGATATGGGAATGATGGCTTTTGTTTTTTGTGTAATGGCAGCTTCTATTTTTGCCGGGTCGATATTGTAGGTTGTTTCGTCTATATCTACAAAAACTGGTGTTGCGCCCAAAAATGCTATGGTCTCAGCCGTAGCAATGAATGTAAACGGTGTTGTGATGATCTCATCACCTGGCTTTATATCCAAAGCCATCATCGCCAAAAGTAGTGCGTCAGTCCCGCTGCTGCAGCTTATAGCATGTTTAGCTCCGGTAAACTTCTCTAGACTTCGCTCTAGTTCATCTACTTCTTTACCCATAATGAAGTTACAATTTCTTGCAACTTTGAGAATAGCTTCTTCTATCTCATCTTTATAGAGATTATGTTGG
>Ga0172377_10003409_pt1 | contig 16314 bp, 13 predicted proteins | sample Pumphouse3metaG_FD_119749 | JGI IMG/M metagenome (GOLD analysis project Ga0172377, IMG submission 119749) | Leachate microbial communities from a municipal landfill in Southern Ontario, Canada - Pumphouse #3 metaG | ecosystem: Engineered > Solid waste > Landfill > Unclassified | place: Canada...
ACTTCTCTTCCTTAGGGCTTAGCGAAATTGATGCCGCTAAATATTTCATGCATCTTTCTAGCGCTGCATCCGGACTCACTGATACTTATGTTAAGAATCCCATCTATACGGGATATACCACATTGGAACTCGCACAAAGAGCTCGGAAAACTGAAATTGAAAATCGCATTACAAATTATATTAAAGGTGGATACTCTTCTCAAGTTAGCGCAAGCGATGCCTATTATGATTATGAATTATTCAACTATTACTATGGGCTTGGTAATGTCACCATCCCAAATGCTGCGGTAAATGAAGCAATTCAAACATACTTGTCTTTGAAATATTCTACTTTAAATACTGATATCGAAAAAGCGAAAACCTCAGAATGGAACTCATATATTCGCAAAATTCAATTCGAAAATGAAATGAAGGGAGGGAAATAGTATGAAAAAGAACTTTAAATGGATTTCCTTACCAATTATATCTCTCTTGATTACTGGATGTTCCTCACATGTGATTGGGCCAAGTTTTGGTACCACTACTATTGTTAATGATGGAGCAAATATTACGAATACGAACTACCAAGAAATTTATGACCGAATCTATGCAGGATTTGGTGCTGAATTCTCAGCAAAAGAAATTGTTGACCTTATCGCTCGTCAAGTGCTTTCCGAAGCCGGACGGACACAAGAAGAAATCGACGAAAGAGTCAACGAAAAATTAGATGCATACTATTCAGACTCCTATAAGGTTGATGGCATCTTTTATGAATCACTACTTATTAACGGATTGAAGAAGCAAGGTTACAGTATTGTATGCGGCGACGACGATGTCCCTTATGTTGGGACAAAAGATGGTTTCACAGGCTACAACAAACTTTCTTCTGTACTTGCCTGTGATTACTCAGATCTTGTCTCTCGCAAACTCGAGCCTGAGATCCGAGTGGAACTTTTGAAAGAAGAATATATTCTCTCTCAACGTGCTTCCTTCTTGTCTTCAAAAACAATACGTAAAGTTGAAGCCTTCCGGATTAACCCCAAGAACTCAAGTATTGCCAGTCAATTTACCAGTCTCTTTGAAGCAGCAATTATGGCTGGTATTGATGAAGATACCTCCTTCACTGATGTTGTTGTTCAAGCCAATGGTTTAGAAGACCAATGGAAGGTCCAAAAAATTGCTGAGTTGGATGAGAACTTTGGAATGATTGACCCTGATTCGACATTCTATATTGATCCCAATGGAGTTGGGGTTACCGAAGCCCAAAAAGCCGATATCAAAACTCGCATTAATACCTACTCTGCGAATGGCTCCTATTCCATTTATCACGGCTATAACCTTGCAAAACGGGTGATTGAAGATACAAGTTTCTTGGTGTCAAAAGTTGGTACAAGCGATGACGCCACCATTATTGATTCTGTGATTGATCCTTTACTCAAAAAATCTGCTTCCACTATCGAACTTGATGATAATGGAATGCTCACTTCACCTTTTGACAGTACTTCTATTGTATTGAAATCTGGAAGTGATTATTACTTTGTCCATGTAACCTTGATTGATGCAACTTCAAATACGTCTCTAAAACGCGAAGCTGCACGTGCACTTGCCCAAACCTCTGGCAATGTTCGCAATGCAATCACCTATTACCTTGAACAATTTAATGTAAAAGCTTATGAGCAGTCAATCTACGATTATATCAATGAACAATACGACTACGAAGCAAAATAAAGGAAGCCTTGTGCTTCCTTTTCTCTAATATTATATTTAATGGAGGTAGTAAAATGGATTCATGTATTTTTTGTAGAATCATCGAAAGAAAAATCCCTGCTTATATTCTTTATGAAGACTCCTCTTGCGTAGCATTTCTTGATGCTTCTCAGGCAACTCCAGGTCATACCTTAATAGTTCCAAAAACCCACACAGAGAACTTCTTACTTGCAAGTAGCGAAACGCTTACTCATTTAATCAATGTTGCCAACAAAATTGGCGTGGCGATTCAAAAGAGCAATCCCAAAATATTGGGAATGAATTTATTAAGCAACTGTGGACCCATTGCAGGACAAACTGTCCCTCATCTTCATATCCATCTTATTCCTCGCTATCAACAAGACGATATTACCATTTCTTGGGTTAGTCATTTTGGCGCTATTTCTCCTGAAACCTTTGAGGCACTGCAACAAAACATTCAAAAGAACCTTCAGCTATAATTGTGTGCGATTCAAAAAATGGTGTGATACTTTATGTGTGTCATACCATTTTTGAATTGTTACAAGTTCTCTATTTATTTGATTTGATTTTATAAAATGATCGATTTTCCAAAGACATTACTCTAGGAGTAAATTCTCCTTGGTTAATGGAAGAAAGGGCTTTGTCTATCATATTGATTCTTGCATCTAAATTATCAAGATAACTTAACACTTCAGCTTCGCGTGTCATTGGAAGAACGGGGGAACCGAACTCATTCGCACCATGATGTGACAAAACAAGATGCTGAAGAATCGTTCCGGCCTCAGATTCAATCTTTAACTTATCAGCCACTTGTTGAATTTTGGCTTGCATGATTGAAATGTGTCCAAGCAATTTCCCTTTCGTGGTATATTTTGGCAATATAGGGCCGCTCAATTCTACCAATTTCCCCATGTCATGTAAAATGACACCAGCAAATAAATAATCGCGATGAAGCGACGGGTAAACATTTAAAAGTGCTGCTGCAGCATCCAACATTCCAACCGTATGATGAATTAACCCAGAAGCATATTCGTGATGATTGTGTGACGCGGCTGGATAAATTGCAAAAGATATCAAATTCTCTCGAACAAGAGTCTCCACTATTGATTTAATATCTGGGGTTTCAATTCGAGCAATGTAGTCCATTAATTTCTTTTGAAGAACTTCACGTGGTATGGGAGCACTAGCAATAAATTCCGTTAAATCCACCTGTGTAGAAGGGATAACACTTCCATTGATAATTTTTAGTTGAAGAATATTTCGATATTGAATCACATCAGCAACGATTGAAACAATATTCCCTGCATTAAAAACCTCATCATCCTCAATGGTTACTTCCCATTTTCTACCTTCGATTTGTCCAGAACTATCCTGCAAAGTAACGTTTAAGTAAGGTGCTCCAGTATTGGTTACCCCTTTGCTAACATTCGCGAGCAAAAAACGTTGGCCATTAATTCGCTCTTTTTCTTGTAAATCTTTTATCAAAGGATTCACCTCATTTCTTGGCTATAGTATATCAAATCAATATTAATTTTCCAAATCATCCGTTTGGATTTGCTGCAGGTTTTGAAGTATGTGCACAATAGTTGAAGAGGAATAGCCCATAGTCTGAAGTCGGAATGCAACTGATCTTTTTGCCTTCTCGTTAATAACTTCTAGACCTTTCAATTTCTTTTTTGCAAGTGCACGTGCATTTTCGAAAGAAATTTCTTCCATATTTGAAGGGAAATACTGCTGCATTTCTTCTTCGTTAAAACCTGCTTTTTGAAGAGCTAGTCGAATGCGTTGTTCGCCATGATATTGTTTTAGCCCTTTGCTAACGATAGAAGAAGCATACCGCTGATCATCCAACCATCCGTTGGATTGATAACGTTTGATAATTTGATTGATGAGTGACTTCTCATCGGGGTATTTGGTAATCATTTTAGTGTAAAAGGTGTATTTAGAAATATCTCTTCTCGAGATAAGTTTCAAAGCAACTTGCTCGATGTCGAAAATCCTGTTTGAATGAAGATATTGTGATCGCCGTTTTTGATCAATAACCTCTCCAATAATTAAGGGTTGTCGAACATACACCTCGGTATGTAATACAAGCTGTTCGACATTATTTTGTGTATCGCTTTCCAAATGAATGATAACTTGCTTAGTATCATATTGGATGTTTGTAATTCGATAGTTCATAACAATCCCCTATAATTCGTATCGATCAAGATAGTTAGGTGGAACCTCTTCTAGCATATCTACTCGGCGTCGATGATTAAAGACTAACGTAACAATCAGTCCAATAAATAAGGTAAAGTAGAAGGTGATGAATCTCCATAAAAGCATCCCTGATACTACATTAGTGGAGCTAAGGAAAAGCGAGCCAAATAATAATCCAAAGAACAATTCTGCTCCACCACTTGCTCCAGGAATTGGTATGTAAGCGGTAATGAGCGTAAGGTAAGAGGATAAAGCAATGGAAGCGAAGATCGCCTCAAACGGAAGAACAACGTTAAGAGCAATTGCACAGAAGAATGGAATTGAAAAAACTACAGTATATCGGACAAGATGGAGTCCTACGGCTGATAGGATTATTTTCCAATTCCCTTTAATGTCGGACAATTCAGCACGGAAAAGTTCAACTTTGCGATCAATCTTCTTTTTGGTAGCAATAGGATCTTTGATGAGTTTCATTTTAGCAATTAAACGAATTAACCAATCAATAATTCGATTAGTAAGTCTGGAATAAGCCAATAGAATAGATAGAAAGATACCGGCAAAATTAATTACAAAGCCGATAATGCTAAGTATTAGGATATTTAATTGCAACCCTTCAAAAATAACGATATTTAAATTAGCTGCATAGTGACGATACCCAAAAACAAGTGAGATAAAACTAAATAATATTAAACCAAATTCATAGCAGATAAAATTTAACACTAGAGAACTTGCGGCATGTTCTACTTTAACTCCTTGTTTACTAAAAACATAGGCTTGGGAAAACTGACCTCCCGTTGCACTTGGAGTAATAGCGGAAAAAAAGTTCCCAACAAGGGCATTAATAATACCTTCTTTAAATGAATAGTCTTTCTTATACTTACGAGCAGATATCATCAAAATCAATGCATCCATTATATAAGTCATTGCGAATAATCCTAGAACTAAAAGAAGGATAACCCATTTTGCATCTCGTAGGGTTGTAATAATATTGGAAAAATCGTCTTTGACAAGAAGAAATATGACAAGAAACGAAAAAATAAAGAGGAGTAAGATGTTGATGATATTACCTCTTTTTTTGTTTTTCATACTCCACCACCTCGACGTTCTTTTATCAAGTATTTATAGAAAAAAGTTCGGCACAATAAATCATAGTATATTTGCCGATTAATTACAATGAAAAGTCAGCAGAAATTGAGTTATTAATTATCCCCTTTATGGCTTTGTGATTGTATCAAAATTCATTTTGTAATATAATAAACGATAAGAGAGATGTTGATTTTCTTAGAAAGGAGAGCTATTTCGTTGAATAGAAATAGCAGCAATAACATGAGCAAAAAGTATGTTTATTTCTTTCATGAAGGCAACGGATCGATGAAGGATTTACTTGGAGGAAAAGGAGCAGGACTAGCTGACATGACAGTCGCTGGCCTACCTGTCCCACAAGGATTTACTGTCACGACCGAAGCTTGTGGACGGTATTATGCTGATGGCGAGCATCTTCACAATGAAATTGTCGAAGAGATTCTACGTGCTTTATCTACATTAGAAAAAACGGTAAAAAAGACCTTTGGAGACCCCAAAAATCCACTTTTAGTGTCAGTAAGATCGGGCGCAAAGTTTTCGATGCCTGGAATGATGGATACAGTTTTGAACTTAGGAATGAATGATGAGGTTGCAGAAGGGATTGCTTCTTTAACTGGGAATCCTCGATTCGCCTACGATTCCTATCGCCGTTTTATCCAGATGTATTCTGATGTTGTTGAAGAATTGGGAAAAGCGCCATTTGAAAATATACTTGACCAACATAAGAAGAGCAAAGGTTATCATTCCGATGCTGACATGTCAGCAATTGACTGGCAAGAAATTGTAGTAAAATACAAAGCTGAGTATTTGAAGCGCAAAGGCGAGACATTCCCAACTGAACCTCGTAAGCAATTGATGGCCGCTGTTCTTGCTGTCTTCCGCTCTTGGAACAATGCACGAGCAATTTATTATCGCAAAATGAATGATATTCCTCATGATATTGGAACAGCCGTTAATGTCCAGCAAATGGTCTTTGGAAATATGGGCGATAATAGTGGTACGGGCGTTGCCTTTTCGAGAAACCCAGCCACAGGCGAAAATCATATTTTTGGTGAATTTTTAATGAATGCTCAGGGAGAGGATGTTGTTGCTGGAATTCGTACTCCTCTTAGCATCGATGAGTTGAAACGAATTATGCCTAATGTTTATGAAGAATTCGCCTTCTTAGCCAAAAAGCTTGAAGTTTATTATCGTAATATGCAAGACATGGAATTTACCATCGAAAACGGAAAACTTTACATGCTGCAAACAAGAAATGGAAAGCGTACCGCTCATGCGGCTTTAAAAGTTGCATGTGATATGGTTGATGAAGGTCTCATCCAAAAAGAAGACGCTCTTTTGTTAGTTGACCCCTCTCAACTCGACGCTCTATTACACCCAACCTTTGATCCCAAAGCCATTGCTAAGGAAAAACCTATTGCTCAAGGGCTTGCTGCTTCTCCTGGAGCTGCGTATGGACAAATTGTTTTCACAGCTGACGAAGCCGTTAAACAATCCAAAGATGGAAAAAAAGTAATCCTAGTTCGAATTGAGACTTCCCCTGAAGACATTGAGGGCATGGACCATGCGCAAGGTATCATTACTGCTCGTGGCGGGATGACCTCACACGCCGCAGTCGTTGCACGAGGAATGGGAAAATGCTGCGTTGCTGGATGTTCGGCACTTCATATTGAAGAAGAAGAGTTGAAAATGGAAGTCAATGGGCATATCCTGCATCAAGGTGATTTTATCTCGTTGGATGGTACGACCGGAAACGTTTATTTAGGATCTCTGCCAACTGTTCCTCCTTCTATTTCCGGTTACTTCGGAAGAATTATGGAATGGGCTGACCAAGTCCGTACGTTGAAAATTCGCGCCAATGCGGACTCTCCAAAAGATGCTAAGCAAGCCATTCAATTTGGAGCGGAAGGGATTGGACTCTGTCGAACGGAACACATGTTTTTTGAAGCGACTCGCATCCGTAATGTTCGTGAAATGATTGTCGCACGAAACAAAGAAGAACGTATTAAAGCCTTGGAAAAACTACTCCCTTTCCAACGTTCTGATTTTGAAGGAATTTACGAAGAGATGAAAGAATTCCCTGTTACCATTCGTTATCTTGATCCACCTCTTCATGAATTCTTGCCTACTCAAGAGGATGACATCAAAGAAATTGCTGATGAACTTCGTATGGAAGTGCGAGAATTAAAACAAATTATTGCACAACTCCATGAATTCAATCCAATGATGGGCCATCGTGGATGTCGTTTAAGTGTATCGTATCCCGAAATTGCTGAAATGCAAACAAGAGCCATTATTGAGGCGGCAATTAACGTGAAGAAAAAGCACCCTACTTGGAAGTTTGTTCCTGAGTTAATGATTCCCTTAATTGGCGATCCTAAAGAAATGCAATTTGTGAAGAAAATTATTGTAGATACTGCCGACCGGATCATTCGCGAATCAAAATCTGAATTAACTTATATGGTTGGCACGATGATTGAAATTCCAAGAGCTGCAGTATTAGCAGATGAAATCGCAAAAGAGGCTGAATTCTTCAGCTTTGGTACGAATGATTTAACACAAATGACTTATGGCTTCAGTCGGGATGATGCCGTGAAATTTTTACCCGACTACTACAATACCAAGATCTTTTTAAATGATCCCTTCGCACGATTGGATCAAACCGGTGTTGGAAAACTAGTTGCCATGGCGTCAAAACTAGGACGAGAAACAAGACCTAATCTAAAACTTGGCGTTTGTGGGGAGCACGGAGGAGATCCTTCTTCTATTGAGTTCTTCCACAAAACGGGCCTTAATTATGTTTCTTGTTCTCCTTATCGTGTTCCTGTAGCACGACTTGCCGCTGCGCAAGCTGCAATTCGATTTAAAAAATAAAAAAAGGGTGTGTGTCGAAACGACGCACACCTTATTTATTTGGGCTTTTTTACAATATAACGAACAAGCAGAAACATGATGGGGATAGGTAATACTGCAGAAAGACCTAAAGCAAGAATACTTGGCCACTCTAATTGTCGTTCAAACAGCCAAAGAAAAAATTGATTCAGACCATAATTAGGTATTTGAGTTAGAGGATAAAGCGCAAATCGTGGCCATGACCATTCCGTTTGGAAAACAAAATGAACTTGAAGAAGATAAGCAAAGGTGAACCATAGAATGTATCCTACTGTTAATGATAAATCCAGTTGGACAAATAAAACATTTATTATTTGGTTCGAAATGACAAGTCGAAAGAGAAAGGGGATTAAGATTCCCCCCATAAGAGTATTAATCCCTCCAATAAGAATGAAACGAATTAATTCATTTCGAAACAATCGTTTGATCAGTTCAGTCATGCAATTATTCCTAATAACCGAGCGACTCATGAATCAATATTAAATGGATCCGTTGCGGTATGCTGCAAAAACGTTGAAAGCATTCAATCGAACAAATCCGGTCAGCCTGTAAACAATCGACACAATATCCGGTTTTCACACATGGAGTGGTCCGATTAAGACGTTTAGCATTCCGTGGTGCTGCTACGGTTCGAACGCGTTGAATTGCCTCTGAATCATTGGCTACAATTTTGTTGATCCCTGCAAATACATAGACTTTTTTAGGACCAAACATGAGTGCTGAAACACGATTACTTGTCCCGTCAATGTTATAAAGAGCTCCAGTTTCGACCACTGCATTGGCACTCATTAAAAATGCATCAGCAAAAAACGTTTCGCGCATCACGCGATCACGCTCTTCCGGAGTTATCAAAGGTTCATACCGATCTAGGATGCGCTTGTTCGTTGTTTTTAGCCACGTCAGGACGCCAATCTCATCCAATGTGACTGAGCCACCAAATCCAACAACCTGCGCACCTTGAAGCATTTCTTGCGCAAAAGATAACGCTTCTTCTCTTGTTCGAACCTGAGTAACTTCAAAACCATGTCTTCTAAAATTTTTTTCTAGCTTTTCATAGTTATAATCCATGGGTTCCCTCCTTGCTGGAAAAAAGAGACGACGCCGTCTCTTTCAACCTGTTTCAAGACCATCTAGTTTAGAAACTAACTTTAACGTTTTCGCGGGATTCTTCTTCTGCTTTAAAGTAATCAGCAACTTTGAATTGAAACATATTTGCGATAATAATCGTTGGGAAAACTTCTCGCAAATTGTTATAACTTAAAGCAACATCGTTATAAAATTGCCGAGAGAACGCAATCTTGTCTTCGGTATCTTTGAGATTACCCATCATTTCACTAAAATGTTTATCTGCTTTAAGTTCTGGATAAGCTTCAGATACTGCAATTAGACGCCCTAATGTGCGAGAAAGCGCACTATCCGCTTGAGCCATTCCAGTGACATCTTCGCTCTTTGCGGCATTGTCATACATGGAACGTGCTTTAGCAAATTGTTCGAAAATGTCTTTTTCATGTTTGGCGTACCCTTTTACTGTCTCCATTAAATTGGGTAACAAATCAAAACGACGTTTCAATTGAACATCGATTTGGCTCCAAGAATTGCGAACTTTGTTGCGAGAAACGACCAATTTATTGTATACGGAAATCACAAAAACAACTAGTAAAACAACGACTACAAGAATTACGACTGGAACGATCCACTCCATGGTGATTCCTCCTTTATTGTTGATACAATGATACCATGGTCAACGACTGCATACAAGATGGCTACCGTCCTCGAGCGCCACCGCCTCCTCCACCAAACGAACGTCCTCCTCCAAATCCTCCACGACCACCAGAGCCGCTTCCGGAACCTACTCGTTGGGCTCTTGCTTTGTTAATAGTTGTTGTTGCGGTAGTGAAATTTGACATCATGCGCATGTGCATATAGGTATGAAACATTGGATATCGCATCATCGGCGAGGCTTGAAGCTCTTGTTCACGGTTGAGTTGTTTAAATTTAAATCGTAATTGCTTCTCTACTAGATCTGCAATGCCAAACGAAACCGCATATACAAGATAATGTTCCCAAATAGTAATAGAGGGCATTGGATAATCATCGAAATGCGAGAACTCTTCAAGGAATTTTTTAAATGCGTGCCATCGAACATATTCTTCGTTCCCTTGCTTACTTCGACGCTTGATATGGATAATATAACTAGTAAAAAGTGCGGTGACTGCAATGCTAATTCCCGTTAAGTAAGGGAGCGATCGGATGGGAACGACTGACCATAATAAGAATGCCACGACAGAGATAAGCAATGCAATTGCAAGTATACCAGCGTATCTTTTAATTACATTCTCACTTTCCTTATCAAAGAAATCATTTTTAGAACTATCTTTTTTAACCAAATCAATCCATACTCGATTGCATTCATAATACGTAATCGCATTTTTTTCTTTTTTTGTGTATTCTTCTAATTGATTTAATGTAAGAGTATCGGCTTTAGCAACAATATCAAAAAACCATTTTAAAAGATATTTTTCGTACGATTTTAAGTCTGTGGAGTCTTTTTCTCGACGATAGATAAGCGTATAATTGGGTTTTTTATCGGTTAGAGATTGTCCAGAATAATCAATATCAATGAAGTGTCTTCGAATTAAATCCATGAGAGTGGCACTTACATCTTCTTTGATGATTTCTTTGTAGCGATATAAGAATCCCATTTCTGCAGGGGGATAGTTTGCAGGAAGTTCTCGATAGTATTCACCATAAAAATCAGATTTTAATTCCTTATCATATTTTAAATAGATCGAATATGCTAGCCAAAACGCAAGAAGATAAAGGATAAGAAATACGACAATAACGGCAATGTTAACATAGTAATACAATTTATCTTCTCGCTCGATGGCTTGTTCTTCTTCAAGAATTAGATCAAGAGCGACAAGCGAATAAGTATTTTTTGCTGCTATATTAGGTACTATATCAAGAGGAAATAGAATACGAGCTTCAGTGACTTCGCCAGGAAGTTGTCGCGAATTCTCAAAAACAATCTCGTTATTAGTCAATGAAACAAGTCGTCCATTATTTGTCCCATGACCAAAAAAGTAAATGTCTTCTGGGGAGTGGGTGTTGTTAGGAAGAGAGAGTGATACTGTAATATTTTCGGCGCGTAGCCCCCAATTAGGAGAAAAAATCCAATTTAGTTCAGCGATGTCTTCATAGGCTGTTACTGCTCCTTGAATTCGATAAGTGTATTCAAAGGTTGCCGCTGGAGAAAGACCGCTCGGAAGACGCGAAAATATGGACACGCATTCTGTTTCGTTTGATGGGCAACGAATTAAATCTCCTAACTCATCAATATCATTTCTCCATGAGTATCCGATCGTATTAGGACTATCCGTGCTAGTATTTGTTAAGGAATTTGCATTAATGACTAACTGATCATTAGAATCATAAACACGAACTTGAATTGAATCTTCATCAAAAGAAGACCGATCCACTAAAGAATCATTATTCTTACCATAGCCAATGTCGCGAAAATAAACTGTCATTCCATCTTCAAATAATACATGTTCACGCTCGGTGATAAGCATTGAACCATCATCTTCTACAACAACCTGCATTTCGTAACTGGTTATTATCATTGAATCATTTTCGTATAAGTTTTCTTCGATAAACGTATATATAAATGGGAAAAGAATTGCAGCAATAGCGATAATGATTGCAATGATATTGTTCTTAAAATAATAACGCAAGCGCATATCAACACCCCACACTTCTAAATTATAGTGTACTAGAATTTGCGTTAAAAATACAGCCTTTCTTACAAGGAATTGTAGAATCGATAATAATCCTTAACGATTGACTCTTTCTTAAAATATCCTAATGAAAGAGTTTTCTTGGAATTGATTCCATAATCAAAAAAACCCAATTTCTAAAAGGGTTTTTTAGCTGGTGCGGATAAAGGGAGTCGAACCCTTAAGCCTTGCGGCGCTAGATCCTAAGTCTAGTGCGTCTTCCAGTTCCGCCATATCCGCAAAATGGTGCTGACTATAGGAATCGAACCTACAACCTACTGATTACAAATCAGTTGCTCTGCCAATTGAGCTAAGTCAGCAAATGGTGGACGCTACAGGGCTCGAACCTGCGACCTCTTCCGTGTGAAGGAAACGCTCTCCCAGCTGAGCTAAGCGTCCACATAATCAAAATAACACAGCGTAAAGATTTTATCATTTATCTTGCTCAAAATCAAGCGTTACATTGTGTTGATGCATTAACATAAACAAACTAATCTTTTTTGCAAAAAAAACCCTATATCATATATAATTATTATATACTCGATAAGGATATTAAAAATGAAAAAAGTCAATTTAATCAACGCTATTACTTTTCTTATCACAATGATACTTGTTGTTATTGTTTTTTCATTTTCGATTAATCGTATTAATTCCTTTCATTCCAATAATACCTATGAAGCGATTGTCGAACAAAAGAAAATCCATATTTATGAAAATGTTAACAACCAAATTATTCGAATTCAAGGTTATCAAAATAGTTTTACCAATAACCTTTTTCAAATTAGCGATTCTCACATCGACTCTCTGCTTGAACAAACATTATCTGAAAGCGACACCATCAATTCTTTGTCTTATTTAGATCTATTAATTCCTGATGCATATACTATTCTCCTATACAAAAATAATTCAATCATTTATAACCCTTCAAACATTAGTGTTAATGTTGATAATCTCGAACTTAATGATTCCTTCTCTTCTCAAAATGTTTATCATTTTGAACCTTATCGTCTCTTTATCGGAATTAATCAAGCGTATGTAGATAACAAAATATTCGATCAAGTCAGAACAGATATTTTATCTGCGAATTATGAATTGCATTCTTACATGTGGATCAATCAAATTCTCAATTATGACGGTGGTGATGACTATGCTGTTCGTTTTATTCACCCAAACTCTATTCCACAATCGGGTGTGATGTTATCGACTAATACTGAAGTATATGGAATAAGACCTTATTTATTGGAATTGGATGGTGTGAAACAAGATGGAGAAGTGTATTTCACTTACCATTTTCAATTGCCTGGCAGTACAGAATTAGCTGAGAAAATAACCTATGCGAAACTCTATGAGCCTTATAATTGGGTGATTGCAATGGGTATTTATATTGAAGATATCTCATCCTATTCGGAGCGAGCGCGGGCAGGAATATTGTCGTTTTCACTCCAAGTATCTTCAATTTTCATTGCTATCTTTCTTGTTGCAAATTTGCTAAACTTTGGCTTGATGTCCAGATTGACAAAAAAACGGGTTGAATTGTTTGCAGATTCTATGCTTGAAGAAGCCAATCGAGATGAATTAACGCATGCTTTCTTACGTAGAGTAGCAATAAAGCACTTTGAGAAGTTCCTGAAAGATAAACAAGCAAAGCCTTCAAAATCCTTTGGTTTTCTTTTGTTTGATATCGACTACTTTAAACAAATTAATGATCGCTTTGGGCATAAAATGGGTGATACAATTCTATCGGGCATTGTAGATCATCTCCAAACTATAATATCGTCTTCACATGAAATCTATCGCTGGGGTGGTGATGAATTTATACTTATCATTGAAAATACTTCAGAAGCAGAAAATTTTGATCAGGCGCGTAAGATCGTTGAATCGATTGCTACAACTCAATTTTCTTGTGATGGTATTTCTACTTCAATTACCATCTCGCTGGGGCTTACATATATACAAGTGAATGATTCGTTGATTGATGATGCTGTCTCAAGAGCAGATCGTGCACTTTATTATTCAAAGAAAAACGGAAGAAACCAAGCTACCCAATACAATAGCCAACTTGATGATTTTATAAATAGCGATGAGTTTTACCATATCTAAGAACAAAAAAAGACCCATCTAAGTCGATAAGCCTTAACTGTTCATGGTGACCTGTACGGGATTCGAACCCGTGAATGCATGCGTGAAAGGCATGTGAGTTAAGCCGCTTCTCCAACAGGCCAAAAAAAATGGCGCCTAGTGTAGGACTCGAACCTACGACCGATCGGTTAACAGCCGATTGCTCTACCAACTGAGCTAACTAGGCAAGATTAATTCGTGCCAAATTATCATAGCATAACTGGGTGTTCTTTTCAATATCAATTCCACATAAAATAACCGTAATTTTAAATCTCACTGGAACTAGAGGCCAAATTGCGAATCCAGTGCTTTTTCCGAACGAAATGGATGCCGATAAATGTCTTTATTAAATCTGAACCTTGAACCAAGAAGTAAATCCAAACGATTGAAATTGTAGTTTGTGTACTCATCAACAAAGCCAATGGAACTGCCACAATCCACATAAATCCTGAATCAAAAAGAAAAGTTGAATAGGTTGCTCCGCCAGCACGCAATACAAAAAAACATCCAACATTGATCATAAATACCGGAAGGAAAAATGCAATAACAAGCATGAATTGGGTGGCAAGCATTCGTACACTTTCATCAACGTTGTAGATGAGTGGTATAAAGGACGATAATAACGCTAGCAGCACTCCGCTCCCCACTGCAATCATCACTCCAAAAGCAATTAATTTCCATGCGTTCTCTTCAGCTTCTTGCAAGCGATTGGCCCCCAGCTCATTTCCTACCATAACAGCCGTACCTGCTGCAAGACCGGCAAATGTAACATAAAACAGGTTACTTGCTGTACCCGATATAGTTAAGGCTGCAACGGTGCCACCTCCACGGATAGAATAAGCAAAAACAAGCATCGATGAGCCAACAGTCCACAACACTTCATTCGCAAATAAAGGTAATCCTTTTTTCAATACTCGATTTAAAAGTTTAGAAGGAATATGAAAATGTGAATATGCACCTTCTGCAAAGGGATGTTTTTGATAATGGGCAACAAAAATTAGCAAGAATGCTTCAACACTCCGAGCAATGACAGTTGCTATAGCGGCTCCAACAACGCCTAACGCTGGGAACCCAAGGTGACCAAAAATAAGGACATAATTCAATCCGAGATTGATAAGAATTGATAGAAGACCAACTTTCATAGGAATTCTTGTTTGACCAATTTCTCGAAAAGAAGTGGCATAAAGTTGGATAATCATCAAGGGAATAATTCCTATCAACATGACCGATAAATAATCCATAGACAGTTGAACTGCCTCGGGACTATCGGGTAGATATGCAGCAACAAAGTGATGGCCAAATAAAGAGTAGACTAGAATAAGTAATCCTCCAATAACAAGAGCAAAAAGCGTTTTAATTCGAAATGAGTTACGAAGTCCATTTTGATCATTTGCGCCTTTAAATTGAGCCAAGAAAATGCCTGGCCCAGCTAACCCCCCCATCAAAGCAAACATTACAATAAACATCAGTTGATTGGCGATTGCAACTCCATCGATTGCCGCTTGATTCAATTGACCAACCATAATATTATCCAACAAACCAACAAAGTTAGTGACACCCTGTTGGAGCATAATCGGAAGTGCAATTGCGATTGTACGTTGATAAAAACCCTTTGTTCCAATAAATTTGTGAAACATCGCATCGCCTCCCCTTTGCAAAAAAAGACACATGCAGTGTCTTTTAAATGAGCCATGCATGGTGGGCCTGAATGGAATCGAACCAGCGACCTTACCCTTATCAGGGGTACGCTCTAACCAACTGAGCTACAGGCCCAACATAATGCTTATTTAATATATCACGACCCATATTTATTGTCAAGATTAGAATCAAATTTTTTCCATTATTTTAAGGCTTTCTTGCATTATAGATCACAAAAAAAGAAAAGCCCATCCATTTGGATGAGCTTAGGAAAACGAATTAACGTTTTGAGAACTGAGGTGCACGACGAGCAGATTTGAGACCGTATTTTTTGCGTTCTTTTGCCCGCGCATCACGTGTTAACATACCAGCTTTTTTTAAGACAGCACGATAATCAACTGATGCATCCAACAAAGCACGAGCAATTCCTAAACGAATTGCACCAGCTTGACCAGAAAAACCGCCACCAACTACATTGACAGCAATGTCAAAATGTTCTTGAGTGGATGTTAAAGCAAGAGGTTGTTTTAAATCCATCACCAAAGTTGGAAAAGGCATATAGGCATCTACATCAGTACCATTCACTAAAATTTTTCCGCTTCCTGGTGTTAGAATTACACGAGCAGTGGAACTCTTACGACGTCCAAGTCCAATATATTGAACTGTTTTCTTTTTGGTAGCCATGTTGTTCCCCTCTCTATTCTTTCACTTCGTATGCTTGTGGATTTTGGGCAGCGTGTGGATGTTCGCTTCCTTCATAAACAAACAATTTCTTAATCATTTGACGGCCAAGTCGTCCTTTCGGAATCATACCCCAAACCGCGCGTTCCAGCATTTCTACCGGATAATGCTCCTTCATGGTGCGTGCGCTTCGTGTACGAAGCCCACCAACATAACC
>Ga0172377_10003410_pt1 | contig 16313 bp, 12 predicted proteins | sample Pumphouse3metaG_FD_119749 | JGI IMG/M metagenome (GOLD analysis project Ga0172377, IMG submission 119749) | Leachate microbial communities from a municipal landfill in Southern Ontario, Canada - Pumphouse #3 metaG | ecosystem: Engineered > Solid waste > Landfill > Unclassified | place: Canada...
CCGGGTGGAAAAAATATTCAGAAATTACAGGAAGATACAAATACCAAAATCACCATCGATGAAGATGAGAATCGTGGTATTGTACAAATTTCAAGTACAAATAAAGAATCTCTTGAAGCAGCGAAGGAAAGAGTTAAAAATATCATCGCTATGCCTGAAAAGGGAGAGACATATAAAGGGAAAATTAAATCCATTACTTCATTCGGCGCATTTGTAGAAATTCTGCCGGGTAAGGAAGGATTACTTCATATCTCTGAAATTAGCTGGGAACGTATTCAGAATGTTGAAGACGTACTCAAGGTAGGTCAGGAAATTGAAGTTAAACTTTTGGATATCGACCGTGATAACAAAATGAAACTTTCCCGTCGTGTATTATTACCAAAACCTGAAGGCTTTGTAGAACGTCCTCCACGTACAAGGGACAGAGATTCCCGTCCAAGACATGACGGAGATCATGATCATCGCGAAAGAAGAGACGATCGTAATTCAAGCCCAAGGACAAGAAAATAAAAGAATCTTTTAAAATTATAAATTGTCTGAAAAGTCTGAATAACATCTGTTATAAGCTTTTCAGACTTTTTTTTGATAGCTTCTTTAAAAGACCGAAAGCCTTAATTTGTTAAATCATGAGTGACTGGTATAATCAATATGAAAAGAATATATTTTCCTCACTAAAAGATGAAAAAAACAGAGATATCCGTTTTTTCAGAATTGAGGAAATGTTAAGAATAGCTGAGAGAACAGATAAATATGCCCCGTCATGCGAAAAATGTCAATCCTTTAAAAACCGGCTGAATGAAGAACAAAAATCCCTAAAAAAAGCCGTACAATATCCTGGAAAAGAAAGAAAAGAACTGGATAAATTGCAAATTGAAATGTCCGCCCACATGAGGAAAGTTCACGGATTCTATCCTCCTTATTATTTTTCGTATCTCTATTCTGCCATTGGCATTCTAATTTTTATGGCAATAACTTTTATAATGTATCTGATTTTTCCATCACTTTCATTATTAAATATTATGGCTGTTGCATTTGCAGCAGGAGTTATAATTGGTCAGATTACAGGACATAAAAAAGACAACAAAATTAAAAAAGAAAAAAAGATCTTATAAATTTCAAGATAATAAATATAATATCAACCATTTACTTATAAATATTTGTCTGTCGTAAATAAGAAATTCGTTTTTTTTTAATAACTTCGTAATTAATAGATTCGATGAAAACATTTATAGATTTCGATAACGCTTTTATTTTTTAATAAAAGGAAAATTTGATGTGTTTATGTTATAAACATTATTATTTTTGTAGGAAGAAATTATTTTAAATATTTAATACTATCAAAATGAAAAGAATGAATTTTAAACTTTTATCATTTGGTGTATTGGCAGTTTTGGTATTAACTACTAGCTGCTCAGCACTGAAAAAGATGAAAAAAAATGCCAACCAGATTTCTTATCAGGTTGTTCCAGAGGTTTTAGAAACTCATGCAGGTTCTGTTCCTGTAACTATTCAGGGTAATTTCCCTGCAAAGTATTTCAACAAAAATGTCAAACTTACTGCTGTTCCTACATTAGCATACAAGAATGGTAAAACTGAATATGAATCAGTTTCCATGCAGGGTGAAAATGTAAAGGATAATGAGCAGGTTATCAGCTTCTTAAATGGTGGTTCTTTTTCTTTCAAGGGCAATGTCCCATTTAAAGAAGATATGCGCAAATCAGATTTCAACATCTGCATTAAAGCATCAAAAGGGAAAAAGAGTATTAATTTCGAGCCATATAAAATTGCCGATGGTGTAATTGCTACTGCAACTATGGTAGTTGTAGATCCTAAAGCTATCATTGGTATTCAACGCGAGGAAAACACAACAGGTAAATACGATCCTACTATTGATGCATTCCAGCGTATAGTTCCTGATGAATATACAAGCAACATTAATTATTTGATCAACAGTGCTGTTGTACGTAATTCAGAATTGAAAAAAGCTGAGATTGAACAACTGAAAAAATATACCAAGGAAGCTTACGATAATCAAAAGAAAGAATTAAAAGGTGTAGATATTTCTGCATACGCATCTCCTGATGGTAAACTTGATTTTAATACAAAATTATCTGAAAAACGTCAGAATACTTCCAGTAAATACATTAAAAAAGCTCTGGACAAGGAATCAATTGAAGCACAATTAAATACCAGATTTACTCCTGAGGACTGGGAGGGTTTCAAAGATTTGATGGAAAAATCAAACATTCAAGACAAAGACCTTATTTTAAGAGTTCTTTCAATGTATTCAGACCCTGAGGTTCGCGAACGTGAAATCAAAAACATTTCTGAAGCATTTACTGTTCTTGCCGACCAGATTTTACCACAGTTACGTCGTGCAAAAGTTACTGCAAATGTTGACGTGATCGGTAAATCAGATGAAGAAATCGCTGCATTGGCAGAATCCAATCCTTCTTCTTTGAATCCTGCAGAACTTTTGTATGCTTCTACACTAACAAATAATAAGAACACGAAACTGTCAATTTACAAATCATTCACCGAAATTTATCCTAATGACTGGAGAGGTTTCAATAATTACGGTGTTGTTCTGACTCAGGAAAATAACTATAGCAAAGCAAAATCTTACTTCGAAAAAGCCGAAACTTTAAGCAGTGATCCTATCATTAAGAATAACCTTGGAACAGTTGCTTTATTCAACGGAGACAATGCTTCTGCAGCAGAATATTTCGGTGCAGCTTCAGGTGCCGGAGAAGAAGTTAATTATAACCTCGGAATCCTGGCTATTAAAAACGCAGAATATGGTAAAGCTGTTCAATTGTTAGGCAACTGTGATTCTTCAAATGCAGGATTAGCAAAAATGCTTGATAACGACAATACAGGTGCTTTGAAATCTCTGGAAGGTATTTCAGAAGGTACAGCTGTTGCTGAATATTTAAAAGCAGTTGTTGCAGCACGTACAGCAAAAGAAGATCTTATGATCAGAAGCCTTACAAAGGCTATTTCTATGGACTCAGAATTAAAAGCAAAAGCTGTTACTGATGCAGAATTTGCAAAATATGCTGACAATGCAAAATTCATGGAAATTGTTAAATAATATTCTTTAACAAAATATTTTAACTAAACTTAAAATAATAAAAAAGCCCGACACAATATGCCGGGTTTTTTTATTAAAACAAAATGATTTATCTCCCTCCGCCAAAAAAATTCTTTTTACTAAAAATGTCCCATAATACAATTCCTGCGCTAATAGAAACATTAAAAGAATGTTTCATTCCGAACTGGGGAATTTCAATGGCTCCGTCACAAATGTCTACAACTTTTTGCTGAACTCCTTTTACCTCATTCCCAAAAACAATACCTATTTTTTCATTCCTTTCCGGACTGAAATCATTAAGTTTTATACTTTTTTCAACCTGCTCTACTGCATAAATCCGATAACCCTGTTTTTTTAGATCAATGACTGCATCTTCCGTTTCTTTATAATATTTCCAGACAACTGTTTTCTCTGCATCAAGGGCTGTCTTATGAATATCTTTTTGCGGAGGGCATGCCGTTATTCCGCAAAGATATAATGATTTAACCAGAAGGGCATCAGAAGTTCTAAACACCGATCCTATATTATTACAACTTCTTATATTATCTAAAATCACCACAAGAGGCATCTTTTCTGCTTTCTTATACTGATCTTCATTAAGTCTGTTCAATTCAAATGTTCTTAACTTACGCATTTTTAAAAATAAATTACAAATTTTACAAATTGTAAAGTTACAAAGTTATGATCTTTCCTTTGTTAGAATTAATACAAATTTCCCTTTTTTCATTATTCTTCAATCCTATTTTTTAATTGGACTGTTTTTGTTTTTTTCTTAAGCTAAAACCTAATATTTTGAAGACCTTACCTCTCTTAATTCTTAGTTTTTTATTCTTTATTCATAAAAGAACATATTATCTTCGTAATTAATATGAGAAAATTACTTATGCTTATATTATTCGTTGCCGGTATTACAATGATTGCCAAATCTCAATCCTTGGACAAGCCAGTATATTCCCCATATACAAAAGGAATAGAAGATTCTATACTTCATATTAATATAAGACCAATTTCTGTTTTTTCCCGTCAATCATACAAAAAACATTTTGGACAAAAATACTGGCGTCTGGTAAAAAAAGTAAAAAAAGTTTACCCCTATGCAAAAAAAGCGTCAGAACTCCTTGAATCGTACGATTCCTTATACACATCGACTCAGGACAAAAAAATCCGAAAAAAATATATTAAACAGATAGAAAAAAAATTATTCATGAGATATGGTCCTGAATTAAAAAAGCTCTCAATTACCGAAGGAAGAATTCTTATCAAATTAATAGATCGTCAGACAGGAGAAACTTCATACGAACTGATTAGGGCTTTTAATGGTGGCTTTTCCGCTTTTATGTGGCAGGGAGTAGCTCGATTGTTTGGCAATAATCTAAAAAACGAATATAATGCAGAAGAAGAAGACAAACTTATTGAACGTATTATATTCTTAATTGATGTAGGAATCTATTAAGATAGAAACAAAATTAGATTTAAACAGAGATAATAAACAGTAAAAAATATCTGTTCGAATCATAAAAATAATTTATAACAAAAACATTTTTAGGCGATACAACTTTTCAACTATTTTTGTTTAATAATTTTTTATAGTAATCGTTATTTTCTATTTACTAAATTTGTAAAAAAACAGATATGATCTTGTCCGACACATATAAACACCGAGGATTAAGAAAGATGCTGGTGGATCACCTCAGAAAAAAAGGTATTAAGGATGATAAAGTTTTATCGGCAATGAATGAGATACCCCGACACCTATTTATAGAAAGCGGATTTATTCAATATGCATACAAAAATCAGGCTTTCCCTATAGGCTCTGGTCAGACTATCTCACAACCCTATACTGTAGCTTATCAGACATCCTTGTTGCAGGTAAAGTCTAAAGAAAAAATTCTTGAAATAGGTACCGGATCCGGTTATCAGACAGCTATTCTACTAAAAATGGGAGCCAGTGTTTATACCATTGAAAGACAACATGATCTATTTGTCAAAACACAACAATTATTACCTAAATTAGGATTTTATCCACATTTTTTTTTCGGAGATGGATATAAGGGATTACCCACCTACGGACCTTTTGATAAAATACTGGTTACCGCAGGTGCTCCGACAATTCCAAAAACACTATTAAAACAATTGCGTATAGGAGGAAGAATGGTCATTCCCCTGGGCTCATCTGAAGGTCAGACTATGTTTGTCTTTATCCGTACGGGAGAAGATAAATATAAGGAAGAAACTCATGGGGGATTCGCTTTTGTCCCCATGTTAAAAGGAACAGAAAATAATAATAATAATGAAAATACATAAATTCACATTTAACCCTATAACAGAAAACACGTATATATTGTACGACGAATCAAGCAGATGTATTATTGTTGATGCAGGCTGTTACACCAGAGGAGAGCAGGAAGAACTTACCGATTTTATCAAAAAAAAAGGATTGACACCCGAAAAAATAATCAATACACATGGTCATTTCGATCATCTTCTGGGAAATTCATTCTGTCGCGAAAAGTATCATATACCTTTTTATATTCATAAAGATGATGTGGAAATGGTTACCGAAGCGAATAGTATGGCAAGCTTTTTCGGTGTTTCATTAAAACCCGTAAGTCCACCTGAAGGTCTTTTAAAAGAAGGTGATAAAATCACTCTTGGAAAATCTTTTCTTGAAGTTATCCATTTACCCGGGCATTCTCCGGGAGGAGTGGCTTTCTATAACAAAGAGCAGGGATTTCTTTTGTCCGGAGATTCTCTTTTTAGTGGAGCAATAGGGCGAACTGATTTTCCTGGCGGTAATGGGAAAAAACTGGTAGATGCCATAAAAGAAAAAATTCTTATATTGCCTGAGAAAACAATAGTTTATACAGGCCATGGCCCCGAAACTACTATTAAAGTTGAAAAAGAATCAAACCCATTTCTCACATAGATTAAAAAATAATTTACAATTAATAAAATCTGTTAATATGGCAAGCGATAAATTTATAAACCGGCATATCGGTCCCCGCGACAAAGACATTCAGGCAATGTTAAAAAAAACGGGAGTTTCCTCTATGGAGGAGCTAATTAACCAGACTATTCCTTCTGAAATACGTTTAAAAAACCCTCTTAATCTTGAAGATGGTCTAACAGAAAGACAATATTACAGAAGAATTCTAGCTATAGCCAAAAAAAATAAGGTATATAATACCTATATCGGCATGGGATATTATGACACAATAACTCCTGCTGTTATTCAAAGAAATGTTCTTGAAAACCCGGTATGGTATACTTCCTATACTCCATACCAGGCAGAAATATCCCAGGGAAGACTGGAAGCCCTGCTGAATTTTCAGACTATGATCTGCGAACTAACAGCCATGCCACTATCCAATGCATCTCTTCTGGATGAAGGAACCTCTGCTGCCGAAGCCATGACAATGATGTATCATCTACATTCCCCTAGCAAAACTAAGTCACAGGCCAATGTACTACTTGTAGACCGTAATATATGGCCCCAGACAATGGATGTTCTGGAAACAAGAGCTGCTCCCCAAAATTTAGAACTAAGAGTAGAAGATGCAAACAGCTTTAATTTCACAGAAGACGTCTTTGGTGCTATTGTCCAGTATCCAAATTCAAACGGAGATATAATTACATTCAAAGAAGTAACGGACAAGGCTCACGAAAAAGATATAAAAGTTGCAGTTGCTGCTGATTTACTGAGTCTGGCCATGCTCACTCCTCCAGGAGAATGGGGTGCAGATATAGTTTTTGGCAATTCTCAGCGTTTTGGCATTCCTATGGGATACGGCGGTCCTCATGCGGCTTTCTTTGCTACCAAAGAAGAATTCAAACGGCAAATACCGGGACGTATTATTGGCGTTTCAAAAGATTGTTTTGGACACCGCGCCTTAAGGCTGGCTTTACAAACAAGAGAACAACATATCAAAAGAGACCGTGCAACCTCCAATATTTGTACAGCTCAGGCTCTGCTGGCTACAATGGCTGGATTTTACGGAGTTTATCACGGACCCGTAGGAATACTACAAATTGCCGAACGAATCCATAGTATCACCGCATTTCTGGAAAAAGAGATTATTGCACTGGGATACAAACAGATGAATAAAAATTATTTTGACACAATTCGTTTTGTTCTTCCCAAATATGTCAAAGGTGAAGACATTGAATGGTTGTCACAGGAACTTGAAATGAATTTCAGATATTTCAAAAACGGAGAAGTCGGACTAAGCATTGACGAGACTACTAATATAGATGACATCAACTGGATTATTGAAGTATTTGCAAAAGCAGCTAATAAACCTTATCCTAAAATAACAGAATATCCCGAATCATGCAGCATTCGCAAAGACTTTCTTCGTACATCTCCTTTTATGACACAGAAAGTATTTAACAAATATCGTTCTGAAACGGAAATGGTTAGATATATTAAAAGACTGGAAAGAAAAGACATTTCCCTGACGCATTCTATGATTCCTCTGGGATCATGCACAATGAAACTTAATTCCGCCACAGAAATGTTTCCTTTAAGCTGGATTGAATTCGGAGGCATTCATCCTTTTGTTCCAAAAAATCAGGCTCGTGGTTATCAGGAAATGATTGAAGAATTGAGAAAAGATCTGTCTATAATAACAGGATTTGAAGATGTTTCCCTTATGCCAAACAGTGGTGCTGCAGGAGAATATACAGGATTAATGGTTATCCGGGCATATCACATAAGTCGTGGAAACAGTCAGCGCAAAGTAATTCTGATACCAGCCTCTGCGCATGGCACAAACTTTGCAAGCGCAGCGATGTCAGGAATGAAAGTAGTAATCATTCCGTGTGATGAAAGCGGTGATATCGACATAAATGCACTGGAAGAAAAGGCAAAAGAATATAAGGATACTCTGGCTGCATTTATGGTTACCTATCCTTCCACACATGGTGTTTTTGAATCGTCTATAATGGATATGTGCAAAATTATTCATCAATACGGAGGACAGGTTTATATGGACGGCGCCAATATGAATGCCCAGGTAGGACTGACAAACCCTGGAACTATAGGAGCTGATGTATGCCATCTGAACCTGCATAAAACATTTGCCATTCCTCACGGTGGAGGCGGACCAGGAGTAGGTCCTATAGGCGTTGCCAAACATCTTGTGAATTTTCTTCCTTCTCATTCTGTAATGAATAACGGTCATATTGGAATTTCAGCTGTTTCTTCTGCTCCATGGGGAAGTGCACTGGTTCTTTCCATTACATACGGTTATATAAAAATGCTGGGTGCCGACGGACTAAAAAAAGCATCAGAAGTGGCTATTCTTAACGCCAATTATATTGCTGCTTGTTTAAAAGATTCATATGGAATAGTATATACCGGTAAAAAAGGACGTATTGCACACGAACTGATACTTGACTGTCGGAATCTGAAAAAAGAATCAGGAATCTCGGAAACAGATATTTCAAAAAGGCTCATGGATTACGGTTTTCATGCACCAACCATTTCTTTTCCGGTTCACGGGACACTTATGGTTGAGCCAACAGAGAGTGAATCTAAGGAAGAGTTGGACCGTTTTATTGAAGCGATGAACAAAATCTATCAGGAAATTCAGGATGTTGCCAATGGTAAAATGGACAAGACCGATAATCCACTTAAAAATGCTCCGCATACAGCAGAAATGGTAACAGAGGACAACTGGACGCATCCTTATTCAAGACAGACCGCAGTATTCCCCGCTGAATGGACAAAAGAAAATAAAATATGGCCTCCGGTAGGCCGTATAGATGATGCTTTTGGAGATAGGAATCTGGTATGTGTTAACGAATAATTATTATGATTACCTATCCTTTTTCAAAAATAAATATCGGACTGCATATAGTAGGTAAACGACAGGATGGTTTCCATAATCTGGAAACTATCTTTTATCCTGTCGGACTTCAGGATGCTTTGGAAATTGTAGAAAGTAAAGAATTTCATTTCATGACCAATCGTCCTGAAATGGGATCTTTTAAAAATAATCTTGTAGTAAAGGCATATCAATTATTAAAAAAGGATTATAATATCCCTCCCGTAGATATTTATCTTTACAAAAAAATACCCACAGGAGCAGGACTTGGTGGTGGTTCTTCAGACGCTTCCCATACAATACTAATGCTTGATAAAATTTTTAGCCTTAGTATAAGTAATGAAAAAAAGAAAAAATATGCACTTTCTTTGGGAAGCGACTGTCCCTTCTTTCTAGAAAACAGACCGGTATTTGCTTCAGGACGGGGAGAAATAACAGAAGAAATATCCCTTAATCTCAATAATTATTATATTATATTGGTTTTACCTAATGTTAGCGTTTCCACCAAAGAGGCTTATGAGCATATTTCTGTTCAAAAAGAAAAAAATTCTTTAAAAGAATTAATTCAGCTTCCTCCCAAAAAATGGAAAGGGAAAATAACCAATCAGTTTGAGAAATATGTTTTCGATAAATATACTGAAGCAGGTAAAATTAAACAGACTCTTTATGATCAGGGAGCCTGTTTTGCCCTTATGTCAGGAAGCGGATCTTCATTCTATGGAATTTTCAAGAAAAAACAAAAAAACATTGATTCCTGGTTTCCTGAAAACTATCATACTTTTCAACAAAAATTAGAATACTAAAAAAAGTATCGAAACCTTCTTTTTATCTTCTGCATGCCCCTCTGTAGAGATAAATGGCAAGTACTCCGAATATAATATTCGGAATCCATACAGCAATTGAAGGAGGTATAGAACCTGAAGCCGCAAAAACAGTAGAGACTTGCATAAAAAGAATATAAGAGAAACTAATCAATATTCCAAAACCAAGATGCATTCCTATTCCACCCTTTATTTTTTTTGAAGCAAGTGATGCCCCAATTAATGTAAGAATAAAAGAAGCAAAAGAATCTGCCAATCGTCGATATTTTTCTATTTCAAATTCGGTTGTGCTTATCCCTTTCATCTTTAGTTCTTTAATTTCCGAATTTAATTTGGGCAATGTCATAGTTTCCATAATATTGTCAAACATTCTGTAATCTTCAGGCTTCATATTCAATGTAGTATCGATTTCTGTCCCTGAAGTAAGAGTTTCTGTCTGACCGTCAATTTTACGAATAACATAATCATGAATTTCCCAGTTCTTCTCTTCCCTGTCCCATTTGATAAATTTCGATTTGAGCTTTGATGATAACTTTCCGTTTTTAAAATTTTCCATTGTAAACTGATATCCTACATCATTGGACGTATTATAACTCTTCATATAGATATAAGTTCCGGGAACCAGCTGACTATGAATATTCTGTTGAAAATTTTTTACCCCGTTTTTAAAATATTTGTTCTTAAATTCTATTCGTTTCTGGTTTGCAGGAGGAATGATAAAATTTCCCATAGTATAAGTAAAAAGAGCAATTATTAATGCCGAAACCATATAAGGCCTCATAAGCCTTGGAAAAGAAACGCCACTACTTAAAATTGCTATGATCTCTGTATCTGAAGCCAATTTTGAAGTAAAATAAATAACGGAAATAAAAGTAAACAGTGAACTGAACAAATTTGCAAAATATGGAATAAAATTCAGGTAATAATTCACAAAAATATCACTGAAGGAAGCATCCTTCGAAAGGAATTCATCCAGATTTTCTGAAATATCAAAAACAATTGCAATACTAACAATCAGAGCTATAGAATATAAGAACGTTCCTAGGAACTTCTTTATAAAATAGAAATCCAATGTTTTTAAAAACGGTTCCTTCATGCGATATATTTTTCCTTTGGCAAAATCAATTTCTGCCCTATATTTTCTATAATCGTTGTGACAATTTAACAATCATCTCTTCTTTCCAGACCTTAAAGTTACCTGAAATTATTCGTTTCCGTGCCTCTTTTACAAGCCAAAGATAAAAAGCCAGATTATGCTGACTGGCAATCTGCCCCCCCAGCCTTTCACCGGAGATAATCAAATGCCTCAGGAATGCCCTGGAATATTGATGATCTACAAAAGAAGTGCCATTTGAATCAACAGGAGAGAAATCATCTTCCCATTTCTTATTTTTTATGTTAATTTTCCCTTCACCGGTAAAAAGCATTCCGTTTCTTCCGTTTCTTGTAGGCATCACACAATCAAACATATCTATTCCCCTGTCAATTGCTTCAAGTATATTTTCCGGTGTTCCTACCCCCATAAGATAACGGGGTTTTTCTTCCGGTAGAATAGGCGCTACAACGTCTATCATCCTGTACATAACATCAACAGGCTCTCCTACTGATAACCCACCAATAGCATAGCCATCAGCACTATATGAGGCCACATTCTTAGCTGCTTTTTCTCTTAAATCTTCATAGACACCCCCCTGAACAATAGGAAAAAGAGACTGACTGTAACCATACAACGGTTTTGTTTTTTCCATCTCGTTCATACAACGATCGAGCCAGTTTTCTGTAAGATCAAGCGATTTTTTTGCATAATCATATGGAGCATCTCCGGGAGTACATTCATCAAAAGCCATTATTATATCTCCACCAATTTCCCTTTGTATATTTACAACTTTTTCCGGAGTAAAGAAATGATATGAACCGTCAATATGCGACTGAAACCGGGCTCCTTCTTTGGTGAGTTTACGCAACGCTCCAAGTGAGAACACCTGAAAACCGCCGCTATCTGTTAAAATAGGGCCGTTCCATCCATTAAATTTTTGCAATCCTCCTGCTTTCTTTATGATATCCATTCCTGGACGCAAATAAAGATGATATGTATTTCCCAAGATAATCTGGGCTCCTATATCTTCTTTAATATCTCTTACATGTATACCCTTTACAGAACCGGCAGTTCCAACCGGCATAAATATAGGAGTCTCAATTTTTCCGTGATCTGTTTCTATGCACCCTGCACGTGCTCCGGAATTAAGCGATTTACATTCAACTTTATAATCCATCAGTTTAATTTAATAAAAGGACAAATTTAAAATTAAAAAGTAAAAAACCATTAAAGCTTAAAGTAGAATACTAAAAGTCGGGGAAAGAATTAAAACACTTTTAGTCTTTTTTTTAATGTAACACTAAAGTAATTTGTCCTTAATCAAAATGTAACATGATAAGTTGTTCTTTGTCATAGAAAAAAATTAAAAAAACAATTTATTAAACAGACAGCCACTCAAATTTTATTATTGAATGACAATTAAATTATTTATGCAAACAAAAAAAATATTCTTAATCTGCTTTTTCTCCGTCATCTCTATTATTGCCATGGCTCAAAAAGGTACAATAAAAGGCATTGTAAAAGATGCAAAAATTAATGAACCACTTATAGGAGCAACAGTTATATTAAAAGGAACAACAATAGGTGCAGCCACAGATATTGACGGTAAATATGTAATACACAATGTTGATCCCGGAAATTATGAATTAAACTGCTCCTTTATTTCTTACAATACAAAATCCATGAATAATGTGGTGGTTCCTGTTAACAGACCGCTGGAAATTAATTTTGAACTAAATGAATCGGATATAGCGTTAGGCAATGTCAGCATAATGGGCTGGGCAAATCGTCAGTCCGAAAATGTTCTGCTCCTTGAGCAAAAGAAAGCAGTAATAGCCACGCAGGCTATAGGAGCACAAAAAATTTCAAGAGAAGGAATCAGCGATGCCAAAGGCGCTGTTACTAAAATTTCAGGTATTTCGAAACAGGAAGGGGTAAAAAACGTATTCGTACGTGGCCTGGGAGATCGTTTTAATGCAACACTCCTGAATGGTTTTCCTCTTCCATCAGAGGATCCTGAATATAAAAATATATCACTTAGCTTCTTTGCTTCTGACATGATTGAGTCAATCAGTGTTAGTAAAGTATTTAGTCCTGAAAATTCAGGAGATGTAGGCGGTGCAGGAATAAATATTTCTTCAAGGCAGTTAACAAAAAATTCCGAAGGCAAAATAAGTCTGTCAGCAGGAGCAAATACAAAAACAGTTAATGCTAATTTTTTAGAAACAGACGGCGTTAATAAATTTGGATACACAGAAAACAATATGAAACCTTCAGATATGAACAAATATAGTTTTCAACATTCACTTGATCCCTCATCACATAATCTTCAGGTAAACAGGGATATTTCATTCTCAAAGGGGAAAAAATACCTGACAGGAAGAAATAAAAATGCTTTAAGATATTATGTCCTTGGGAAATATTCAACAGATTTCGATTATACAGACGGTGTGGTAAGAAACACAACAACAGCAGGTACTATATATAAAGATCAAAATTTTGATAAATATACACGTAATACTTCTCATATTTTTATGTTAACCTCTGATTATAGTCCTGGTAACGCATCTGTATTCTATAACGGACTTTATATTCACACCAATATACAATCCGTAGGAAACTATTTCGGAAAAGATTCTGAATTTGAAGACAGCGATGAAACAAAAGGCCTTCAACGCAGACAACAGGTAAATGATAACACAATTATTGTAAATCAGATAAAATATAAGCAACCTTTGTCAGAAAAACTAAAACTTGAAACGGGAATATCCTATAACAAAGTAAAAGGAAATGAACCGGACAGAAGAATAAACTATCTGACGTATCTTGGAAACGATACAATCCGACCTATAAAAGGTACAGGACGTCAACAACGATATTTTTCAGAAATTACTGAGGACGATATTAATCTTAAAGCAATATTAAGCTATAAACTCAGCAAAAACGACAATGATAATTCATCACTCAAATTCGGATACAATGGTCGTATTGACCATAGAAACTTTAATGCTGTAGAATACGATCATTCTCTTATAAAACAGAGTAAAATGAACATATATAACTATTCTTTAGACAATGTTTTTAATCAGGAAGAGCTAGTTAGCAAAAGTTTCATCATGGACAAACAGGAGGATAACTATGGTGTGGAAAAATACATACATTCAGGTTTTGGAGAATTGGTATATAACATGGGAAACAAAGTTACAGCAGTAACTGGTATAAGAATAGATAAAGTAAACATGACTGTAGACTATAATATTTACAACGGAGGAACAGTAGGAGAAACAAAGATAGATGAGCTTTACTTCATGCCAAGTCTAAACATAAAATATGATACAAATAAAAAAAGCACCTCCCGTTTAGGAATAAGCAGAACATATACACTACCTCAGGATAAGGAAATTTCTCCATTCCAATATGTTTACATAGATTTTAAATCTCAGGGTAATCCTAATTTGAAACCTGCAATAAACTATAATCTTGATTTAAAATGGGACAACTACCTATCCCCGGGAGAACTTTTATCAGCAGGTACATTTTTTAAAATTGTTAAAGATCCTATATCTCGTATTGAAAAGGCAAGTGCCGGTGGATACCTAAGTTACGACAACATATCCGACAAAGCAAAAATAGCAGGAGCAGAAATTGAATTTAGAAAAACTCTTTTAAAAACAATATTCGGTAAAAATGCAAAAAACAATCTTTCAATTGACATAAATGCATCCTATACTTATACAAATGTAGAACACAACAATACAACCTTCACACACAGTTCATCGAAGCTGGAAGGAGCTGCCCCGGTGATTATCAATGCCAATATATCTGACACATATAAAAAGAACAATTTTTCACTTACAAATTCCTTTATTTTAAACTATTTCAGTAACCGGATTTATACTATAGGAACTCAGGGATTTGAGAACATTATAGAGAAAGGTGTACCTACTCTTAATTTTGTTTCATCAGTCAAATTAGGGAAACAATGGAATGTATCACTTAAAGCAAAAAACATACTCAATCCGGACTTTCAACTTGAAAGAGATGCAAGCAACGATGCAAATTCCATAACTCTCAGCGATTACAAAAAAGGATTGTCATTCAGCATAGGTATCTCGTATAATTTATAACAATTTATTTTAGACAAAAGAAATTACTAATTATTTATCAAAAAATGAAAAACATGAAAAAGTTATTTTACTGTATGCTAACTCTCTTAGCATTATCTATTTATTCCTGTTCAGACGATGACAACATTGTTACCGATGGAACCGGAACAGAAACCGGAATTGTTAATCTTGAAGGTGATATAAGTTCCGATACGACACTGATCGCATCAATAGATTACAGACTTACAGGGACCTTGAGTGTAAAAGACGGTGGAGTATTAAGAATTCCTGCCGGTACAACAATTAAAGCCGAAAAGGGATTTAGTTCCTATATTATTGTAGAAGAAGGAGGTAAAATCTATGCTAACGGAACAGCTTCAGCTCCTGTTCTCATGACTTCATCAGAAGAAAATCCTGCTCCTGCAGACTGGGGTGGTTTAATCATAAACGGTAAAGCTCCTATCTCAGGAAATACAACAGGAACTACAGGATTAACTGAAATTGATAACAACATCCCTTACGGAGGTACAGATCCTCACGATAACTCAGGTGTATTATCTTATGTTATATTAAACTATACAGGTGCACGTAACTCGTCAGAAATTGAACATAACGGACTTACTCTTGACGCCGTTGGTGACGGCACAGTTATAAACAATCTGTATATTCCCAATACTGCCGATGACGGTGTAGAATGTTTCGGTGGTTGTGTTAATATTACCAACATCCTAGTTGTTGATCCTGATGACGACATGTTTGACAACACTCAAGGTTATAAAGGAACTATCACTAACGCATACGGAATATGGACTGCAAATTATACAAGTTCTGAAGGCGACCCGCGTGGTGTTGAATCTGACGGGAACCTTGACGGAAAAACTCCTACTGATGTTGGTCAGACAGTATTCTCAATTAACAACATGACAATCATCAACAATTCAACCAGCCAGACTATGGACGATGTAATTAAAATACGTCGTGGTTCGACTGCAAATATTACAAATGCATTAACTAAAAACGGCACTACAGGTTCTGTTGTTAATGTTTATGACAGCAAAGGAAGTGCTAACGCAAATACATCAATAAGTCTGACAATTGACAATGTAATATATACTGACCAGTACAAAAACACGGATAACGTAACTGCCACTGTTAATTTCACTGATGAAAACACAGGAACTAACGAATCAGTATTTAGCTGGACAGGATATAATTTCTAATCGAGTAGGAGAAATGGGATTAATTGGGAATGTTAGCTCAACTCTGTCTACTTAATTTTTTACTTTTTAAAATAACTTATTTTTTTACTCATATCCAATTCTTAAAAACTCTTTAATGCATATTTCGGATTCTGTCAAGGACGGTGAG
>Ga0172377_10003411_pt1 | contig 16312 bp, 10 predicted proteins | sample Pumphouse3metaG_FD_119749 | JGI IMG/M metagenome (GOLD analysis project Ga0172377, IMG submission 119749) | Leachate microbial communities from a municipal landfill in Southern Ontario, Canada - Pumphouse #3 metaG | ecosystem: Engineered > Solid waste > Landfill > Unclassified | place: Canada...
CATGAAAGCCCAATGTCCGCAAATACTTGATGGTAAAAACCGCCGTGGTGCGGGTGTTGCCCTCGCCAAAGACATGGATCTGCCAAATGCCGGAAATGAACTTGCAAAGGTGCTTGACAACCTCGTCGACGCTCAGCCCCTTGTAAGAGAAATCCTTTTCCTGGGTGAAATCATAGTCCAGCGTTTCCTTGAGGAACCCAGCATCAGAATAAAGGACCGTATCGCCGTGGAGCACCCACTCCTTTTTGGTGATGTTGTATTTGCGGAACTCGCCCGCATGCTTGAACACGCCTTCAAAAAGGCGCTTGTGAATACCGGTGAAATAGAAAGGAGAAAAATTGAAAGTCCGCTCACTCAGAATCTGCGCGATATGGCTCGCCACCTTGTCAGCTTCTTCCGTATCGTCCTTGTCAGAATCATTATCCGTTTTGGACTCGTAATACTTGGAAATCAGCTGCTGGGCTTCTTTTATGGAAATGTCGCCGTCAATGTTCTTTTTGGCCGTCTGGATCAGATAATCCGAAGGCTTGAGGCCGTCAACCGCCTGCAAGCCGATAGCCGTTTGCCAGGCATAGCTTTTGGCCTTTTTATGAGGTTCGCTCTCGCGAGTGTACTCATCGAAATCAAAATCCTGCCATGAACGGTTCTTGGACGTCATAGGGTTAATATATGTTTTTATGAAATCGGCGAAGGCCTTAAGAGTTGCCGAGGAATGAAAAAGAAGTGCGGACCGCTTGGTTGACCTCCCCCTTCATCGGCCTTGATTATGCAATGATGTGGCTCCCTTAAAAAAGGAGATTACAACATCAATCTTCATTTTCCATCCATAAAACCTTTCATCGTCTTTGGACCGCCGGCAATTAAAGCCGCCGCCATTGAAGGCGACGAGCATTCCAAATCTTTTTCTAAAACATTATTGACTTTCAATTTGCCGGGAGCTTCCGGTGCTTGAATTGAATTTTCATTAAGATGTTTATGAAATATAATACATATAACCGAGTCTGTTATTTCAATAATCTTTTATTTTTTGCGTTAAAATAGCGTTAAAAAGGAGCCTATTTCAAAAGCGTCCGGTTCAAAGCCGAGCCTTGCGAATTCAGCGTACAAAGGATTCAAAGTCTCTTTCTGTTTGCTAGTTAGAATCACCCTGTTCGCCTCCATTCCCAATAACCTTCCATGTGCCGGATTTGCTAGACCCCTCGTAAACTATGCGACCAGACTTAATCAGTTCCCTAATGTTTCTTTTAACTGTATTCAGGGATACCGCCAATTCATCGGACATTTTCTGTTTGGATATTCTATGATCTTTTTCAATCAGCGCTATAATTTGACTGTCGATATCCGTTTTTTGGGGGTCACCTTTGGGGGCCATTTTGGGGGCCAAAAATCCCTTGTGAATCGGAAGCCTGGAAATGAAGTAGGAACGGTCCTTGTCGGTTTCAAATTCCGGCAATGGGGATTCGTTGCTCTTCATGGCGTCAAGAATTTTCTTGAAGCCTGTGTTCCTGCCTTCCGTCAAATGCAACTCTTTGAGAAAATCTCCGATGCGACGGTTGCGATAGCGGCGGCATTTGACCTTGTATTTTTTCAGGTCTTTTTGCGTGACGGATCTGTCTGGACCGGGGTGGCTGATGATTTCAATTCTATCATTTTCTACACGAACTTCAATAGGCTCGCGTTCATCGTAACCCTTGTGGTAAACGGCGTTGGAAAGCGCTTCTTCGATGGCAGCATAGGGCCAGTTGAAGTAACGGTCCGCTTCGGCACGATCTGGATGCTTGATAACCTTCTCAGTAAGAATGCCATTGCGAATATAGCGGAGTGCTCCGCGAAGATGTAATTTTTCTTCTGTAAAATCAAAAGTGCCCGGATTCGCGAGAATTTGAGCGCCGCAAACAAAAAGTGGAGCTTCCACATCCTATTTTTAGCTTTGCTACAAACAAAAAAAGGACAAACATGGAAAACTCCGAGAACAAATATAACATCGACCCGACAATTTTAAAAGCCCTCGCCGAACGCGGGCCCGACTTTCTGATGGAACTTTTCCGCATTGCCATGAACGAGGCCATGAAACAGGAACGGGAGAACTTCCTGGGCGCGGGATCTTATGAACGGACCTCCGAACGGAAGGGCTACGCCAACGGCTTCAAGCCAAAGACGTTGAACATGCGGTCCGAGCGGCGCGAGGGCATAGGCTTGTCGGTTCCGCCAGCGAGGCGGAGACGCACTGGAGAGCGTTCTTCACGGACCTGGCGGAGCGAGGCCTGCACGGCATCAGGCTGATCGTGAGCGACGATCATCCGGGAATGAAATCGGCCAGGATCTCCGTGTTCCCGTCGGTTCCGTGGCGGCGCTGCTACTTCCATCTGTGCCAGAACGCACAGAGCTACGCAAGGAAGCAGGAGGAACGGAAGGAAATATCGAAGACCATGCGGGGCGTCTTCTCGCAGACGAGAAAGGAGGCGGCCCTACAGGCGCTGCGCGGCGCCGTCAAATACTGGTCGGAAACAAAGGAACATGAAAAGTTCGCCACATGGCTTGAGGAGAACGCGGAGGAATCCATGACCTACTTCGGCTTCAGCGAAGGCTGGTGGCGGCGCATAAGAACGTCGAACTGCATAGAGAGACTGAACAAGGAAATCAAGAAGAGGACGAAAGTGGTGGGCGTGTTGCAGAAACTCCCTCGGCTCAGTCATAAAGGCGAACAAGTTCGCCTTTGCGACATTCGCCTTGCGGAGTTTTCCCGAATCCGGAATCATGCGAGCGTCTCATCGGGTCAATACTGATGGAGCAACATGAGGAATGGATGACGGACAACGCCTACTTAACCGACAAGGAAGCGGAAAACTCCACTATATGTGCATGATTTTACAGAAAAAGCCTTGCTTAATCTCCTTGAGCTTCTTAAGCTGGCTAACTTCAAGACCTCCATATTTGCGTTTCCACTGATACAGTGTTGCTCTGGAAACATTGAGCCGTCCGCAAATCTCATCGGCAGAGATGCCGGCTTCAAGTTCGTTTACGCTTTTGATAATCTCCGGTTCGGAGTGAGTCAGTTTTTTCATGGCTGTTCCTTCGCTACCAAAGGTAGCATTTTGACGATGGCAGAATTGCCGTTTGTCTAGTTATGAACAGTCCTAATTATGGGGAAGCTTACAAAAATGGGCAGTTGACAGTATGGTCGCTGCATGCCGCGGGGAACGGAAATCACAATCAGGCATTTGTCCTCAATGCGCTGCACCGTAACGGACGGCACGATCATTGGCTCGCAGGAGGAGCAAATAACATCGGTAATCCGGTCGATTTGCCGGAAGATGGAATCCTCGCGGACTCCGACAATTTTCTTGGTCCTGTCTTCAACCCCTACAATCAAGGAACAGCCGGCACCATTCGCAAACGCCACAATGGAGCGGAGCCACTTCCGGCTTTCTTCGGGAAGCTCTTTCTTGAATTCGACTGTGTCGGATTCTCCAGATTTGATCAGTTGCAGAATCGTGGACATGGCGTTTTTCCTGATTCGCTAGTGGCTAATGTAATTAATATTGAATCGTCTGTACAAGCCATTTTTTGAATTTGACATGAGACCTTCCATCCTCAAAATCAGAGGAGCTATATCTGATTTGAATGTCTATGAAACCGGGTTTGTCAGTGCGTTCTATAACTTGATGTCTTTTAATATCACCTGCGGGGATCTTGAATACATGAAGACGTTTTTTCTCCGTATCATTCAATAAAAGCCACCAATCTTTTTCAAGGCACTTCGTTCTCGGATTAGCCCAATAGGAATCAACACCTGAATTGAGTGAGGCGTATGTTGTGTTTTTCGTTGGATAGAGCGAGTTTACCCTACAAAGCTGTATTGTCTGGACTTTTTTCGATTTTCCGTCATTAGAAGTAGATTTTTGCTTTTTGCCTTTTACGAATATTTCAATTTCACTAAAGGCGGTATCGATATCCTTTGAATCGTATTTTTTTGACAAAAGCCATTGTTTCAATGCAAATTTTATTTTTGCATCAGTCATTTCATTTTTGATTTCTTCAGATTTGCTTAGTACCATAAATGTTTCCTTAAATCAAAGCATTCCTTATGCGATCTATGAAATTTTGTTCTTCCTTAATTAGACAATCCCATGTACTTGAGTCATCTAATTGTTTTTTTAAGGAAAGTTCTTTTATTGGATCTATGTTTACTCCATCAATAATGAATTTTGTTTGGCTATCTTGGTTATAAATTCCAGAATGCCAATCATGCTCTATGCTAGATTCTCTTTCATTGCTTAAAAAGCATGGATACAAAAGTCCACACGCTTTTAAAGTTCCCCTTCGTGAATAATAGCCTGCATAATTATGAATTTGATGCAAATCATTGCGATCTACATCCTTGTTTCTGCCTTCCATGTGTTTGAATTTCGCATCAAAAACAGCATAAATGTCATCTTCATTTTTCTTCAAAACTAAATCAGGCATAAAATCCCTGAACCAAAAGTTAGTCTTGTAAAAAGGCAGACGTTCTTGCCCCATAACGGTCCAACCGGGTAAATTAAGCGATAAAAGGTTTTCTAGGTATATTTCCCAAACTTCTGAAATGTCTATTAAATAGCCACTAATACCTAAAGATGTTTGTGAAGACGTTTGGCTTAAGTCCATATCTTGCAAAATTATTTCTGCGTATTTTAAGGCTTTCTTAAAAAGCATGAAGATGGGGTTGTTTAAGGCAGAACTCTTTAAAGCTGCATTTATTTTATTTTTTGTACAATACTTACCGGAATAATACGGCTTTATTTCAGATAATAACTTTTTTACTTTACTATTTAACAGATTACTCTTTTCAACTTTTTTTAAAGCGGAATATAGAACATCAATAATTTCCTGGATAGTTTCTCGTTGTGGAAAAATAATGCTTATTTTTCCACAAAATGGAATGTCTTGATTGATGAACCGATTTATATCAAGGCTACCATGAAAGCTCTTGTTTTTTTCTTTTTTCAATTTATACTGTTGTGGATATCCAAGAACCCTAGCTTTGTCCAAAGCATTAACAAAAAGATAATAGATAATGTAAATGAATGGATTTTCGGAGCTTTCACATTTCGATTTTAAAATATCATTATTAATGTAAATATGATTCATCATATTTAACATTCTGTTTAGAAAGAAATTGCCGCATTCGGGTATAATATTGAAAGTGTAGGTGGTTTTATTAGTTGTTAAGTGAATAACTCCTGTATACAATCCGGTTTGAATGTAATATTTGTCGCCCCCTTTGCAAGTCTTCGCGTATAATTTAAGAATCAGGCGATCTTCGACATCAAAACCTTTTTTGCGTTCTATTTTGCTTACGACAAGATCCCTGTATTTTTCCAGGTCTTTTTTAGTGATTAAATATTGACCTTCGAAAAGAGACTTTATTTTGTCATTAAATGTTTCGACAATTTTTCCATTGTCGCTATAGAAGTGACAATAGTCGTCGTCACTCCTGCAGGATTCGCTTTCAAATGAAAGCGGGCGTTCTTCATAAAAATTATGGTTGGTCGGAATCGTTATCTTCATCTTCATCTTTGTCTTTTATTCCGAATTTTATTGCAGTTTCTTTCAGTTTTGAATCTATTTCAGATTCCTCAAAGAATCCTCGGAGATATTCCCGTAATGTGGGACTTAAATAATTATCGAATAATTTTATCTTAGCTGTTTTTGTAATTTTTCTGTTTTTACAAGAAATTTTCATAAAGAAGGAATGTCCGAATTCATAGGATGACCCTAATCCCAGTTTGACAATATAATTGTTCAGTGCTTTGCATGATTCTATGTATTCATCGACATTATCAATGTCCCTATTGTCCAGTTCGTCTTCTATTACATTGTAGTCGCAATCCTTCTTTATCCAAGTGAACCGGCGCCTTAAAGCTAAATCGAACGTGTCGATGCTCTTATCGACATCATTCATCATCCCTATAAAGCGGATATTTGAGGGAATGCCAAAAGTAACTTTCCCTGTCGAGGTATTATATTCGTAGGCCCTGTCAATTAGGACCTTTTTTTGAGGGTTATCAGTCGCTCCCTTAATTAGTTCTTCTAATATCTTGCAGTTTTGGGTTTCTATCAGATATCGTTTTTCTTTCTTTCCTTCCTTATAATCGCGGTAATCGGATTCGAGCAAGGAAAGGGTTTCTCCAAAAACAGCAGACAAATTTGCCCTGTTTATCTCATCAACGACAAAATAGTAATTGGGTACAGACTCATTTTTGCTAATGGCTTCCTCTAATGCTTTTTTGGCCTTGATGCAGAAATCCTTGAAATGCCCATTCACGAATTCAAACTTCATCCCACCTTGCGGAGTCAATCCGGCAGGCTTTAGCCCATCGATAAAGTCTTCGTAAGAATAAGATGGGTGAAATTGCAAAAAGCATTCCCTTTCAGGTTGGTCATGTAGTAAAAATTCCAGATTGTGTTTTACGGAATAGGTTTTCCCTGTTCCCGGAGGTCCGTAGATAATCATGTTTGGGGCTTCGTCTGTTGCCATTTCTTTTGCACGTTCAAATGTCCACAAGAAAGCTGATATACGGTGCCATTCTTCTCTATTATTGTTTGTTAATTGAATGCTTAAAATATCGCAGGCAACAATCATTATGGCATTATTTTTTTCAAAAAATGTCATATTGTCACCAAGCTCTGATCCAAAGAAATATTTAAACAAATTGTCAACGGCATCTTTAACGTAAAAGAATCCAAGCAATACTTTAGGGTTATAGGCATTGTTTAGAACAATCATCTTTTCAAGGATTTGCTTTGCTTCAAACCATTTATTATAATCATTGTCGCTTTCTACTGCTTTTATACTATTAATGTCTTTTGCCGTAATAATTTTTTTTAGAAGAGGTAATATCCTATCGTTAAAAGTTTTTTCAGCATCTGTGCGGGGTGCGTTTTTGTTTATTGAACCGTTTTTTACATAATAATCGTTATTTCCAGAATTTTTTTTGTTCTTCTCATCATTTCTTTTGACCATGAATTGCATGGCTGAACCAGGACGAGAAGATCCATATAATTTTGTTCTTCTTTCTAGAAAATCACATAAATATTTTGATATACGGTCTGATGATTCTGTCTTGGTTTTATCATCATTTGACAAAATATTTGTGTAATCGCCAAGTGAAAGTGTGCCGTGGACGATTTTTTCTTTGTAAAAGTTCCATTCCTTTAAAATTTTATCAGCATCATCTTCCCTGTACACCCAAGATGGTTTAAAAGAAGGTCCATATAACGCTTGTAAAGTTTGTTTTTGCCTATCCGAGAGAATGCAACTTTCTTTAATATGTTCCATAAAATATTTCTTATACCAGTTGATGATAAATTGGCTCGTGTCGTTATTTAAATTTTTGCAAATTGAAAATGCCTTTCTTGTGCTAGGCATTACTTTTGTCCCATTATACTTGTCTAGTAACTCAATATCCCGCCTTAAGTCAAACCAAAGAATGTCATCTGGGGCTTCTTGACGTGCATCGCTTGTAATCCTAGCCAAAGCTATTGGCATTTCTCCTTCGTGAATTGCAACTATATCTCCAATTTTGATTTGTGTCTTAAACCTATCGGAAGCCTCATTGTCGCTTCCCAAACCAATTATTTTACGAGATAGGATTTTTTCTATTTGTTCTATAGAAAGACTTGTGCCAGGATGTAATTGAATATGAAAAAAATTCATGATGTAATTTCCTTTTGTTTAATTCTATTTCTTCACCATCTCAACTTTCCAGCCCAACCCAAAGTGGTCGGAAGTTTTTTCAAGGTATCTTTTTTTTGCTTCTGTGTTGGAGTGCATGTTGGCGTAGTAGCCTTTGCATATTTCGTGGGGGTTGCTTTGGCTACCTTTATGCGGCCCTTTTTTGAAGAAGGGTTGGCCATCAAAGCTAGGCAGGTTATCCTTTGCGTAATCAAGAAATGCCGATATTCCTACTGCTTTTACAACGTCTTTGAGAGCGGAAACAACGGTATCGCCGGCAGAGGTTTCACTTATGACTGATCCGTCTGCCCGTGTGACGGAGAGTTTTGCGGCGGCGGCTTTGCTGACTTTTCTTTCCATGGGCTTGGAAATATCTTCAGAAAGATCGTTCAGGTTTTCGGGAACATTGAAGGTGCTGCCGCCAATTCCCCAAATGCCAAAGATTTCCCGGCAAAGCTGTTCCTGGCGATTGTAGATGACCTGCTCGGTCCAGGATTTACCTTGGTTATACACGTTGGCGATAACATCCTTGGAAGTGATACTCAGGGCTACGTATTCCTTGATTCCCTTGCGTTTTTTGGAGGTCCCTTCCATTTTTGTCTTGAAGTCGCTGTTGCTGATGGCTGAATTTAGCTTGCCGTTCAAAAGGGTCATGTTGCCAAGGGAATAGACCATAACGGAGCGGATTCGCTTGCCTTCGCCGATATCCTCGACAGGTTCACCTGTTAGGCTCATATATGGCTGATCGCTCCAGTGATCCGTCCATTTTTGCGGCATGACGTGTTCCAAAGTGTAGTCGTACTGCAGGGATTTCAAGTCAAATTTATTGTCGTCATAACGGCGTTTAAGTTCTATCCAGAAAAGGAGCAAAGTCGCTTCACGGTTCTTGATCTTGGTGAGGCCCTTGAAAACCTCATCATTGGTCACAAGGTTCGCCATCTGCCCTGCTTTGAGCTCATCGTCGATGAACTCGATGCAGTTTTTGTTGTAGCCTTTGGTGCTTTCGCCCGCTATCATGCGGCGGATGACAAAGCGTTCCAAATCTGCCATGCGGGCAAGTTTTGTCGGCTCGTCCTTTTGGTATCTTTTGAGCAAGAACAAAATGTAGGGATTGAAAGTATTCAGTCCCAATACATCCAGAATCTGGAATAGACGGCTGGATGCGTCACTATAGGAGAAAAGCGTTGTCTTGTTGATTTCGGGAACGTTCTCTCGATAGATGTTCGCATACTCGATGATCTTTTTGATAAACTCGCGGATTTCGTCTTTGCTCAAGGATTTGATGCGGTCTTTATAAAGGTCCGGCAAATCCGTAAGGGTGTGCTCGTTGGGGTCAAAGATTTTTTCGATGATGGCCACTGACTGCAGGAGCATTTCGCTGTTGTCACGCTGAATGCGTCCGATGGTTTTCTTCTTGGCCCAATAGTGCAAATCATCGTCATCCTGCGAAAAACATTCGTTCCAAGTTCGGTCATAAAAGTCGTAGACTTCCTTTTCATCGTGGTCGAACTCCAGTACTTTCTGGAAAAGGGCGTTCTTTACGATGTCAGTGGAAGTCAGACGGACGCCGGCACTGTTGATGGTGTCGAAAATCTGTTGCTCGTGGTCGAATTCGTCAAGTTCGATGATCACTAGCATCTTGTTGTTGTCATCCAAAAGGCTGTTGAACAAGGCGTCTCTATCGTCCTGGGAATACTCCTTGAGCCTTTCGGAAAAATACTTGTAGCAGCAAATAATTTTACGTAGAGAATTCTCGTCGTCTACATCCAAGCCTTCTAACTCGGAAGCGTCGATGACGGATATTCCGGAATCGGAAACCGAACCAATGACTTTTTCAAATTCAATGCGGTCCACCTTTGAATGCCTAAGCTTTATCAGATATTCGGAAGATGTCTTGCTCTTTTTGTAGAAGAGCGTGTTCTTGATGGCGTCGGCGGCGTTCTTCTTGACCTCTTCATCAAAGGAATCATAAATCGCCTTGAGCAATATGCTAAGCGTGGTAATGCGCTGCTGACCGTCAATCACGCTTACGTGGGATTGCGCAAGGCTAATGCCATTTTGCAGCAAAATTCTCTTGAGGATAATAGACCCCAAAAAATGCCGCTGTTCAACACGGATAAGATCGTCAAAGAGATCTTCCCAGTTGTCCTTTTTCCAAACGTATGCACGCTGAAAAAAAGGAATCTCAAAAGTCTGGATTTCACTCAGGTAGGAAAATGATTTAGATTCTGCTCGCATAAAGATAATCCCTCTATTTTTGTCTTATTAGATTTTTTAATTCGTTCTTTTTAAGCCAAGGACGTCTATGGTGAATCATTCTATGGCAATTACTGCATAGCAACACGAGATCGTCTAATCTAGTTGTTGATTCATCTGTCATGGATGATACTGGGATAATGTGATGTGCTTCTATAAAATTTTTTCCGTAATCGCCATATATGTCTTCAAAGCACATGCCACAAACTTCACAGAATAACTTTCCATTGTGCTGCTTTTTGAAAATAGCTTTCTTTCGCTCAATAAGTTTTTTGTTCCTTTCTCTACTCTTGTGCTTCTCAAAAAGTATTTTTCCTTCAGGAAAAATATCATCATAGTCAATGATTTCCTTTTCTGCACTAGCATTTATGGCGTATTCAAGGAGGTTATAAAATTGATCTCTTTCTAAATCTAATAAACTTGTTGTATAGTGAAATGAATTTATACTTTTGCTAAATTTTGGATAAGGAACTAAACTCACTAATTTGACAATATTTTCCACTGAAACTTTCCAGTGATAACTGGCACTATCCGCTTTTAGATTCTTATTAATTTTTTTTGCATATTTTCGAGATAGGCTATCTCCAAGATTCATTAAATCATTTCTTTTCTTTTGGATGATTTCATTGGAAAATTCGGCTCCCTTTTGATCATAACTAGCCTTCAAATAAAAGCCAACAATATACCATTGTTGCCTTAAGCCATCGTAATCTAAAAAACAAATGTTAAACCGTTCGTTTTGCAATTCTTCACGAGGTTCGTACCTTTGATAACCGAAAACGGCTCCGTTTTGTGAAAGTTCAATATTGAAATTCCAATCTTCGTGTCCAAAACCATTTTCCCCAACATAATCGTTGGTTTGATTGAGTCTGCCTTTGCTAGGTGTTTCCCAATGAGAATCGTTATGCGCTATTCTTAGGGCTATATATTTCATTGCTAGTTCCTTGTTGAAAAATTCTAATAGCTGTTCGAACGCTCTTATTTTTAATCCTGACTTATGAATTCTACGATTCCAGAATCCTTTAAAATGGTATACAGTTGCCCTATGTTATCTCGGGTCTGTCTGCGTGGGACGCCGTTTCTATCGGGTCTTTCGTTGCAGAAAGTGAATATTACCTGGTTCTTCGCCCTAGATAGGGCAACGAAAAAAGCGTTTTCATCTTCGCTATTGATGGCTCCCATGTTTCGAAAAGGGTTGTCTTCTAAACCTAAGAAGATAACTGTATCATACTCCAAACCTTTGCTTTTGTGAATGGTCATTATTGGAATTGAATTATCCCCTTTTATGTCAAGAAGCGAATCTCGCAAAGACATACCCTGTGAAGATCGATTTTTAATCAGTTTGATTATTGTTTGCTTCGTTTCGTTAAACTTGTCTTCTCGTCTATATTCAGAATATACCGCTTTGATTTTCTTTTTGTTTATAAAATCAAGAATATCGTCAAGAAATTGGTTGGTGTCACTTACATTTCGATATTCTTGGATCTTTCGTTCAAACCTTTTCTGATATCTATAATTCTTATCCTCGTCAGCATTATAGGAAATGGAAAATAAAAATTCTTGTACTTTTTCCCAGGTATTAGCGTCAAATTTCCTTGCAGTAAGAGCTAAACAATTTATCAAAAAGGAAAAGACTTCGTCCGAAAAGAGCTTTGAGTAATTATCTTCATCTCTGAAAGAATAATCTTCATTTTTTATTTCATAGAATTTTTTAGGATATATTCCGACTTGTTGCTTTACTAAAATGCAAAAATCTCTTGGGCTTAGAGAGTGCTCTTTCATTCTTTGCTTTATAAGCGTGTTTATTTTATCACACTCATACTCAGGTGATTCAAACTCATATAAGAAAGCGTCCCCTGGATCTTTATGATCAAGTCCTGCTTGCATTTGAATTTCTTGTTTTAAAAGTTCTTTTATCAAATAATTCTGTAATTCAACAAGTCTTGGGGCTGATCTGAAATTTCTAAGAAGCCGTTTTTCGTCTGCGTGATATTCTTCTTTAAATTCATCGAAAATTTTGGGATTCGCTCCTGCCCAACCCATGATCTTTTGCTTATTATCTCCAACAGCGGTAATTATTACAGTACTTTGCTCAAAACAAGTGTTCAGAAATTCGTATTGTAAAAAGGTCGTATCTTGAAATTCATCTAGGAAAACATACGCGTAAGTATTCTGAAGATATAGTTTGATTTCTTCATTTTGACTTAAAATTAATTGAGCCAAACGCATTATCATTCTATAGGAAAGTCGAGAAGGTTTTGCTTTGAGGAGTTGCCGCCAAATATCAAAGGACATTCCATCTGTATTTAAGGGAAGCTTTCTATGATGCTTATCCATCGCATCTTTTTCCTGTGTTTTCGCCATACGATCTGAGAAAGATTGTTTATACAGTTCAAAAATGTCGCTTTCTCTTAATATTATCTCGTATGGAACAGAAATTTTGTAATCAGTGGGTAATTTGTGATGAAAATGATTAAGCAACATTCCTGCAAAGGCATCGAAAGTAAAAGAATCAAACCTTTCCGCCAGTTCTTCCCCACATCTTCTTTTTACGCGTTCTTTGATGTTTGATGCGGCATCCCGTTTAAAGCTTATAGCCAAAATTCGTTTTGGCCATTTGCATTCATTGGTTTCCAACAGATAACACGCACGTTGAGCTAATAGCTCTGTTTTGCCTGCTCCAGGGCCAGCGACGACTAAAAGGTTTTCTTTGGACTTTACAGTTTCCAAAGCAGCCGATTCTAAATCCATTCCGTCAGCAGGAATCCAAGATGCCTTATCTTTACATTTCATTGACCAACTGTCCAATTCTATTTAAAATTCGTCCTAGGACGGAATCGTCTATACCTTTCTTTAAATCTTCGTCATTGATGTTGGGTAAATGCATAATATGTGTAATTGGCTTTCCTCTTCCTAAAAAGAGATATTTGTACCAAATCATCAAATCAATAGATTTTGGAGTGTGGTCGCTTAATATAATACTTTTCTGTTTAAGCGTTGCTTTTGCCGCATTTTCGCAATATTCTTTATATTCGCTGTCATCTTCTTTAGAAGGAATATCTGGTCCGTCACTTCCTTTAAGATCTTTTGTGTATTCAAAATTAAATTTTTTTAGCATTAAATAATCAATGTCCAAGGGACCTGAAAAATAAATACCATAAATTTCTAAATATTGTTTCGTTTTTAATAGCAAACGAATGTTATGAGAAGGATCGGTAGTATTCCACTTATGCATGTTCTCAATCTCTTCGTCAGTAATTTTTAAAGGCGCATCGTTCCAAAAAATGGTATCGCATTTCCCATGCAAAATCATTTCCTGTAGGACATATTTTATTCTTCCCCAACCTCCTCCTGGACGTCCTAGGTCCAAATCCAATAGGGTTATGTACGGAATATGTAACTGCTCTAACAAATTCCAAATATGGTGAACAAATCGGTGTCCTAAAGGGAAAAAGGTGATTTCATTTTCATCGAAATTGCAATCCAAATGCTTTGCCAAATACTTGAAAACAACTTCTTCACTGTCGCCTTCACCGATAACAACTAATTTGGCAAAATAAATTTCCGGCCAATGCTGAACGGCTTCTTTTACAAATTTATACGCTTCATCTTTCTCAGAAGGCAATGTGATTTTATTGATGATAGATTTTTGCTCTCTAATTTGGAAATGATAGATATTGGTCGGGTTAACTCTTCCAACTATAGCAGGAGAATGTGAAGAAATAAAGACCTGGACGAAATCTTTTTTTGAAATCTGACTGAATATTTTGATTACTCGCCCGAGTAAATGAGGAGATATGTGATTTTCTGGTTCTTCAATTAGCAAAAAAGTAATTAAAGGCAGTTCTTCAGTTTTTTTGAGGAATCTTTCAGATTCAAGTAAAGAGCAGATCATCGACAAATAAAATAAAGATTTGTTGCCATCGCCGATATCATCTATTTGGAAAACGTCCCCTTCCGATCCGGATGTGAACGTTACATCAAGTTTCCTGAGAAATTGGTCGATGTCATCACAAAGCATTCCTATTTCGATACTATCATATCGATGATCCTTATGAAATTGAGACCATTTTTCAGTTAAAATCTTCTTTATTTCCGAAAAATCATGATTTCCTTGTATTGAAGAATCAATCGTTTTTAATGTTTCGGCAGTCTTGTCTTTGAACTCGTTCTCGTATGAAACGAGTTTAAGCATTCGCTGTAATAGTGAATTTGAAGAATATTTTAATTCATCGGCTGTTTTACGTACTGCAGGAACATAATACACCTGGAATGCAAATAGGTCTGTGTTTCTTAGAACCCTTTTAGAGGGACATATTTCGTCATCACATTCCGGATTTTGCCAAAAATTAATTTCTTGATCAACAACTCCATCTACATTTCTTGGATCTGTATTCCAAGTGGCATCAAGCCGGATTCTCACATATGGATTCTCCGCACTTTCGTCGGTAGTCATATTCTTAAAGAAATCTGGAATGGATTCGTCGTCTTTAGAAAAAGTTAACTGGACTTCGATAGACAGCTTGCTGTTGTCAAGAAGAGTAGATTTCTTACCTGTTCTATAGAAATCATTTTTCCTTATTTCTCGCTCCGCTCTTGTCCTTCCGAAAAGTTTAACAAGAGCCTCCAATGCTGCAGTTTTCCCGGAACTGTTGTGGCCTACGAATACATTTAAATCGTCTAGTGATTCAAATGTAACGCCATTTGAATCAAAGCAACGAAATCCTTTAATAATAATCTTTGATATTTGCATCGTTGGTTTGCGGCTTTAATCAAATTGAGGATCTAAATAAAAGATTTTTCCGAAAACTTTTTCTAATTCGTTTTTGCATTTTTCGGCTCTTGCTTCATTTTCGTCAATTAATTGAGAACCAAATAAACCTGTATGAATAACGACAATTCCGTCAAACGGAGGATCAACTAAACCAGATAAAATCATTTTTTGAATCCATTTGTTCGAGATTTCCTGCGATAAAACACGACAACGGCCTATAGCTAAACTAGCATTTGGTATTTTTATTTTTATAGCTAAAGTGTTTGCGTTTTTTAAACAATTGTCAATTTTCTGTTTTTGCAATGTTGTTGGTGGGGAAAATAAAATTAAAGGCTTTATTAAGTCTTTTTTTTCTAAGCCCTCTATTGTTTCGTATTCATGAAAATTGCTTTTTTCGATTTTATCAACAACTTCGGACATGTTTATTATTCGTACCTTCTTTATTACATTCCTAGAAAAAGAAGTGCCATAATTATTTCCGCCAGATAGATAAAAACCTGTTAAATCACTTTGAATGATTTTTGCTTGCTCTAAATCGTTCACAATGACTATAAATCGGTCTATACAACAATGTTTGTCTTGTTTGAATAAAGGTAACCCCTCATAAGAATCTTCTCTCCATATTGAATGCCAAGGCTGTGTTTTTTTCCATCTCCATTCTCTTTCATGAGTCCAATCTGTCCATCCTGGACCATTTAATTGAACGTGAACATACCTATATTGTTCTTGTATGGGTAAACAAGATTCTAATAAAATACGATAAAATGGGGTATTTCCCCCTTTTTTAAATTTTAGTGGTTTAGATAGCCCATAAATAGCTTGTCTACCACCTTCTGCAAAAAATTGTTTTTTCAAAAAAGCAATGCCGATTGATGACACATTTCCTGCAGATTTCCTTAAACTTGCGTATTTATAAAAGGAATACAAAGGCATTTCTGTAGCACACACAACTTTTTCACCGCCATACAGTGTTGTTTTGCCATTTCTAAATGATGGCCTTGCTAAAATTCCACCTACCTTAATTATCTCTCGAAGTACTTCAAAAGCAGAGGTCCCATCTTCTAATTCATCCTTTGAAAAGAAATCGAACATATCGTCCGTTTTTCCTGGAATATTTTTATAATTGACATCTTTTACAAAGTGAATAAGCCATTTTGTAATATCATTGCGAGAGTTTTTTGATTTTCGCATTGCTGATTCTCAAAAATTACATCGGCTTGATCATCTTTTCGATGAAGGTGATTTCGAGCTTGGTGAGGACGTATTTTTTATAGAGCTGTTTGTCAATGTCTTCTACAGATTTGCTCCAATCGATATCGGATTTACTCGTAAAGGTTTGCTGAGGAACCAATGCAAAATTTGCTTTTGCCAAATGTTGAGTGGATGTTATCAGCCCTATAAGGAAGCGAACAAATCGCGTTTGCATATACTTGAGCATTGCCTCTGCTTCTTTTTGAGAATTAAAAGCTTCGCAAACTAAATATGTTTCCGTGCATACTTCAGCTGGTTTCAAAATTTCCAGTGTAGAAAGTATTCTCTTTTGTCCATTTTTGTCACATTCGCCA
>Ga0172377_10003412_pt1 | contig 16306 bp, 13 predicted proteins | sample Pumphouse3metaG_FD_119749 | JGI IMG/M metagenome (GOLD analysis project Ga0172377, IMG submission 119749) | Leachate microbial communities from a municipal landfill in Southern Ontario, Canada - Pumphouse #3 metaG | ecosystem: Engineered > Solid waste > Landfill > Unclassified | place: Canada...
GAATCTACCTGAATAGTGATCATGTTTCATTTGATTATTAATTACCTCAATTTTTATATCAAAATAAAGTTCCAGCTTGTTTTTCAATTCCGTGAAAGTTTCATTGTCTAAATTAATTATCCCCTCTTTCCATAAAAAGTTGTTATTGTTTCTGATAGGAGAAATAACCAATTTATTTTTTTCTGAAGATATTCTTTCATTAGGCTTCAACATTATGCCTTTTTTTTGACCTGACATTAAAACTTCGACAGAACCTTCAAGTAAAGAAGTTTCAAATTGTTTATTCTTAGAATAAGCTATAAGATTAAATTTGGTTCCCCATACTTTAACATTATATTTATTATTCGTTTCTACAATAAAAGGTTTTGATTTATTATGGGTTACATCAAAAAAACCTTCACCATCCAATTTTACAATACGTGATTTTTCTGCAAATTGACTGGGGAATATTAATTTTGAATTTGCATTTAGCCAAACTTTAGTACCATCTGCAAGAATAATTTCAGCTCTTTGCCCGGCAGGGACATTAATTGTCTGCATTGCAACGACAGGACGTACTGAATAAATATCAGGAAAAAGAAAGCGAGACACAAAAATTGCAAAAATAAATACAGCGGCTATCTTAAGTATCTCTAAATAATATTTATTCAATGACAATAAAGAGAAAGATTTTTTTGATTTTTTATTTGATACAAAATCCGGATTTGTCTGCCAGATAAAAATGTCATTCATTCTCCGCAATGCTATATATTCTTTCATATTGGCCGGATCAGAATCCAGCCACCTGAGAACATCCTTTTTTTCCTGATAAGTGCACTCTCCTTTTATATATTTTAAAAGTTTTTTTTTCACAATCAGTTTTAATTTATTAATCGGAAACTTCTTATTTTTTCCCTTTCATAAAGAAAACGACTGAAACATGTTTAGCCCTAGTTAATTTTTTGATTTTCTTAAATATTAAGAAAAATTAAAAATCCGGTAAGCGGAAGATAATCTTTTAAAGCTATACGTAAAACCTTCATTACATTCGACATATGATATTCTACACCCTTTGATGAAATACTAAACAAAGCAGCAATTTCCTTATAAGATTTGCCGTCGAATTTACTGAGAATAAATATTTTCCTTGTTCTCTCGGGAAAAGACTTAAGAGTATCTTCTACTATTTTTCTAATCTCTTTTGAAAAAATATCATCCGGATCAGTAGATTCAATAGAGGTAGTTCTGATTTCCAAATCACGATTTAATACTTTTTGCATTTCTCCGTGAACATCACGTTTTACTGCCTGATGTTTTAAATAATCAAGAGTACTGTTTTTAAGTATCGAAAACAAAAATGGAGCTATAGGATCAACAATCTCTTTCTTCATCCGTTCCCATAGTTTAATTAATGAATCGGAAACAATATCCTCAGCAACCATATCGTTTTGTACATATGACTTCACATACAAAAATGATTTTCTGTAAAAGGTAGTATAAATCGCATTAAAATTATGGTCTGTATCCTGATTCATTTATTATTGATTCCTTAATTGTAAAATTAGAAAAATAATTTAATTATATTGAGTCCACTCCGAAAAGTCGCAGAAACAAATATCTACTTAAATCCGCAGCAATAAAAACAGAAAAAAACATAAGAAATAATTCGGAAACCGGATATGAAGTACTCCAAATATCTTTAAATTTATCCCTTTTGTCAATATTTTAAAAAACAACCATTTCTACATAGGCTTAATCTTTAATTTTTAACTAATTTTGATTTTTGAAAAAAACATGATGCATGAAAATATCTTTAGTCATTCCGATTTTTAATGAAAATGGAATCATTGAGGAGCTTATTGACAGAATAACAAAAGCCCTGAGTGAAATTTCTTCATTCTATGAGATTATTTTGGTAGATGACGGAAGTTCTGACGGAAGTCTGCAACAATTAATAAAACATACAAAATCAGATAATCGGATCAAAGTTATTGTCCTTTCCCGTAATTTTGGACATCCGCTTGCATACACTGCCGGACTTGAATATGCCACAGGTGATTATGTTGCAATGATGGACGGAGATCTACAGGATCCACCTGAGCTACTACCTGAAATGTACAGGAAGTTAATTTCAGAAGACGATGATATCATAAGTGGAAAACGCACCTCAAGAAAAGGGAATATAATAAGAAATTGTATCTTTTCAGCTTTTCACTCATTTTTTAAAAAAGCAGTTCAGCTTAAAGGACTGAAGGATACCGGAAATTTCTGTATGATGAATCGTCAGTCCTTAAATGCCTTATTGTCAATGAAAGAAAAAACCCGATATCTGCCGGGAATGAGAAATTATATTGGGTTTAAGCAAGGCTATGTTGAATATGTGCGCGAGGACCGAATAGCTGGAAAATCGAAAATGAGTACAGGAAAATTATGTCTATTGGCAGCCGACGCTATTTTTTCTTTCTCGCGTCTGCCAATTAAACTATGTTTTTCTATCGGTTTCCTTGGGGCTTTCATTTCTTTGATTGCCGGAGCTTATGCCCTGTATGTAAAAATTGCGGGAGTCGCACTCAAAGGATGGTCTTCTACAGTTTTGAGTATCTATTTTATAGGCTCTATTCAGCTTATTTTCCTTGGAATCATTGGAGAATATATATATCGAATCTATAAAGAATCACAAAAGCGTCCGCTCTACTTTATTAAAAAAATATACGATCAGAAAAAAACAACCTCATCTGTAATTACAAATAACAGCACCTCTAAAAACTAATTCGTATGAAGGGTACTTATCTGAAGATGTTGTTTTTTTGCCTGTCCTTCTTATTTTTAGCGGCATTATTGCTAATCAGCAGGGATGCAGGAATATCAGGAGACGAGGAAGTCCATTATCAACAGTCTGAAAAAGTTTACCGGTATTTCGCCTCAGATGGTAAAAATATAGAAGCACTTAACACTCCCAAAACGCATCTAAAATATTACGGACAGTCACCGGACAATATTTGTACCATTTTAATTCACTGGTTTAACATCAAAGATATCTATGGTTTCCGCCATCTATTCAGTAGCTTTCTAGGATGGCTGGCCATTTTTATTTCCGCCCTTTTTGTCCGCTGGTTAAAGGGAGACCTGGCAGCAATTTTCACTCTTCTTTTGTTTGCTGTTTCTCCACGATTTCTTGGACATCTGCAAAACAATTTAAAAGATATCCCTTTTGCCCTGGCCTATATATCCGGAATATTTGCAATTATAAAGGTTGTATTCACACCTCTTAATAAAAGGAAGTGGACTGACACTCTATTTCTCATTGTTAGTATTGCATTTTCCATAAGCATCAGAGCAGGTGGATTGTTACTATTATTTTATCTGTTTTTTGCTGTTTTTCTAAAAGTTATTTTCACAAAAAAAACGAACCGGACAGAACTTATAAAAAATGGACTGTATTTTTTTATGATAACAGTCATAAGTTATTTCGCAGGGTTATTACTCTGGCCGTATGGTTTACAGAATATTATAGTAAATCCATGGAAATCGCTTATAGTAATGGGACAATTCCCTACTACTCTACGACAAATTTTTGAAGGTAATTTTATCTGGTCAGACTTTAATCCATGGTATTATCTCCCCAAATATATGCTAATCACTATTCCTCTAATCATTTTTGCAGGCTTACTTTTTTTCTTTATCGGAATAAAAAAAATTGTTCGCAGTCATTCGTATATTATCTATGGGCTTTTGCTATTATTCTGTTTTTTTCCACCAATATTTGTTATCCTAATTCATGCAAATCTTTACGGTGCATGGCGACATCTGATTTTTATATATCCATGTATAGTTATACTGGCGGCACTGGGATTTAATGATTTGTGGCAAAGAATAAAACTCATATCCGGGCGTTCAGTATTCACTGCTATATTTTTACTACTGATGATACATCCTGTAAAATTTATGATTGCAGCGCATCCATATTACTATATGTATTACAACCAGCTGACGGGAGGATTAAAAGGCGCTTACAGTAAATACGAAACCGATTATTATTATCATACTATGCGTAGCGGAGCCGAATGGCTTAAAAGTTACATGAACAAAAACGGAATAAAAAAAGATAAAATAGTAGGAAGTAATTTCCCTGTTAATGATTACTTTAAGAATGAAGACCATCTAAAATTCAACTGCTTTAAATATGAACGGCGAAACGATTATGACTGGGATTATGCCATTATATGCAATAGTTATATTTCTCCAGTTCTGCTAAATAATAAAAATTTTCCACCAGAAGGTACCATACACACTGTAAAAATTGATAATGTACCGGTATGTGCTGTAGTAAAAAGGTTATCAAAACTTCCTTATAAAGCAGGTATTGATTTTAAGTTAAAACGGTATAAAGCGGCCGAAGAAAAATACATTAAGTCATTATCTTTTTATTCAAAAGACGAATTCCTATATTATCAAATTGGATTAATAATGAATAAAACTAATAATACGGAAAAAGCACTGAATTACATAGATAAAGCATTGAATACAAATCAAAATTATGAACCTGCGCTATTGCTTCATGCAATGTTAAAGGAAAAGGAAGGGAAGATTGAAAGGACAAAAATAGAATTGAAAGAACTAATAAAAATCAATAAAAAATATTTTCAGTCTTACATAATGCTTTCCAGAATTGAGCAAAGAGAAGGAAATACTGAAGAGGCAAAAAAAATATTAATGAATTGTCTGGATATCAATCCAAAATACCAGCCGGCACTAAAAGAATTAGAAAACGATACATTATAATATACTAAGTTAAGAGATTGTAAAGTTAATTCTACAGAAAGATGATGAATTACAAATGAAAATATTTTAGTAAATTGCAACAAAATAAAAAATAAAGAGTATGAAAAAGTTATTATTCGTTTTTGCATTTATAGGAATTTTATTCCTTGGTAATGTATGTACCCTGAAAGCGCAGGAACAGGATCCATTAGCAATCGACGACTCTGTTTCCATTGACAAAATGGATCCGGTCTTCTATGAGGATCAGGGCGATCAGCAGAAAAGTAATACATCAACAATCATCATTATATTAGCAGCAATTCTGGTTGCAGGTGGTGTTACATTTTACGTTCTTAAAAAGAAGAAAAAAAAGGATTAAATTGAAGCGTTGTCTAAAGAGGTGAAAAAAAATTCAGAAATAAATCTGAAAATAAATAATGGATAATCAATTTTATAATACGAATTTGGTTCAGTTATATGAGGAAGCTTTTCGGGAAAACTGGAATTTCCCTATGTTTTCCGATTATGAAGGAGTGTCTTATTCGTATTCTGAAGTTGCAGCACATATTGAACATCTTCACCTCTTTTTTAAAAAGTTTTCTATTAATCGTGGTGATAAGATTGCTTTTTTAGGTAAAAATTCTTCTTTGTGGGCAATCTCTTTTTTGTCTGCTCTTACATACGGAGTAATAGTTGTTCCTATTCTACCAGATTTCCATATTAAAGACATTCATCACATTATTAACCACTCAGATTCACGTATCCTTTTTTCTACAGAACATTTTTTTAATGAATTAGACATTAATCAAACGCCTAATTTAGAAGCTGTTGTTAGTTTAAATAGTAAAAAATTATTATTTTATAAAGAAAATTCAGCTGTTGATACTTTTAATCAGTCAGTTAATACCCCTTTAAACCAATCTGCTGATAATTTTTTTCTTCCCGGGTTACCTCTTGATGATCCATGCATCATTTCATACACGTCAGGAACAACCGGCTTTACAAAGGGAGTAATTTTGTCTGTTAAAAATATTTTTTCGAATATAGTTTACGGAAGAGAAAAAATTCCTCTGGAAAAAGGATCGAATATTTTATCATTCTTACCGCTGGCGCATGTTTTCGGATTAATGTTTGATTTTCTTTATCCGGTTACTTTTGGCTGTCATATTACTTTTCTTTCAAAAATTCCTTCACCTAAAATTATTGTAGATGCGTTTAAGGAGGTTAAACCCAGACTGATTCTGTCGGTTCCTCTGGTCATTGAGAAGATTTATTTCAAACAGATTTATCCAAAACTGAATAAACCTTTCATTAAATTGTTAATGCATTTTCCTGGTTTTTCTTCACTTATCGAAAATTATGTACGTAAGAAATTAATGAGAATTTTTGGCGGCAATTGTAAACAGGTAATTCTAGGGGGAGCTGCATTTAATAAAGAAGTAGAATCTTTCTTTAATAATATCAAATTTCCACTTACTGTTGGTTATGGTATGACTGAATGTGGTCCGTTAATAGGTTATATTCACTGGAGCAATAGAAAAAAATTCTCTTCAGGACAATTGGTAGACCGTTTAAAAATAAGAATTGATTCCTCTGATCCCTATCATGAAGTAGGTGAAATTCAGGTAAAAGGTGAGAATATAATGATAGGATATTATAAAAACAAGAAATCAACAAATGAAGCTATTGATAAAGATGGCTGGTTACATACAGGTGATTTAGGTCTTATTGACGATAAACGAAATATTTTTATTAAAGGAAGATGTAAAGACATGATTCTTGACTCTTCAGGTCAAAATATATATCCTGAAGTAATAGAGAAAAGTTTATCAGAAATGCCTTTTGTTACAGAATGTGTTGTTGTACAAAGAAACAAAAAGTTAATCGCTCTGGTTTATTCAGAATTATTCACTAAAAAAGAAATATCAAAGGAAGAAACAGATAAAAGAATGGGGAAAAATCGTAATCTTCTAAATCATAATCTTCCTAAATACTCACAGATCACAAAGATTGAGATTATGGATAAAGAATTTGAAAAAACTCCGAAAAGAAACATCCGAAGATTTTTATATACCTAATCCTTTATTCGATCTTTTATCTTAATTTGTAATTTTTAATTAATGGAAACGCTGCCTAAAAAAGATTTCTTAAAAATCGGATTTCTTAAAAAATTATCCGGTGTAAGAGGAGAAATAGTCTTACAGTTCGAACAGAACTACGAAAAGAATCTGGAGGAAAATCCGATTTTATTTTTTGAATTGGATAGTCTGATGGTTCCATGGTTTATTTCAAATAAAGGGATTCATTTTAAGAGTGATACTTCAGCCGTAATAAAAATTGACTGGCTGGATAGCAAGGAACAATCACAAAAATTTATTGGAACTTCGGTTTATATTCAGAAGAAGGATTTTGAAGAAGAAAAAAAAGAAGAAAATGAAGAATTCCCGTATACTGAAGATGAATTATCCGGTTTTAGCATTGCGGATGAAAAATTAGGAATTATAGGTTCTGTAGAAAAAATTGAAAATTATTCAGGGAATATACTTTTTCAGGTTAACTGTCATGGTAAAAAAATTCTTATCCCTTTCCACGAGAATTTTTTCGTCCGTTTAGACAAAGAAAAAAAAATAATTATGTTGAATTGCCCTGAAGGGATTTTAAATATTAACTAAGATGTTTAGCATAATTTTTGCTTATTAAAAATTGAGATGAGAAATTAAAATTAAAAAGATTAACATATGAACCGAATAGAAAGTATTATTTTTATGTGTGTACTCATGTTTATGGGTAATAAAATTCAGGCAGCACAAGAAAACAGGAATGTTTCTCCTTTTAACGGGCTTTCATTAAAAGTATCAGCAGAATTATATATTACACAAGGTAAAACCCAATCCATAAGCATAGATGCAGACGCCTCAACACTAGAAAGTCTTGTTACTGAAGTAAAAAATCATGTTCTGACTATCAGATCAATAAAAAAAGATTTCTTTAGCTCAGCAAAACCAAACAAAAACATTAAAATTTATATTACATGTCCGGAAATATCGTCTTTATCTGTTTCGGGTAGCGGAAATATTTTTAATAAGAATCAACTAACATCAAGAATTATAGATATTAGTGTTATGGGTAGCGGAAATATTATTTTATCAGATTTAAATGCTGAATCAGTTAAAGGAACTATTATGGGCAGCGGTAAAATATCTCTTGCATCCAAAAAAGTGGCAAAAGAATTTAAATTACTTATTTCAGGAGCCGGGTATTATAAAGGTGTTGAATTCCCTGTAAAAAAAGCTGATGTTAAAATTTCAGGATCAGGAGATGCTGTTGTTAATGCAACCGGTGATCTTGATGTACATCTTTCAGGATCAGGTGAAGTACTGTACACAGGTAATCCTAACGTCACCACCGCAATCATTGGTTCAGGTAAGGTTAAGATGTTGAAAGATGAAAATTATGAATTAAACTCAATGAGACCAATAAAAAAATAATCGATTAATATTTCACAGTCGGAGTGAAAATTATATTCTGAGTTAAAATTATTTTCTTATGACTTTAAATTCTCCTGTTTCTCCAAGTTTAATAATAGACGATGGAGAGGCCGGAGTTTTATCTGTCTGACGATATGTTACCGTATAATCCACTGCATCTATTATTTCTCCTTCCACCTCATCAAAATTTGCGGGGGATCTCATCCCGCTAATATTGGCAGATGTAGAAACAATAGGTTTTCTAAAACGCTGAATAAGCTGAGAGGTAAATGGTTCTGAGGTAAACCGTATACCGACACTTCCGTCATGTGCTATTAGTCCTGAAGCCAAATTCTTAGCTCCCGAATAAATAATGGTAAGAGGCTTATCTGTAAGTTCTATAAGGTCATAGGCAACGTCAGGTACTTTATTAACATAACGTTCGAGCAGATTAATATTTTCCATGAGCACAAGCATACTTTTTGAATCAATTCTTCTCTTTATATCAAAGACTTTTTTTACGGCTTCTTCATTGGAAGCATCACAACCCAGACCCCAGATTGTATCGGTAGGATAAAGGATCACTCCACCATTATTAAGTACTTCAAGACATTTTTTGATATCATCTCTAAAAAGGGACGTATCAACTCTATCCGCAAAATCACTCTTACTCATGATTGTATTTTATTTAAAATCAGTAAGGCCTTTAAAGTCGAGGGTAGAGAAAAGATCATCCAGTGTTTCCGCACGACGGATTTGTTTTACTTCTCCATTCTCACGAAGTAATAATTCTGATGATCGTAATTTACCGTTATAATTGAAACCCATACAATGACCATGAGCTCCTGTATCGTGTATTATAACAATATCTCCAGGCACCATTTCAGGCAAAAGGCGATTAATGGCAAATTTATCATTGTTCTCACACAAGGAACCTGTTACATCGTAATGGAAAAGACGGCATTTTGTGGCATTTTTCCCCAAAACTGTTATATGGTGATAAGCTCCGTATATTGCAGGACGCATAAGATCTGCCATACTGGAATCCAGACCGGCATATTTTCTGTAGGTATTTTTTATATGTAACACTTTAGAAACCAAAAATCCGGATGGTCCTGTAATTACACGTCCAGATTCAAAGAAAACCTTTAAAGGAGACAATCCGTTCTCAACAATAATACTGTTATAACATTTTTGAATGCCTTCACTGACTTTTTCTAAATCTACAGGTTTTTCGCCCGGCTTATAAGGAATCCCTATTCCTCCTCCAAGGTTGGCAAATTCAATATGAATATTCAGTTCTTTTGTTATTTCAGCAATCAGATTAAAAATAATTTCTGCAGTTTCTACAAAATAATTAGGATCCAGTTCATTTGAAGCTACCATGGTATGAAGACCAAATCGTTTTACTCCCTTTTCCTTAAGAATTTTGTAACCTTCAAATAACTGATCCCGTGTAAAACCATATTTTGCTTCCTCTGGTTTGCCAATTATAGCATTTCCTTCCTTTAATTTTCCAGGATTATAACGTAAACAAATAAGTTCAGGAAGTCCTGCGATTTTTTCAAGAAAATCAATATGCGAAATATCATCAAGATTAATAATCGCTCCTAATTCTCTGGCTTTTACAAATTCCTCGGCAGGTGTATCGTTTGAAGAAAACATAATTTCTTCGCCTTTTAATCCACATTTCTCTGCAATTATAAGCTCTGCCATAGAGCTACAGTCTACTCCTGTACCTTCCTGGTGTAGCATTTTTACGATATACGGATTAGGTAGTGCTTTAACCGCGAAGTATTCTTTAAATCCTTTATTCCAGGAAAAAGAATTTATAAAATGTCTTACATTCTTTTTTATTCCTTTTTCGTCATAAATATGAAAAGGTGTCGGATATAACTTTATAATTTCTTCTATCTTCTCTTTTGAAAAAGGCAATTTTTTTTCTGACATGCGTTTATATTTTTTTCTGATTGCGGATCTTTGTTTCCTCTTATTTCCGGCAAAGATAAAAACTATAAGAGGTTCTTTCTTACCAGGTAATATTTATTTTTTGAAATTAACAAATATCTTAATTTTATGTGATTTTATAAATTTAATTCAGATATCAGTTCCTCACTTATATATCCGGAAGCAATTTCCTTTACTTCTCCTGTAAGATGTATAGACCAGTCTTTATCAACTTCAAGTTTCAATGTACCTCCCGGCATTTTAATATCTATATTCCTGTCGGTTAGTCCTTTTTTAACAAGAACTGCTGCCACTGCTGATGATGAGCTTCCTGAAGCCAGTGTATAACCGGCCCCTCTTTCCCATATAATAACTTCAGCCACTCTGGGAGAGAGAACCTTTACAAACTGAACATTAATCCTGTTTGGAAACTTTGGATTATTTTCAATTTCACTTCCGTATTTCATTATCTCGTCCACTGATAGTTCGTCTTTTACAACTATACAATGAGGATTTCCCATTGACACACAACTTATTATATAAGTTTTATCTTTAAGCTGTAATTCTTCATCTATACATTCCGGGGTATCGCTTTTTACAGGAATTTCTTTAGAATTAAAATTGGCTTTGCCCATGTCTATTCTAATGATATTGGCTTTATCTCCCGTTTTCTTAATTACTTTAGCACAAGCAATTCCACCTAATGTTTCTATTGTAAATGAATCCGCTTTTGCAAAATGATAATCATTCAAATACTTTGCAAAAATTCTTAATCCGTTTCCGCTTTTTTCTGCTTCTGATCCATCAGGATTAAAAATTCTCATTCCAAAATCGGCACGGCTGCTTTTTACCATCAGTAGAATACCATCAGAGCCAATTCCGAAATGCACATTACAGATTTTTTTAATATTTTTTTCAGATAGCTGAAAGCTTATATTATCGCTATCGAGAATAATATAATCATTACCCAGTCCGTGTGATTTTACAAAGAAATTTTTCATGATTTATAGTTTTGCCGGAAAATTACTAAACTTTTGCAAGTTAATACATAACTTCTGCAGGGAAGTTATGTATTAACTTTATCTCTCGAATTTTCCTGAATATTCTACCTTTCCTTTTTTCAGGATAAGTAATTTATCTATACACGATGGAATTCTTTCCTTTACATGAGTTACATAAATCAATGTAGTATTAAGATGGGTACATATATCATTCAGAAGGCCAACAAAATTTTCTGTCTGATCGTCATCAAGTCCCTGACATGGTTCATCAAGAATCAAAAGTGAAGGAGACTTAATTAATGCTCTGCCCAATAACAAAAGACGCTGTTCTCCCATGGATGCCTGAAGAAAAGACCTGCCATGCAAGTGTTCAAGTTGAAGAATAGACAACCAATGAACAGCTATTTTCCTCTCCAAATCAGTAAAATTAGTAACAAGACCAATCTCATCGTTATATCCAGAGCCTATTACATCTTCGCAGGTAAGAGAGGTATATTTTGTATAAGAAGAGGAAGGTTTCATTCCAGGTATACTGTTATAAATCCCTTCTCCTTTTAAAAAATACTGATGTAATTCGGGAGATATGTAACCTATTTTATTTTTAATATCCCATATACTCTCTCCGCTTCCTCTCTGTCTGTCAAAAAGAATAAGATCATTATTATATCCCTGAGGATTATCAGCCGTAATAAGACTAAGTAATGTTGTTTTTCCGGCTCCGTTATGTCCCAGCAGCGCCCATTGTTCCCCGCGATTTACCTGCCAGTTTACTTTATTTAATATTAATTTATCGTCCATAACAACATTTACTTCCTTCATGCGTACAGCCACTGAAAACGATGGCGTTGTTTCAGGTAATACTGTTAAAAGATTCTTATCTAGCCTCTTCCATGTTTTTTTTACTACGGAAACTAACAAAAACTTTTCGCGTGAAACAAATTTTGAAATTTCTCCCTTAGATAATTCCACTACATTATTAACTCCGAATGGAATTTCATTCGGATTACATATAATAACCATAGAAATTCCTGTTTTCATCTGACGGTTAAAAATATCAGTCAGATTTTTTCTGGATTCTACATCTAATCCTACAAATGGTTGATCAACAATAAAAAGCTGAGGACTCTTAAGCATGGCTGCTGCCATTTGTGTTCTTTTCCTTTCTCCGTTACTAAGCTGTAATAATTTTCTATCTGATATTTCATCCAGTTGCATTAAAGACATTATCTTTTTCATATGCTGATCAGAAACATCTTCTTTTATTTTGCTACTTACTTTCTGCAAATATTCTGTAACTGTCGGAATTTCCTCCATTCCCTGGCCTTCATATCGTTGTCCATAATATGTACTTCCCATCCCCGACATGTACATAAACTGATCCTGCTGCTGAACCATCAGACTTTTCAGCGACGAAGAAAAGGTAACACTCCCGTGACTGTCTGTTATCTTACCAGCCAAAACTTTCCCAAGAATGGTTTTACCACATCCTGACGGTCCTGTAATTGCTATAGATTCACCTGCATAAATTGTCAGGTTTATATTATTTAAAATTGTAAAAAGACCATCTTTTATAGTCAGTCCTTCCAGCTTTACTAACGGTTTATGCTTACCCTTTTCTGTCATTTTGTTTTTTTCTTCTTACAAAGATATAACTAAGGTTTTTTTCACCGACTTTATATTCTTTTTATTCCCACAGGTGACAAAATTGTTAATATATAGTGAAAAAATTTAAGGCATACTTTATCTTTTCATTGTGACTTTAATACTTTGTACCCCTTGAGTCTTATTTTTTATTTTTATTTATTAATTTTGATAACTTATATCTAAATTCCACAAGGAAGTTTAGTAATGAGCATTCAAATAACGATAAATCAGGAAGTAAGCCGATTGAAGCATAGTAACAGCTATGGTGAGTGAGGATTACTTAGTACAACGACTGATTTGAAATTAGTTGGATGCGTAATAGATAATTCCTTGCGAATTTTAGGTAAAAAATGACAGTAATAAAACACTGAATTGATTTAAATAACAAAACGTATGAAAATAGCTATTGTTGGCGCAAGCGGAGCTGTCGGTCAGGAATTCCTGAAAATTCTGGCAGAACGGAATTTTCCATTAGATGAACTGGTTCTTTTTGGATCAGTAAGAAGTGCGGGAAAAACTTATGATTTTAAGGGCAAAAAATTAGTCGTTAAAGAATTGAAACACAATGACGACTTTAAGAATATTGACATTGCCCTAACCTCTGCCGGAGCTTCCGCTTCTATAGAATTTGCAGAGACCATTACCCGTTTTGGGACTATCATGATTGACAATTCAAGTGCCTTCCGTTATGACAAGGACGTTCCGCTGGTTGTTCCGGAAGTAAATCCTGAGGCTGCATTAAACAGACCCCGCAATATTATTGCCAATCCTAATTGTTCTACAATTCAAATGGTTGTACCTCTAAAACCAATTGACAACCTTTCAAAAATAAAAAGGATACACGTAGCCACATATCAGGCTGCAAGTGGTGCAGGAGCAAGAGGAATTGCTGAGTTGGAAAACCAGGTTAAACAGGTTGCCAATAATGAAAAAACTACAGTTGATAAATTTCAATATCAACTGGCTATGAATGTTATCCCTCATATTGATATCTTCCTGGAAAATGATTATACAAAGGAAGAAATGAAAATGAACTGGGAAACTAAAAAGATTATGAACACCAATGCAGAAGTCAGTGCTACATGTGTTCGTGTACCTGTTCCACGTTCTCATTCTGAAGCGGTATGGGTAGAAACTGAAAAAGAGCTTAGCATTCCTGAAGTCAGAAAAGCTCTTGAAAATTTCAAGGGAATCACTGTAATTGATAATCCTAAAGAAAATAAATATCCGATGCCTTTATTTGCATCAGGCAAAGATGATATCTATGTAGGACGTTTACGCAAGGACATAACAGATAAAAAAAGCTTAACATTCTGGTGTGTAGGTGATCAAATTAGAAAAGGTGCAGCTCTTAATGCTGTACAAATTGCAGAATGGTTACTGGTAAACGATAAAATCGGCAAAAAATAAACCGGAAAAATATTTGGCATTAGTTAAGAAATTGTAACAAAATAACTTAAAGTCAAAAAGACGGAACTAAATAATTAAGCAAAAAAAGCCGCAAAATTGCAGGCTTTTTTTGCTTATAACAGATTTTATCGGAAAAAAACAACATTTATTAATTCCATTAGACAGGGAAAGGTACCCTTGCATTTTTTATTTATTTTTAATAAAACGAATTATTTTATATTTCGTTCAGGGTACAAATGCTTTTTAGAGGATAGTTCATGCATTATTCGTGGACTATTTTATATTTTTACTCCAAATTTAAGTCTTAAAAAATTTGTCATGGAAAAATTTGCATTAATTGTGGCCGGAGGAAACGGGAGTCGAATGGGTAGCGAAATACCCAAACAATTTTTAAATATAGCCGGGAAACCTATATTAATGAGGACTATTGAAAAGTTCAGTCAATATGATTCTTCCATACATTTTTTTTTAGTCCTCCCCTCCGGTGAATTTGACCGCTGGAAAAATTTATGTAAAAAACACCATTTCGAGATACAGCATAAACTTGTAAAAGGCGGGAATAGTAGATTCCTATCTGTAAAAAACGGATTAAGTCAGATTCCCAATACCGGAATTGTTTTTATTCACGATGGTGTAAGACCTCTTGTTTCCCTTAAAACTTTAAGTCTCTGTGAAGAAATGGCTAAAACCAAAGGGAATGCACTTCCCGTAATACAGGTCAATGAGTCTCTAAGAATTATTGGCAAAGACGGCAGTCATGCAGTAGACAGAGCTTTTTACCGGCTTGTTCAAACACCTCAGACTTTTCGTACAGATTTAATTAAAAGAGCATATTTTTCAATAGACGATAACGAGTTCACTGACGATGCTTCTGTCTTTGAAACACTTGACAAAACAATAAATCTTGTAAAAGGGAATTCTGAAAATATTAAAATTACTTGTCCTGTTGATCTAAAAATTGCCGAAACTCTATACCCTGTTCAGGGATAATAATAACACATTTCAATAACCATATGATATATTACAATATGTTTGTATATCGATTCAGGGATAATTATATCTCATCCAAATATCAACTTTATATCTAACAGGAATGTCTGTTAAGCATATTTAACATGTTTATTAGAATTCTCATCCTTATTTATCAATAAGCTTTATTATTTTTGTTAAAAGAAAAAAAATTAAATTACCTTATAAAAAATTAAACGCAGAAATTATGCGAAATAAAAAAATAAAAAAAATAAGTTTTATTGCAGTTTTACTTATAGCCGTTACTATAATCATCAGCGGTTTTACACGTGATCAAAAATTATTTCAGTTAAATAAAAATTTAGATATTTATTATTCTGTCATCCGAGAATTAAACTCATTCTATGTGGATGGAATAAAACCTGAAAAATTAATAAAATCCAGTATTGATAATATGCTATCAACGCTTGATCCCTATACCAATTATATTCCGGAATCGGAGATGGGTAATTTTAAATTCATGACAGATGGAGAATATGCAGGAATAGGTGCCGTTATAGGAAAACACGATAATGACATTATTATTTCAGAACCTTACGAAGGATTTCCCGCACAAAAAGCAGGATTAAAGGCCGGAGACATTCTTAAAGAAATAGACGGTAAATCCACAGAAAGCATGACAACAGAACAGGTCAGCAATCATCTAAAAGGCAAACCTGATGAAATCGTTAATGTAAAAATTCAGCGACCGGGAAAGAAAAAACTTATAGATTTAAAAATTACCAGAGAGAAGGTTCAGTTAGATCCTATCCCTTTTGAAGGAATGCTTATAAACAAAACAGGATATATTCGTCTGTCAAATTTTTGGGCAGGATGTGGCGATGAAGTAAAAAAGACATTAATTAAGCTAAAGGGACAGGGAGCACAAAAGATTATCCTTGATTTACGCTCAAATCCGGGTGGATTGCTCAATGAAGCAGTAGAAATTGTCAATCTTTTTGTTCCTAAAGGTAGTGAGGTAGTAAGTACACGTGGTAAAATGAAACAATGGGATAATGATTATAAAGCCACGGAAAATCCTGTTGATACTATTATACCCATAGCTGTACTTGTTAACAGAGGATCCGC
>Ga0172377_10003413_pt1 | contig 16305 bp, 22 predicted proteins | sample Pumphouse3metaG_FD_119749 | JGI IMG/M metagenome (GOLD analysis project Ga0172377, IMG submission 119749) | Leachate microbial communities from a municipal landfill in Southern Ontario, Canada - Pumphouse #3 metaG | ecosystem: Engineered > Solid waste > Landfill > Unclassified | place: Canada...
AGCGATACTGATGATTTGCCGACAAATGTAAGTACTGACAGCCGTTATGAAAAACTGTCCACCGACCGTTCGGATTGCCGACTATCTTTTGCCGCACCCGTGGGATTGTTACTTTCGTGCAACCATATCTACAATCAATATCTGTTTATCGGGGATAGCGATGAAAACTTGCGAAACTTCGAGAAGCAAGCTCGCAATATGCTTTCGTTGGCAAGATATTCTCGTTCCAACCAAATCAATCGGGAGTGGATAGAAGAGTATCTGAACGTGGCACATTCGCAAGGTTTGACTTCCATCAAAGCACACTTCAACGTGTTGGCGTGGAGCAATGACAAAGAAGAACTCAAACAGATAAAAAACGATGTTGGTTCGGCTCTTGCCCTTATGGAGTGCCGTCCACGACACAACACCGTAGATGCCGGAACGCTCTATTGGGCGGCAATGCCGGGTAATGCAGGCGATTTCCCCGCCGAAGAGAGTTTCTTTACCTTTATCGAACAGGCACTCTGTTTCTTTACCGGAGAGACCAACTACAAAAGTTCGCCGTCGCCTTTCGGTATTAAAATGGCGGACAGGCTCACGGGAAAACCGCTGCATTTGGATATTTCCGATTTACCAATGAAAAAAGGCGTTATCACGAACCGAAATAAATTTATTTTAGGACCATCGGGAAGCGGAAAATCCTTTTTTACCAACCACATGGTACGCCAATACTACGAGCAAGGCACACACGTACTGCTTGTGGATACGGGAAACTCGTATCAGGGACTTTGCTCGTTGATTAACCGTAAAACAAAAGGAGAAGACGGTATTTATTACACCTATACCGATGAAAATCCCATTTCGTTTAATCCGTTTTACACCGATGACTATGTTTATGACGTAGAAAAACGGGAAAGTATCTCTACGCTTTTGTTAACGCTATGGAAAAGCGAAGACGAAAAGATTTCTAAAACGGAAGCGGGCGAATTGGGTTCTACCGTGAACGTGTATCTTGACCTTATCCGAGAAAACAGAGAGATTGTGCCCGGATTTAATTCGTTTTACGAATTTCTCAGGGATACTTATCGAAATGATTTGGAAAACAGGGACATCAAAGTAACCAAAGAAGATTTCAATATCGACAATCTTTTGACTACGCTCAAACAGTACTACAAAGGCGGTCGTTACGATTTTCTGCTCAATTCCGATAAAAACATCGACTTGTTATCCAAACGCTTTATCGTGTTTGAAATTGATGCGGTGAAAGACAATAAAGACCTATTTCCGGTAGTAACCATTATCATTATGGAAGTCTTTATCAATAAGATGCGACGCCTGAAAGGTATTCGCAAGATGATATTGATTGAAGAAGCGTGGAAAGCTATTGCATCGGCAAATATGGCGGATTATATCAAGTATCTATACAAAACCGTCCGCAAATATTTTGGAGAAGCCATTGTGGTAACGCAGGAAGTGGACGATATTATACAAAGTCCTATCGTGAAAGAGAGTATCATCAATAACTCGGACTGTAAAATCCTGTTAGACCAACGCAAGTATGCCAATAAGTTCGACAGCATACAGAACTTGTTGGGTCTGACAGAAAAAGAGAAATCGCAAATCCTTTCCATTAACATGAACAACGACGGCGGCAGGCTCTATAAAGAAGTGTGGATTGGTTTGGGTGGGACACAATCTGCCGTTTATGCTACCGAGGTTTCCACGGAAGAGTATTTGACCTACACCACCGAAGAGACCGAAAAAATGGAAGTGCTCAATTTGGCTGAAAAGCTCGATGGCAACATTGAACAGGCAATCAAACAACTTGCTGAAAAGGCAAGGGAGAAAAGAAATGGAAATAAATCAAATCAATAACCTTTTAAAAATTATCATCATGAAAACGAAACTTTCTCTTATTCTATTGGCTTTTGCTCTTTGTTTCGGGACAGCCAACGCCCAATGGGTGGTAACCGACCCGGGTAACTTTGCAGGTAATATCGCCAACTCGGTTAAAGAGATAGCCACGGCAAGTAAAACCGTAAAAAACACCCTGAACGGGTTTAAAGAAGTGGAAAAACTCTACAACGACACCAAAAAGTATTATGATGCCCTTAAAAAAGTAAACAACTTAATCGGCGATGCTTACAAGGTAAAGGAAACATTGGTTATGGTGGGCGACATCACGGGAATTTACGTGGATGCTTACAAACGAATGCTTTCCGACACCAACTTTCGTCCAACCGAACTTGCTGCGATGGCATCGGGTTATGCCCGATTGCTTGAATTGAGCGGCGAGTCAATCAAAGAGTTGAAATCCATAGTGCAAAATGGTTCTTTCTCGATGAACGACAAGGAACGTATGGATATGATTAACGCTATCTATGAACAGGTAAAAGAGTACAAAGCAATCACATCCTATTACACTCGCAAAAACATCTCAGTAAGCTACGTTCGTGCCAAGAAAAAAGACGATACTCGTCGTGTACAGGAACTTTACGGTATGGATGAACATAGATTTTGGTAAATAAAAGTAAACAAGTTGACGAGTAAACGGGTCAAAGCGATAGACAAAATGCTGAAAATAAGGATAATCGCATCTTGTTTACTTGTAAACTCATCCACTAAAAACTAATAATATGGATTTTAACAGCCTACACGAATTGTTACGTACAACGTACAACGAGATGATACCCTTATCATCACAATTGACGGGTGTAGCCAAAGGAATTGCGGGATTGGGTGCGTTATTTTACATCGCGATGCGAGTATGGGCATCGTTGGCACGTGCCGAACCCATTGACGTGTATCCCTTGCTACGACCTTTTGCATTGGGATTGTGCATCCTGTTTTTCTCGCCGTTGGTTTTGGGAAGTATCAATGCCGTATTAAGTCCGATAGTAAAAGGCACGGAACAGATGGTAAAACAGCAAAACAGTGAAGTACAGACATTGAAACAGAAACGAGATGATTTGCAATACGAAGCACTCTTGCGAAATCCCGAAACGGCATATTTGGCAGACCAAGCCAAATGGGACGAGAAAATCGAAGAAATGGGAATCATCGGTGTATCCGATGCAGTTACCATTGCGGGAATGTATGCTGAAAGAGCAGCTTACAATACCAAAAAATGGATGATGGAAAAGGTCTATGAACTGTTGGAACTTTTATATCAAGCTGCGGGATTAGTCATCGACACGGTTCGAACTTTCTTTTTGATTGTCCTATCCATTTTAGGACCAATTGTATTTGCCATTGGTATGTGGGATGGATTGGGCGGTTCAATAACGGCTTGGTTCAGCAGATATATTTCCGTCTATTTGTGGTTGCCTGTGAGTAGTATCTTGACTGCTCTTTTGACAAAAATACAGGTGTTAATGCTACAAAAAGACATCGCCATGTTGGAAGACCCTAACTTTATTGCCGATGGAAGCAATTGGTATTACATCGTTTTCTTTCTTATCGGTATCGTGGGTTATTTTACCGTACCCACCATAGCAGGATGGATTATCGAAGCAGGCGGTGGTATGGGCAATTACAGCAAAAACCTGAGTGAACAGGCAAAACATGCCGGAAACAAAGCCGTAACAGGCGGAAAAGCGACGGCTGCGGCAGGCGGTGCAGTGGCAGGAAATGTTGCCGGACGCATTCGCGGAATGCTTAAAAAGAGATAACCAAAAACAAACAAGTGGACATAAACTGCGCAAAGGGAAAAATCCTTGACAATCCGTTTACTTGTCCACAAAAAACTAATATTATGGAATTCAAATCATTAAAAAACATCGAAACATCCTTCAAGCAGATACGCTTGTACGCATTGATTTTTGTTGTTCTCTGCTTGTGTGTCTGCGGATACGCACTCTATCAATCATACAGCTTTGCCGAAAAACAACGAGAAAAAGTATATGTGTTGGACAACGGAAAATCGTTGATATTGGCACTTTCACAAAATGCGGAAGCCAATCGTCCGGTAGAAGCAAGGGAACACATAAGACGTTTTCACGAACTCTTTTTTACCGTTGCACCCGACAAAAATGCCATTGAAAGCAATATGAAACGTGCCTTTATGCTTGCCGACAAGTCTGCATACAATTACTATAAAGATTTAATGGAAAAAGGGTATTTCACACGAATAATTTCGGGAAATATCAATCAACGCATCGAAATAGACAGCATCGTGTGCAACTTCGAGAGCTATCCTTACAAGGCAAAAACATTTGCCCGGCAATACATTATTCGTCAAAGCAACATCACGGAACGTTCGCTTATAACCGATTGCGAACTGATTAATTCGGTGCGTTCCGACAATAATCCGCAAGGGTTTACCTTGGAACGTTTCGTTGTATTGCAAAATCAAGACATTCAAACCATAAAGCGATGAAGCGAGCCTATTTGAGATTGCACTTGTGGCTTAAAGCAGGGTGCGAGCGACTGACTATGCGTCAGCGACGAGTAATTCTGATAACCGTGTGCAGTATTTATTTTATCAGTTGTATCGGATTGATTATACCGATGTTTATTTCTGAAAAGGAAACCGAAAAAACCGAACAGACTGAAATAATCAAACAAGACGTGCCGGAATTGATAGATACACCGATACTGAAAGACAGTTTGTATCAGACAGAAAATTTTGAACAATCAACTACCTAAAATCAATAACTATGAAAAATGAAAAAGAACAAAGTCAAGAAATCCTTCCACCGGAACAGACCGCTCATTCGACGCAAGAAGAACAAGAAAACAGCGGAAAACAAGACAAACCCGACAAAAGAGACATCGTTAAACAATTGTCGCCACAAGATAAAGAGAAACTAAAAAAGGCAATTGTTTTCAGTGCAATGGGTATTCTTTTCGTTCTGTTTATGTGGCTTGTTTTTAAGCCGTCATCGGATGAAAAGAAAAAAGCGGAAGAGCAAATCGGATTGAACGACGATATTCCGCAAGCATCCAATCTCGACTTACCCGACGATAAACTGAAAGCCTATACACTTGGTACAGACGAAGAAAAAGAGAAAAATCAACAAGGAATGATTGGCAGTTTGTACGATTATTTCGACCGTGAAAGCGAAAACAGGAACGAAGCTTTATCGGCATACAAAACCGACAACGACGACCCTATGTTAAAATCGGTCAATCAATATCAAGAAACTACCCGGATGTTGCAAGCATTTAACGAGCCGCCTGCTCACGACCCTGAAAAGGAAGAGTTATGGCGAGAAGTAACGGAACTTCGTGACAAGTTTATCGAGTTGGAAGAGAGTAAAAATGAAGAAGACGACCACATCGCTTTAATGGAAAAGTCGTATCAGTTGGCTGCCAAATATATGCCGCAAAATCAGCAAACGGCAACAACAAATCCTTTTGAAACTGCCGTTGAGCGAGAAATGGACGAGCCGTTGCCTAATGCTCACACCAAAGCGGAAGCCAAAACCAAAGAGCCGACATTTACCGTACTGCCCGAAATGAAAAACGTGGTTTCGTCACTTTATCAAGAAGTACCGGACAGCGTGTTTATGGCTGAACAATTACAAGAGCGTAATCGCTATTTCTTTTCCGGTACGAATAATATCAATGAAGGCTTGGATAAAAACACGCTGAAAGTATCGGTTCATGAAACGATAACCATAAAAGACGGCGAAGCTGTTCGTTTACGTCTGTTGGAAACGGCACGGGTAGCCAATCTGCACCTTCCGAAAAACAAACTCTTGACCGCCATTGCCAAAATACAAGGTAATCGCTTAACCCTTTCCGTAACAAGCATTGAGCAACAAGGGCGAATTATCGGCGTCAATCTCTCGGCGTATGATATGGACGGACAGCAGGGTATCTTTATTCCCAATCACGAAGAGATGAACGCCGTGAAGGAAGTCGTTGCCGGAATGGGACAATCGGCAGGAACGAGTTTCACGTTTAATTCATCCGCAGGACAACAATTGGCTGCCGATGCAGGAAAGGGTGTAATGCAGGGTGCATCGCAATACATTAACAAAAAAATGCGGGAAGTAAAAGTAACGCTTAAAAGCGGACATTTGCTTTACCTAACAGACAATAAATAAGTTAATTACAAATCAAAAAAAACAACAACAATGAAAATTAAACAACTATTTTTATCTACCATTTTATTGGCAGGAAGTTTTCTTGCTAACGCCCAAATCGGCTCGGGCGACCTGTATCAAGGTATGAGCCGTTCCATTCCTAACGGAAGAGTAGTGTTGCCTTACGGCTTGCAAATCACGTTCGAGAAAACCGTTCATCTGATTTTTCCCGCTCAAATCCGTTACGTTGATTTGGGAAGCAGTAACATTATTGCAGGGAAAGCGGAAGATGCCGACAACGTACTTCGCGTAAAGGCTGCCGTGCGTGATTTTGAAACGGAAACCAATCTTTCGGTTATTTGTGATGACGGTAGTTATTACAGTTTCAATGTAAAATATGCCGAAGAACCGGAACGCCTGAATATCGAAATGCAGGATTTTTTGCATTCGGGTACGAACAATTTGCCCACCAACAAAGCCGATATTTATTTCAAGGAATTGGGTAATCAATCGCCCGTGTTGGTCAAGCTGATAATGAAAACCATTTGGCAAAACAACCGCAGAGAAATCAAACATATCGGCTCGAAAAAGTTCGGTATTCAGTTTCTGTTACGTGGACTGTATTCGCACAACGGACTTCTGTACTTTCACTTACAAATGAAAAACCAAAGTGAAATGCCGTACAACATCGACTTTATCACGTTTAAGGTGGTCGATAAAAAAATAGCCAAACGTACCGCCATTCAAGAACAAGTTCTACAACCATTGAGAGCCTATAACGATGTTATCCGTATCGGCGGATTGCAAACACAACGTTCGATATTTACATTGGAACAGTTCACTTTGCCGGATGATAAAGTATTGGAAGTAACGCTCTTTGAACAAAACGGCGGTCGCCATCAGACCTTTATCGTAGAGAACGAAGATTTAATCCGTGCGAAAAACATCGATAACTTAAAACTGAAATTCTGATGAGACGGATACTTTTATTTTTCGTGATGACGGTGGCGATAGTTACTGCATCACACGCTCAACGGCTTATTCCCGGACAACGTGGATTGCAATTATCCGCAGGTGTTCCGATTACGGAAAGCAAGCTGTTTGAAAACGGTAATTTCAATTTGGAAATGGCGATGACGATTAATCACAAACGAGCTAATCAATGGTTGTTTGGATTGGAATATGCGAAAAAGCATTTTGCTTATCGTGAAATGCAAATCCCTTCCGAAACGGTTGTTTTTGAAGGCGGTTATCTCTTAAATCTCTTTTCCGATGCAGGAAAGAACGTATTGCTCAATACCGGAATTACTGCCGTTACAGGTTATGAAACGGTTAATCGAAATGAAAAGCTTTTGTCCGACGGTGCAACACTATTGACACGAGACCGATTTGTTTACGGCGGTGCTTATCACTTGGCATTAGATGTGTTTGTAATCGACAATCTTGTGCTTTTCGTAAAAGGGAAATGCAATGTGTTGTGGGGAAGTGATGTGGAGATGTTCAGACCTTCTTTGCAAACGGGGATAAGGCTTATTTTATAGCTCTATAAATCTCCATAAAGGGAAACTTTACAAAAGTAAAATCAACAAACAAAAAAGAAATAAAAATGAAAATAAAACAGAAATTACTTAAAGATATTTGGGTAGTGGGAGTGCTACTCATTGCCGGGTTTTGTCTATCTGCTTGTGATAGTAAATTGGATATTCAACAGGCTTACGAATTCGATATTCGCACGATGCCGGTGCGTAAAGACATCAAACAAAACGAAACTGTCGAAGTTAGATGCACCTTAATCGAAACAGGGAACTTTGCCGATAATCGTTATACCATTCGTTATTTCCAAAGTGAAGGATACGGCGAGTTGCAATTAGGAAAAGATGGAGATGTTTTTCTGCCTAATGACCGCTATCCATTACCGGATAAAGAGTTCCGATTGTACTACACTTCACGCTCAGACGATAGTCAGCAGTTTGAAGTGGTTGTGGAAGATAGTTTCGGAAATGAAAGGAAGTTGGAGTTTCAGTTTAATGCAAAAGATGAAGATAAAAGGGAGTGATATCCCAAATTGTTTCATACATGAAAATTAAATAAATTATGGAAAAGCCCTTACATGTGATATGTAGGGGCTTTTTGACTAAAATCTGTTTTCCGCAAAGTTTATAACTTTGTTAAAATCCAGTCCATCTCGGCAAATTTCTTTTCCTTCTTTTCTTTGTTTGCCTTTTCCCCAAAGAAAAGAAGCCCCGAAAGTTTTTTGTGAACTTTCGGGGCAGTCAGAAAAAATGAAAACATCAAGCCGTCATCCGCTTTCGGATAAGGTGTGCGTTACGATTTACAAGTGAAATAATTTGTTCGTGATATTCGGTATTTACGTTGCAAACGCCACGTGATTGAATAACTTTCAAGGTTTCTAACGAAACTTCCACCGTTTCAATTCGTTTGCCGTTTATTTGTGCAGTAAAAACAAGCGTATCGGGTTTAAGAAAGTATTCGTTTGTGAATACGCAATGTTTAAGGGTGTTTCCTTCTTCATAAAACTCGTTTACATCTTTCAAAACACGAATGTACAAACTACCTTCCGAAAATTCCAATCCGATAAATTTTGCTTTCAGTTCTTGATACGCTTGTTCATTTTTCAACAAGCGTTTTCGCTCTTCTTCACGCTTTTGGCGTTCTTGCCACGCCTTTTTCTTTTTCATCCAACGGTCGTGTTCGGCTTTTAAATCAATCGGACATACAAATTTTGCGTTCTGCACATCTTTCCCGAAAAATCGCAACAAATCCACATAGTCGCACCAAAGTGATACATCAGTTACTGTGTACTTATTACGGATGCAAATCTTAATACTTGCCCAATAATCATCAAGGCTTTGTGAACGTCTAACCGAAAAGTGACGTAATAAATCGTATTGTTCCGCTTTCAATAAGGTTTCCATTCGACTATCCGAAAGGATGTTGCAAAACAGTGTTCGGGGCGATAAGCGATGAAAATTTCCTTTAAATCCGTTGCGTTTCACTTCGGGAATATAACGTTTATGTAGATAAACTGCTACGGGCGAAATATGTTGTGAATGATGTTCACGGCGTATTTCAAGTTCTGACGACCAATTCCAAACATCGTAATAAAATATACTCATATTTCTCGACCGTGCCATTATCTCACATTTTCCGCTTGGTGTTATCCAATGTTGCACCACTTCGCGACAAAACAGACGTGCCGGATTACCTACTTGACAATGTTTCTCTAAAAAGAAATAACGCAAGACTTGAAAGCCACCGCAAACGGTTATCATTCCAAAGTACTCGGCATACTTAAAAGTCTGTTTTTGGCTATTGATTACCTTTAACTCTGTTCCGCAATTCGGACACGTGCAACCGCAAATGCTCTCTGCTAAAACGTGTCCACCTTTCCACGAGTGTCCGCATTCCAAACAGGTTAGCTTGCCGCTTTTCAGTCGTCGGGCTTGCAGGTCAAAACAGTTTTGAAATGCCCAATCTTTCTGTCTTTGGGTAATTGGTGCAAGTCGCTTACTTTGTTCGGCGACTTGCTTTTGAAGTTTTGTTTTAGGTTTCATAGGTCAAAAAGGCTTTTTTGAACGCACGGTTGAGCTTGTACATTCTGACGTTTCCTGCTTATAGTCATACGATTGTAAACTTCATTTTCAACTCGTTTGATTGCGTTTTGACGTGCTTGTTCCTTTTCTTCGGCAGTCAATTCAACAGTGTGATTTACGACCACTTGACAGTTGATTGGATTGCCGATTTCAATATCTTTTTCGTCATAATAATGCACTGCCAACGAGTAAATTTCTTCATCGGCAAAACCATTGCATCCGCTCTGTTTTACCCAATTAAGAATGTAGGTACAACAATCGTTGATATTCTTGTCGGGATTGCAAAAAGATACGGCAAACAGTTTGTCTGTTTCGGCTCTATCTCTCAGATAGGTCTCTATTGTGTTTTTGAAATGTTCTGTTGTTTTCATTTTTCTGAATGTTTGTTGTAGTCTAAAATAGCCGTTTGATTGCAATAGTAGATTGATGATAGTTCAAAACACTTTTGATTGAAAAATCAGAAGTGAAAAACACATCGCCTGAATGCTTTCCGTGTGCAGAGTAAATAGCCGTTCCGTGCTGATAAAACGATAATTTGTAGTTGTTCAAACAGCTTTCGGGTGTAAGGAATGTTTCTTGTTCGTTTTCATCCAATTCAACAAACGCCCAATCTTTTCCGCCCAATATTTGGTCTATTTCGCTTTGGGTGTTTTCGTCTGCACAATAAAAATCAACCGATGTTTCGTAATAGTTTAGCGATATAAATCCGGGTTCATTTTCAACTGACTGAACGGCTTTAAGTCGTTGTGTCATCGTTTCTCGCCAATCTTTTGTGCAATGGATGATAGCGAAGTGGCAGTTGTCCCAATCGCTGTCCGTATCGGCTTTTACCAAAATATAATCTGTAATGTTAAATGCTTTTTTCATATCTCATTCTGTTTTTAACTGTTTGTAAATGATTTAATTAATGGGACGATGGTTGTATATAGGCAGTCCCAATTCGTTCAATAACTTGGTGTCCTTAACGTACCCGATAGTGATTATTTGTCCGTATCTCTTTCCGTCTGATGCCATTACCGTGTAAAGACTGCCCGAAGTCCAACGGAAATAGTAAATCTCTTTTGCGTCCAACTTGCTAAGGTTTTCACGCATTGTCGTTAAATTGGTCGGTTTCATATTCTGTTTGTTTGAATGTTATTTGATTGTTATTTGATTGTTATAATATGTATGATAATATCAATCCTATTACGGCAATAATAACTGTCAATTTCAGTACGGTAAACAAGATGTTAAGCGTTGCTCGGATGATGAATTTCAGTAGCACAAATGCCGTTAAAACCATTGCAAACATTATTGTTTCCGAAGTAATGATAACCGATACAGCGTAAACCGTTCCGATTATCAGAAATAAAGCTACTATCAGCCGTAAAGGGGTTGATTTCATTGAGTTATTGATTAGATGTTAATACGTCTTTGATTTCTTGCCAATCCATCCACATTCGTAGGAACTTCGAGAAAGAATTACCTTTGTAGTTCTTGGATTGTAATATTCTGTATTCACGAAAGTTACGTGCTTGCGTGATAACAATTCGGTGTGATAATCGGATAATTTTCATACGGCTTGATGTTCTTTAATAGGCTCGTACAAGGCTTCGCCATTACAGAAATTGGCAATTTTACGGACTTCCGTGTAACCGTAATCATCACGTATTTTATCGAGAATTTTATCGGCTTCAACTTTTTCTAAGGCAAACAGAAACTCGAAAAGTGTATCAAAAGGCTTATAATTTCCCAATTTGGCGTTGTAAGCATCTCTCACAAGTTTACGCAATTCACGTTTTTTCGGCTTATAGGCTTTGAAGTCGGCATAAATATCATCGAATATATCATCTGCGTCACGGTTTGAAACATAATTCCTGCACTCGTAAATGCAGTCTAAATACTTGTCATTGGGTGTATAATCAATACAAGCACCCGAATAATAAGCTGCCGTTATCACAATATCAAGCGTATGAAAGTGGTGTCTATACTTATCCAAATAGTAACTCGGATAGTTCCGGTTACTTCCTTGCACGTATTCAAGATGTTTAGGCACATTCTCTAATGTAAAATCATCGTCTTCCACCACTATACAGCGATTTTCAAAAGCAAAATTATTGGTACTCATAGCTTTTCTTTTTAAGTTGTTCCACACAATGTTTCACTATTTCGCCCACAGGGACAGGGTTTTTACCACAGTTTATGCGGTAATGGGAGGAGGTGTCGCTTCGTTTCCCAAAGTCCTTTTCTGTATATATTTCTGACTGTTTCATAACTTCTGACATTTTTTTTTGCGTCCAAAGGTCGGAGTATGCCTGTTTCGTTTCGAGGGCTTAAAAAGGTAGTGGCTTCGGCAAAAAGCAAGGTTTTGGCAAAAAATACGCTCGCCACAAAGTGGAAAGAGGAAGATTTTTTAGCCAAATCCAAAGGGCTTGACCTTGCATTTGACGAAACACGTTTTACCTTTGCCCGCCGAACGAAACAATACTCGTCCTTTTGGAAAAAATCGGGAAGAACAAAAATGAAGTCAGATTATAACCGGAAAGTGAGAAAACGAAAAAGGGATAATTTCTTGGTAGAAACTATCCCTTTTATGAAGTAAAAAAACTAAGGTTATGCTTTCAGGCTTTTCAGAAGACTGTTGTTTTCGATAACGAGTTGTATCACACCTGTAAGTTCGGTGTAAAGCAGGCTGTATTCCGGCTTTTCATCTAATTTGTCGTCGAGGCTGTATTTAGCAATAGTTGCTTTTACTGTATCATTTTTTAATAGTAATAAGCTTAATTTCTGAGTAAGTTCAGCAGGAACTTCATCGGAAAATTCGTTGTCGAGAATTTGTTCGATAAAAAAGTATTCAGAAAAATGCAATCCTTCAAACAGCACTTCCAAGGCTGTTGCATTAGCTTCATCGGGCGATGCACCCGATAGAAAACTTTCTTCATAAGCCTTTGCCGAAGCATCTGAACGAGCTGTGATAAACCTTTCATCCGATAATCGGTGCGGATGATAATCTTTCAAATAAGCTTCTAATCTTAGTCGGTAATACGACAATTCTTTTTTTGTTGTTTTCATAATTTGGATGTTTTAAGGGTTAATATTCATTGAATCAGTAAATTTATCTAATTTGGAAGATAAAGCCAACATATCTGCTTCTAACTTTTTGTTCGTTATTCTTGCATAAATTTGAGTTGTCTGTATTTTGCTGTGTCCAAGCATTTTAGAAACTGTTTCAATAGGGACGCCTTTACTTATGCTCATTGTAGCAAATGTATGACGTGCCACATGATAGGTTAAATTCTTATTAATCTGACATATATCTGCAATCTCTTTTAAATAGGCATTCATTTTCTGATTAGAAAGTATGGGTAAAAGCTTTCCGTCTTTTCTAACAGAAGCATATTTTTCTATGATCATTTTAGGAATATCAAGCAAGATAATGTTAGTGGCGATTTTAGTTTTTTGGCGTTTAGTCATAATCCATTGTTTACCGTCCAATTCAACTATATTGTCTTCTGTGAGGTTTGCTACATCTATATATGCAAGTCCTGTAAAGCAAGAGAAAATGAACATGTCACGAACCAACTCTAAGCGAGGTGTAACCATTTCTTTTTGCATTATTGTCTTGATTTCATTATCTGTCAGAAAACCACGGTCCACGGGCTCTAAATGAAAGCGAATTTCACGAAAAGGATCATGTGTTAAGAAGCCGTTTTTACGCCCAAATAAGATAATTGTTTTGAAAAATTTTAGGATTTTTGTAGTTGTATTAGGCATACATTTCTTAGTTGTCAATAAATAAATCCTAAAATCGTGAATAACGATAGGTGTTACTTCGGATAGTTTTAAATCTGTACGACCGTATTTCGATTTAATAAAATTAGAAAAGTGGCGTTTACAGTTTTCATATTTTTGCAGGGTGGCTACTGATTTACTAATACCTACTTGATTTCGTATGTCGTTGTTATGTTTTTCAAACAACGATAAAATAGTGTCAAGTTGCTCTTTTTTGCCCAAAAACTCTGACTTAATTAATTCAAGACTGAGATCTTCGGATAACTCTAAACGGCGAAAAATAGCTTGTAATCCTGCTTGGATATTATCTAATTGAAGGTTTGCTTGTAGGATTTCTGTTGAGCGACCTTTCAAACGATTTTTTTCATTATCCCATGATTTTGGATTAATGGCAACTCCTGATGAGCCGATAGATAGTCGTTGATTGTTTAGATAAATACGAATCATTACGGGCGATAACCCTTCTTTGTTTGTGTAGTTGCTCCTTAAATAGAAGACTGTTCGAAAAATTGTTTTCATTTCTACTGTTTTTTAATTGCCTTGGAAGTTTTTGAGTAAAAAAGAAAATAATTTATTGTAGCCATGAGGCTATAAAAAACATCATTGTTTTTTTACTTTTTTCTAAAACTTGCCGATGCAAAGTTCGACATAATTATTTGAAAAACAGTAATTTGATAGTCATCTATACGAGCTCTGAAAGTACTCTTGGCTACAATTGTTTTTTTGTAACTTTTTTTGTAGCCATATTGTAGCCAATTAAGAGTATTTTGAGATAACTTCAATGTCCTAATGCTACTCTAAGCAATTAGTGGTATTAAAAGAATAAGTGTCGTAACTCCTTAGAATTACGACACTTATCCGTATTTGTTTGCATTGTTAAAAGCTCTTTTCAGAGCACTTCAAAATGTTTTCTGCGGAGAGATAGGGATTCGAACCCCAGGAACCTCTCAGTTCAATGGTTTTCAAGACCACCGCAATCGACCACTCTGCCATCTCTCCATGCTTTCCAGTATGTATTCCTCTGAATTGCGATGCAAAAGTAGGGCTTATTTTTTATTAAACAAAATTTTTACTGTATTTTTTTTATAAACTAATGGCTTTTTATTCACCTAATAGCATTTTTCCTACTCGACGAGCAGCTTCTACTACATATTCTATACAAACACGGTTGTTATAATATTTCTTTTCTCGTTCGGCCGCTGGCGTGTTTTCCATACGGGTTTCTGAGGCACTTTTCAAATAACGACACTGTACGCCTCCAAAAGTTTCACCAAATTCGTCTACATGATGCTTTACTTTGGCATAAACTAAACTCTTATAATCAGGTTCTGTAGAATTTACGGCAAACCCTCCAAATAAAGACATAGAAGATAGTGTACCACAGATTTCTCCTGATCCTCCTACTCCTCCGCCAAGACCTAAGACTACTTTCTCAGCAATTGTTTTATCCATCTTTACTAAGTCATAATAAGCCATAAACACGGCTTGACTACAGTTATATCCGTTCATAAAATTGTCTGAAGCACGACGAATGCGTTCTTCTAAATCAAATTCCATCTTCATTTTTTTTAATCGTTATCCTTTTCGTATTGATAGTCTACACAAGCACGATCCACTATCGCTGGTTTAATTATTTTTTTCACAATCGCTTGGTGTGCAGGATGTGCTCCATAGGCTTTTATATCTTCTAAGCTATCTAAATCATTTTCGAGGCATATATCCCAATGCTCCGCTGGATTTTTGTTATAACTCACACGGATCCCTCGCAAAAAGTCAATTTTGTCCATCAAGGTTTCCAAAGCATTACGGATCTCCATAAATTTCTCATACTTCTCGTTTTCACTAGCAAATTCGACTAGTTTAAACATCACAATATGTCGATATACCATCTCTTTATATTTTTTATAAATTAATTATCTAAATAAGAATCTTTATAACCCAAAAAGTAAAGAATACCATCTAATCCCATCACAGAGATGAACTGATCGGCAGTTTCTTTTACCTTTGGCTTAGCGTGAAAGGCGATACCTAAGCCTGCTGTACTAATCATAGGTAAATCATTAGCACCATCACCTACCGCTACGGTTTGACGAATATCTACATGCTCTACTTGAGCCAACAGTTTTAGTAATTCGGCCTTACGAGGGCCATCGACTACTTCGCCAAGATACTTACCCGTAAGCTTTCCATCTTTCACTTCTAACTCATTGGCATACACATAGTCCAAATTATATTTTTGTTTTAAGCGTTCGCCAAAATAGGTGAAACCACCAGACAAGATTGCAATTTTAAATCCGATTTTTTTCAAAACTTTCATCAAACGCTCTATGCCATCCATTACAGGCAGTCTATTCGCAATTTCTTCCATTACGCTTTCATCTAAGCCTTTCAGTAAGGCCACCCGACGAGTAAAACTCTCTTTAAAATCAATTTCTCCTCGCATAGCAGAGGCTGTAATCTCTTTTACTTTATCTCCCACTCCGGCACACATAGCTAGTTCATCGATCACTTCGGTCTTGATAAGTGTTGAATCCATATCAAAGCATATAAGACGACGCATACGTCTGAACATATCATCTTCTTGAAAAGAGATATCAACATCAAGCTTGGTTGCCATATTAAGCAAATCTTGTTTCAACTTAACGCTATCTACTGGCGTACCACGCAGAGAAAACTGTACACTAGCCTTAGGAACACGTTCATCCTCATCTAGTGGAATTCGTCCTGTCAAACGGTTTATATCGTCGATATTCATGTTTTGTTCGGCTACAATACGAGAAACGCCCGCCAACTGGCGAGCATTTAATCTACGTCCTAACACCGTTACTATATATCTATTTTTTCCTTGCTTTCCTACCCAAGTTGAATAAGCTTCTATCGAAATTGGCTCAAAATGGATTTGAACA
>Ga0172377_10003416_pt1 | contig 16301 bp, 19 predicted proteins | sample Pumphouse3metaG_FD_119749 | JGI IMG/M metagenome (GOLD analysis project Ga0172377, IMG submission 119749) | Leachate microbial communities from a municipal landfill in Southern Ontario, Canada - Pumphouse #3 metaG | ecosystem: Engineered > Solid waste > Landfill > Unclassified | place: Canada...
CTTTTGGAAATCAGAAGAAGGACTTCGATAGAACTTGACGGAACGGCATATATCGGAAGCGAAACCTCCGATTATCAGGCAATGGAATTGGTCAATGAAAGCGGGGGACTGTCCATGTCTTTCAACGGGGAAGATTTTGCGGTAAGGGGAAGCAACATTGCCGTCCTTTCCAACGACTGCACCGTTGCGGCCGTGATTCTTCAGGAATTCTACAACAGCGGAATAGGGGCTGTTTTGGAATTGGCGGAAAACTGGAACGGGGAGTATCTCAAAAACGGAAATTTCTCGGATCCGTATCTGGTGGATGCGATGCTGGAAGCCAATCCGAAAAAGCTTCCGGAAGTTTATGCGGTGAACCGAAAGAACGTGGACGAAATCGCCAAGAACAGCGCCGCTTACCGGAAGAAAATTCTGGGATTCAAAACAAGATATCTGCAGTCTTGAGAAAGAGGAATGGTGCTCCCGTCGGGATTTGAACCCGAGTGTCGGCCTCGAAAGGGCCGAATGATTGGCCTCTACACTACAGGAGCAGTACGCCGTCCATTATTGAGGATGGATAAAAAAGTTTGTGTTATATTGTACTGTTTTCAGACAAATATTACGTTGAAACGTGAAACTATTAATATAAAGATTCCAACATAGCTCAGATATGGCAATTAAAACAGCACCGGATACAGGTGAAGAAGACGTATCGCGTATACGTATGCCCAACATAAAAGAAGGGGAGATATTCGGGATAGCCGATCAGCTCCTGGGGGCTTCCAAGATACGCGTTATGTGCGAAGACGGGGTATCCAGAATGGGACGCATCCCGGGTAAAATCAAAAAACGCATGTGGATCAGGGAAGGAGATCTTCTGATTGTGTCCGTGTGGGATTTCCAGCCTGACAAATGCGATATAAAATTCAGATACACAAGGACACAGGCGATAAACCTCAGCAAGAGGAACAAAGTTCCGAAGTCCATCGATATTTACTGAGGTTTGACGCGACATGGCTTCCTACGATGAGATTTACTCCTACATGGAGAAGCGTGTCGATGCTCTTAAAACCAATAAAACCGGCGATGAAAGACAGACCGAAGGAGAAGTCTTCGACAAAAGAACCCTGATGGTTCTTTACGAATTCATGACCGACGGCATCATAGACACTATCCACTATCCCGTTTCCACGGGAAAAGAAGGAAATGTTTTCTACGCCGAAGATTCGGACGGCGACCCTGTGGCGGTTAAAATATTCAGGACCTCCACGTCCACGTTCAAACGGCTGGCAAAATACATCGAGGGAGACCCCCGTTTCAAAGGCATGACGGGAAACAGAACAAAAATGATTTATGCCTGGACCCAGAAAGAATACAAAAATCTCTACCGCTACATGAATGCCGATCTCCCCGTGCCGGCACCCATCGCTTACGAAAAAAACTGTCTGATCGAAGAGTTCATAGGGGACAAAACAGGACCTGCCCCACAAATCAAAGATGTTGAACTCGAAGATCCGACGGAAACTTACGAAGAAATAATATCCTTCATCGTCGACGGATGGCGGGAAGCCCGTCTGGTTCACGGCGATTTGAGCGAGTATAATATACTGATGTCCGATGAAGGCCCCGTAGTGATAGACTGCGGTCAGGCCATGGACATCGGATTTCCCGGAGCCGCAGAACTTCTTGAAAGAGATATTGCCAACGTGAACAGATTCTTCAGACTCAGAGGGGCGAAGATAATCGAACCCGAGAAAATCATGAAAAAGGCCCTGAACAAAAAAATCAAAAAGGAGAGAACATGAGAACCGTCAGAATTGCCGCCGACAGACTCGGCGCCCTCATAGGCAAATCCGGAGATACGAAAAAACTTTTGGAAGAAAGATCGGGGCTTGGACTCGAGATATCCAAAGACGGAACCGTCGTTATAGACAAAAGTGAAACCGGAGACCCGCTGATGGAACTGAAATTGGCGGATGTCATCAAAGCCGTCGGAAGAGGATTCAACCCCGAGAAAGCTTTGCGTCTTCTGGAAGACGACGAATACCTCGAGATTATAGATTTGAAGGAGTTCGCCGCCGACAAACAGATAAAAAGAATCCGGGGCAGATTGATCGGCAAAGAAGGAAGAACCCGTAAAATCATAGAAGATCTCACTCTTTGCGACATGATAGTTTACGGCAACACCGTGGGACTTATAGGAAACTCCGTAAGTCTGCCGGTGGCGAAACATGCCGTCGGTATGCTTATCAACGGAAGCGAACACTCAAGCGTTTACGGATACCTGGAAGGTCAGAGGCCCCGCCTCAGGATATCCGAAATGGGATTCGATCTCTGAGGTCTTCACATGAGCGACTGGGTATCGGATAATATTGACAAAGCGGAAGGGCTTGCCCGAAAAGGGTTATGCGATCGCTGTCTCGGACGCATGTTCGGAAAAGAAGAAACGGGCATGACCAACGAAACCCGCGGAATCATGCTTAGGGACGCACTCAGAGAATCCGGTAACGACATTGCGGCCGACGATCTTTGTCCTCTGTGCGGAAATATCTTTGATTTATTGCCGCGTTTCGCGGAAACCGTGGCGGAATCCGTATCTTCGGTGGAATCGGACAATTTCCTTGTCGGCACCAGGGTCGACCCGCTGATTGCCAAAATGGAAAAGGATCTCGTTGCCGAATTCGGACTGGAACACAGCGAAGCCATAAAATCCGAACTTAACCGCGAAATAGGAAAACTGGCAGGTCCGATGATCGACCGTCCCGTTGAATTTGAAAGTCCTCAGGTGGTTGCCTGCATTGACACCCGTTTCGCGGATGTGGAAATGGATATCAAACCTTAGCTCATAGCCGGACGTTACAACAAATACAGCAGGGAAATCCCTCAGACTAAATGGCCCTGCAGAGAATGCAAAGGAAAGGGCTGCCCCCGCTGCAACAACACCGGAAAAATGTATTCCACCTCGGTTCAGGAGATTATCGGGGATATCGCATTGGAAATGGCCGAAGGAAAGGAACACTTCTTCCACGGCATGGGACGGGAAGACATCGATGCCAGGATGATCGGAGACGGCAGACCTTTCGTTTTGGAAATAAGCAATCCCGTCAAAAGACAGATTGATTTGGACGAATTGGAAAAAAGGGCAAATCAATCGGAACTTGCCGGATACAGCTCGTTGCATTTTGTCGAACGGGAAACCGTCAGGAAATACAAGGGGGCGGACCCCGACAAGACCTATCGCGCACGTGTAAAGGCAGAGGGGAAAGTTAATAAACAGGAACTAATTGATGTAGCCTTGACGTTCAAAGATGTCTGCATTGACCAGAGGACTCCCACAAGAGTTGAGCACAGACGTGCCGACCTTGTCAGAAAGAGAGTAATCCGCTGGGTCGAAGCGGAACAGATCGACGATTATACCTTCGATCTTACACTTGAAACCGAAGCCGGGACGTATGTGAAAGAATTCGTTTCGGGAGACGGTGGGAGAAGCATGCCAAACTTCTCGGATTCCCTGGGAATCCAATGTGTCGTCAGTGAATTGGACGTGTTGGCAATCAAATATACAGAGCGTGAATGAGATGAAAGCATCCAAAGGACTAAGAACGAAGACCCGCCAAAAACTCCAGAAGAAGCCTAGGGACCGCGGTCTTTCTCCTATCACCAGAGGCCTCCAGGAATTTGAATCCGGAGAAAAGGTCAACATAGTGATAGACCCCAGTGTACACAAGGGAATGCCGTTCTCCAGGTTCCACGGTCTCACGGGAGTCGTAATCGGCTCCAGAGGAGCCGCGTACGAAGTCAGCGTCAAAACCGGCGACAAATTCAAAACCGTTGTCGCCAGACCCGAACACCTCGTAAGGAACGTACTCTGAACGGAGCAAAACAGGTGGAATCAAAATGACCGAAAGATATGCAAGTCTTGCAGAAGTTGCCGACCTTCTTCTTTCCGAGAAAGAAGCAAGAGGACTTTTGGTGACTCAGAACATAGCGATGGAGCATGCACAGCTCGTCAGCCAAATTTCTGCTGACGACGCGAAGAAGCTTATCGAAGAACTGAAAGAGGTTTCGCCTGTAACCAACTTTACCGCTGTGAAAATAGCGGACATAATGCCCAGATTTCCTACGGAAGTCCGTGCGATATTCTCTAAAGAGAGGGTGGTTTTGGAAAACGAAACCATAAACAAGATTTTAGAGATAGTCGCTAAATACCTGTAATACAGTACAAGGTGGGGAATCACCGTGGAAGAATACGTACGCGTTATTGATTATTTACCGCAGGGCATACCCGGCGGAGGCTATTCTAAAAAAGAACCGGTGTGTTTCGGAGTCGGCGAATCCGAATTCAAACTGTTCGAGCTTGTACCCCGGACAGGAGTCCAGATTGCCATGGGAGACCGCGTGTACGTCGGAGAGGACAAATCCAAACGCGACAAAATCGATCATATCAGAAAGAGAGTCGGATACGGAGACCTTACAACAACCGCCCAATCCGAATTGGAATACGCGGTTGCCGATATCGTAAGATTCAACCCCGACAGATTCGTAAGATTCTACAATGAAGCGATTCCCATCACAATGCGCAAACATGCCTTGGAAGAACTTCCCGGACTGGGAAAGAAAAGCATGGACGCCATCCTCAAAGAAAGAAGCGTGGAGAAATTCAAAAGCTTCGAGGATTTGTCCGCAAGAGTGCCCGTTGTGAAGAGTCCCGAAAAGCTCATCATCGCAAGAGTAATTGAAGAAATTTCCGCCAACGACCTGAAACGCTACATCTTTGTTTCAAAATGAAAGATGCCGGCCGTTTGATCAGGGAAACCAATCTGGTTCCGAAAAAAGAAAAGGGACAGAATTTTCTTACCGACGAAGCTACTGCGGACCGTCAGGTAAACTATGCGGAAATATCCGAAGGAGACGAAGTTCTGGAAATCGGACCGGGGTTCGGGATTCTCACCGAAAGACTGGTAAAAACCAAAGGGAACCTTACCTGCATAGAATTGGACGATAAACTTGCGGAACATATCGGAAATAAATTCGGAGATAAACTGAATCTCATCAGAGGGGATGCGGTGAAAGTCGATTGGTCCGAATTCGATGTTTTTGTGAGCAATCTCCCGTACAGTGTTTCCACGCCGATTATATTCAAACTTTTGGAACAGGATTTCAGAAAAGCCGTGATAATGGTTCAGAAAGAATTTGCCGACCGTATGGTTGCCAAACCCGGAACTAAGGATTATTCCCGTCTGACCGTGGGGGTGTATCACAAAGCCGAGTGCAGAATTCTGGAAAAGGTTCCCGCCGGAAGATTCAATCCCCGTCCCAAGGTGGACTCCGCCGTTGTATCCCTCGTACCCCGTCCAACGCCTTTCGAACTCAGGGATGAAAAATTATTTTTTAAAATCGTTAACCTCTGTTTCGGCCAAAGACGGAAGAAAATCGGCACAACCCTGAAAAACGCAGGCATCGTAAAAAAGGATTCGGAATTGCCCTATCTCGACAACCGCATCGAGGATCTTTCGCCGGAAGAAATCGGGGATTTGGCAAACCTGATAGCCTCGGATGCGACAAATGTATAATGTCGGCAACGGGATACGGGTACTGATCCAATGCTTATAGGAATTGTAGGTAAGCCCAACGTGGGCAAATCAACTTTCTTCGCCGCCGCTACAATGGCCCCTGTCGAAATCGCAAATTATCCGTTCACTACCATAGAGCCCAACAAGGGCGTCGGATACGTAAGATCCGTCTGCCCCTGTAAGGAATTGGGGGTTCAGTGCACCCCTCACAATTCATCCTGCGAAAACGGAACCAGATGGATTCCGGTCGAACTTTTGGATGTTGCGGGATTGGTACCGGACGCATGGGACGGCAAAGGACTCGGAAACAAATTTCTTGACGACCTGAGACAGGCGGACGCTCTCATCAACGTAATCGACGTAAGCGGCTCCACCGACATAGAGGGCAACTCTGTGAACCTGGGATCTCACGACCCGGTGGAGGATATAACCTTCCTTCAAAAGGAAATAGACCGCTGGATGCTGGAAATAATCAAAAACGGTCTTTCCAGAATAGCCAGACAGGCGAATATGCAGGGAACGAAGCCCGAAACCGTCCTCGCCGACAGACTGGCAGGCTTAAAAGTCACCGAAGGACAGATAAAAGAAGCCCTGAAAGTAACGAATCTGCCCACCGATCCTTTGGCCTGGGACGATGATTCGTTATTGCTGTTCTGCGCAAAACTGAGAGAACTCAGCAGACCTCTGATGGTTGCCATGAACAAATCCGACATCGCTCCCGAAAATTTTGTGAACAAAGTCAAAGAATTTGCCGAACGCTCGGCCCCCACCATGGCGGAAACGGAACTGGCACTTAAGAAAGCCGCGGCGGGAGGAATGATTGACTATACCCCGGGCGATGAGTCTTTTTCGATAAAAGACGGCGTAAACTTAAACGAGGCTCAGAAAAAGGCCCTGGATTTCATGAACGACAAAATTTCGATGTACAAAGGCACGGGGGTCCAGGAATGTCTGGAAACCGCGACTTTCGCTATGTTGGATCAGATAACCGTATATCCGGTGGAAGACGAAAACAAATACACCGACCATTTCGGAAGAGTTCTGCCGGACGCTTTCCTGATGCCGAGAGGTTCCACCGCCAAGGATCTGGCATATAGGGTTCACACCGATCTGGGCGATAAATTCATAAGAGCCGTGAACGCAAAAACCAAGAGAACCGTGGGTGCGGACTACATACTGCAGGACGGGGACGTTATCAGAATCGTGGCGGACAAGTGATCGGCATGAATACCTGGGACGTAAGACTGTTGGCCGCTTCGTACATACAAGACGGCGAAGACATGGTCATAGAATTGTTCGGCAAAACCCGGGAGGGCCGTTCAATCACAGTCCTGTCACGGGGTTTCAGACCTTATTTCTTCATCGTTGACCCGACCCCCGCTATAGAGGGGTCTTATAAACTGGATCCCGAGGTTCTGTCGGCGGAGCATGACGAGCTGCTTCGGGAAGGGGTCATGAAGGACGTTCTCAGGGTCACAATCAAGTATCCTTACAAAATCACGGAATACCGAAACAAAGCCAGAAAAGACGGGTTTGAAGTCCTTTCCGCAGATATCCCGTTCCATCTCAGATACATTTACGATTTGGATATCGGAGCCTGTCTGAAAGTCATCGGCAAAGAAATCGAAGGAAGCTATCATACCGATCTTACAGTGGAAATGGAAAAACACGAAGAACTGGATCCTTTTACCCCTCCTCTGAAAATCATGTCCTTCGATCTGGAAAACAGTGTCGAACACGATTTCCTTTATTGTATTTGCGCGGTTGTTTCCGACGGAGAGAAAATTAGGGAATGCGAGCCCATAACCGGAAGCGAAAAGGACATTATTGTCAAATTCGGAGAACTTATACGGACCGAGGATCCGGATATCATAACGGGATACAACATCGATAATTATGATATCAAAAAAATAAAAGAACGGGCGGAAGCCATCAAGCTGACGGATGCGATGCCCTGGGGACGGGACGGCGGGCAGCCCCGTCTGATAAGCGAACGGTTCTGGCGGGTCAAAGGGAGACTCGTGATTGATGCCTGGTGGGCGGTCAAACGGGAGATAAGACCGAAACAGGAAACTCTTAACGCCGTATCCATGCAGCTGTTCGGAGAAGGCAAACTGGATGTCGATCCTTCGGAAATGGACCGGGAGTGGAAAGAGAACCGGGAAAAGGTTCTGAAATACTGTATGAAAGACGCGGAGCTGGCATATCGCATTTTGGACGAAATTGACTCCGTAAGGAAGAATATGGATTTGGCCGCGGTTTCACGGTTGCCGGTGGAGGACGTATTAACCTCCGGATCGTCCCAGCTTGCGGATTCCCTGCTTATACGGTTGGCCGACCGAAGCAAAGTCGCCGTTCCCAATATGGGCGGCAGAACAAACGGAGCGGATCAGATAGAAGGCGGTTACGTTCACACAATGAACCCGGGATTGTATCACTGGGTCGTTGTACTGGATTTTAAATCTATGTACCCCTCTTTGATTATTTCCAAAAACATATGTTTTACGACTTTATCCGAAGACGGGGAAATCGTAAGTCCCGCAGGTGCCAGATTCATGTCCAAAGAACGGCGGAAGGGACTTCTTCCGACCATATTGTCGGATTTGATGGATTACAGGGACAGCATAAAAAGTTCGATGAAAATTGCGCACGATGAGCATGAATACCATTACCTGGACGGTTTGCAGGCAGCCGTCAAAATTCTTATGAACACTTTTTACGGCGTGTTCGCTTCTTCGTTTTACAGATTCACCAACAAAAATATCGGTGCCGCAATCACATCCTTTGCCAGAGGAAACGTGAAGGGGATTATCAGCGAACTCGAGGCCGACGGCATCGGCGTGGTTTATTCGGATACGGATTCGGTGTTCATACAATCCCCGGAAAGCAACATTGAGGGTTCCGTCAACTTCGGTAAATCGCTGGCGGAACGGTTCTCCACCGAAGGGGTAATTCTCGAGTTTGAAAAATTGATCGAACCTTTATTCTCGCACGGTAAGAAAAAGCGGTATGTCGGACGGGTGGTGTGGCCGGTCAAAGAGGATGATCTGCTGGTACGGGGATATGAAATCCGACGTTCGGATTCTTTTGATTTGCAGAGTGAGTTGTTGGAAGAACTGTTCGAAAAAATACTTGACGAGGATAACGAGGGCGCCGTCGTTTATGTTCGGGAGACCGTGCAGAATACTCTGCACGGCAAAGTCGATCCGAAGGAATTGGTCATATCCCGAACCTGCAAAGGCGTAAAGGCCTATGCCAATCCCGAAAGAATGGCGAACGTGCAGGCCGCCCGTAAAATGGTGGCTCTGGGTTATGACTTCATACCCGGCATGAAAGTATCGTGGATCGTCACCGACGGTTCCGTGGTTCCTCAAAAAGTCGAACCTTACGTAAGCGGAAAGAAATTCGAACACAAACCGGATTACAAATATTATGCGGGACGGCTCGCACAGACCGCTTCCAGAATCACGGAAGTTTTCGGTTGGACCGAAAAAGATCTTATGCTGGGAAGTCAGCAGATTACTTTTGACATGGACTTCGATTACGACAAATCACCCGCCAAAAAAGAAAGGCGGCAGGTAGTCGAAAACAAGGAAGTCAAAAAGAGCAAGGGAACAAGTTTGAAAGATTTCTTCTGATACCGTCAAACGGCATCAGATGATGACGTATGCCGCAGTGAAAACAACGGAAGACACTACTGCAACCGCACAGATAACCGATTTTATGTTATATCTGTCGTCCACGGCTTTCTCCAGACCCGCAAGGTAAATTCCATAAACACCCAATATGAAACCTATAACCGGCACAAATAACCCGAAAGGATCTTTAGCCAGTCCGATTAATATACCGTAAGGCGAAAATATTGCTCCGAACAATATGCCCGCAATACCGTACACATACGGTGCCAAGGATGCTTTGTACTCCTCTTGGGGGGGAGTCTGCCTGAGATCTACACCGCATCCGGGACAGTTTGCAGAGCCTGCCGGAATATCGGTGCCACAGTCGATGCAATACGGCATGCGTGGTAATGTGCATGGTCCCGTTAAATAAGTTACAACGGGCTCCGTAGTTAATAATTAAATACTCAACTACAATCAGGGCAATCACGGAGCATTATAAGCTCTGCGGAAATGTGCCTGTAACAGGGTGAATCCGAAAAGGTGATACAAATGGAAAATGACACTCAAAACGAGGTACGTCCCGTCAGCGGTAAAAGCATGTACAGCTACATCGGCGACGCATGGAACGTGCCCGAGAAATCTTATCTCAGAGAATTGAACCATGAGAGAAAAATCCTTTGGAGAAGGGAAGAAAACTTCGTCAGGATTGAAAGACCCACCCGTTTGGACAGGGCCAGAGCTCTCGGTTACAAAGCCAAACAAGGTTACGTTGTTGTCAGAGCCCGGGTCAGAAAAGGCAGCCTCGGAAGGAGGACCATCAAGGCCGGAAGAAGGGCTAAAAGAAAGGGTATGAACAAAATAACCACCGGCAAGAGTCTTCAGCGCATGGCAGAAGAAAGGACTGCGAAGAGATACCCCAACATGGAAGTTCTGAACTCTTACTGGGTCGGAGCCGACGGACAGCAGGAATGGTACGAGGTAATCCTTGTGGATCCGGCGCACCCCGTCATAAAGTCCGACAACAAGATCAATTGGATCTGCGACAGCGCCAGCAGCAACCGTGTTTACCGCGGCAAGACTTCTGCGGGTCAGAAGGGCCGTGGTATGAGGACCACCGGAAAAGGTGCGGAGAAATCCAGACCTTCCCGAAGGGCCAACAAGCGCGGCAACAGCGAGAGACAGCGTCTCCGCGACCCCACGAGACACTGATTCGGGGCTTTGCCCCGATTCAAACCATTTACCTTACTTTCTTTCCTTATTAAATTACGATTGATTTTCATTCCTGATTAAAAATAGCATCATAAATTTTTAACATCAGTATAATCTGCATTTTACAATCAACAACATTGACGCATAATCATAAAAAGAAAGTATTCTGAACCGTATCTGATATATGTCCGGAAATTCACTGAGTTTTGATTCCCTTCGATTCTTTCTTAAGGAAATCCATCATCTCTCTGACCTTGTCATCGGACATCCCTATGGTCGGGAAATACACGGGCAGGTCGTAATCCGTAACATTGACATCGTTCAGATTCTCCAAAGAAGTTCCCAGAACATATCCGAGAGCACGGAAATCTTCCTCGCCTTCATCCAAAAATTTCATATCGGGATCGTAATGTGCCAGTATCCCGGAAGTGTCTTTGCCTTTAGCGGCTATTCTGCAACCTCTCTTCATCATCAGCCAGGCCGAAAGAGAGGCGCGGTCGTCCCCCAGCGAAGCAATGACCCTCCCCTGCGTGCCCACAGGAAGACCGCCGTGACCTCTGATATATTCGTCAAAAATATATGCCTTGTTTTCCCTGACTTCAATGAAGAAAACTTTATCGGGATCCGTTAAATTCACGCTTACGTTCAAGTGTTCGTTGGCTCCGTATATGGCCGAGCCGGCCTCACGTCCGACATCCGTGCTTCTGTAGGGATGCGTGCCTTCCCTCCTTGGTTTCACGGCAAAAGACATGCCTTCGGAGATGCGTCCTACGGAATACTCGGCGGCCCCTTTGCAGATGTCCTCCATCGATGACGAAGTCACTTCGGCCACTGACAGCGAGCCGATTCCGAATACCTTTCTCAGAGACTTTATCGTACCTTCGATATCGGAAGTTTTTACATAGAAACGCGTGTCCCCCTTCTCGATCAGGGCTTCCACTCCGTCCGCGGCCAACATCGAGAGCATTGAATCTCTGAGTTGATTTTCATACCTCATTCTGACCGGCGTACTCTTGAGACCTATCTCAGAGTATCTTACCATTATAACGGACACGGGTTGCACTAAACAAAATGCGGTAATAATCTTTTTGCCACATTCTTAATATGAAATTGCCAATCAGGAAGCCCATGGAACCCGTATTGATGATTGCCCTGATACTCGTGGGAATACTCGCAGGGGTCATGGGCGCATTGTTCGGCGTGGGAGGCGGTATGGTTATCGTACCGATTCTTACCATAGGGTTTGGTTTAGCGGCAAAGGATGCCGTCGCGATAAGTTTGGTCGGGATTGTCGCGACTTCGGTCGGTGCTTCCTCGGTTTATGTGGGCAAAGGTATTTCCAACGTCAAACTCGGATTGTTTATGGAAGTCACCACCGTCTTCGGCGCCATTGTCGGTGTGTTCATTGCCATGTATGTCAGCAATCTTGCTATGACGGTGGTATTCTCCATTGTGCTTGTGTATTCGGGATACAGGATGATTGTAAACTCCGGAAAAGACGTTGAACTCACCAAAGAACCGGGAAAGTACCACATGTCGTATTACGACGAAACCGAGAAGGCGTACGTGGGATACAACATACACAATCTCGGAAAAGGTGCCGCCATATCGACGGTTGCGGGAGTCATAGCTTCCATGACCGGAATGGGGGGCGGCACAATCAAAGTTCCGGTTATGAACATGTACATGGACGTCCCGATGAAGGTTGCAACCGCCACAAGCAACTACATGATAGGAATAACCGCTTTTGCGGGTGCCATTCTTTACTTTGTAATGGGCGAAGTCGACCTTATGTTTGCGGGCTCGGTTGCCGTGGGCGGATTTGTCGGCTCCATGCTGGGCACCAGGATCTCGGCACACATCAACGGAAAATCTTTGAGGAAATACTTCGCAGTGTTGCTTTTCGTCGTAGCGGCCATAATGCTGCTTAACGCGGGGGGATCTCTGTGAATCTCCACAGCTCGACCTCCAAAACCCTTTGGGGCACGGCAGTGACCGGCATAGCGATTATCGTTGTAGGATTGATCGCAAGCATGCTGAACTACGGAGAAAGCATTCTGTGGCTGGGACTTCTCATATTGATTATGTCCCCGATTTTTGGCGTAATAGTCAGCGCTGTGTCTTTGTTCATAAACAGGGACTATGCTTGGATGACAGTTGCGTTGGTATTGATTACAATGACCGCCGCTTCAATAATTCTTGCCGCGTATCTGTGAAAGTTTAATCGGTTTTCCGAAGTTTGAATAACTTTTCGGAGTGTAACATACGCAGTATCGGAAATTGACAAGGTTCATAAAAGTCGAATGGTGCGGGGGATGGGATTTGAACCCACGAACGCCTACACGAATAGGCCCTGAACCTATCGCCTTTAGCCAGGCTCGGCAACCCCCGCGCTTCGGTTCGGGAGTAACACTTAGTTGTATAAAAAGAAGTACGGCCGGACCCGGATCCGACCATTAAATCCATCAGGCCTTCATTATTTTCATCCAGCCGCCGGACTCGTAAATTCCCAGTTTTCTCTGTTCAAGAGCTTCTTCGAATTCTTCCCATGAAATTACCGTGAGTCTTTCGTTGTCACCCTTTGTGAACTGAACACCTTCGGTTCCCTTCACTCTGCCGGGTTGCAGACCTTTGGCCTTAGCAATCATTTGTGCCTTTGCAAAATCTATCTTATCCATCGCCATTATTTTTCCCTTCCATGAGGTAAGCCAGACTTACCGCGGGAGAACAATCTGCGTTGATTATATATAAAGATTCTTTAATTTGAAGCGAATTTACATACTGGGACATTCAAAAAACCATGAAAAACCAAGAGAATCGGAAAAGTTGATTTTGATAATTCCTGCCCCGGAAAAACAAAAATCCATCTTATAAATTTTGCATTGCGGTCAAAGGTCCAGAAAATCATCCCGCTCATCGGAGAAAATTTCCAGTTCCAGAAGCTCCCCTTTTGAGTTGTAAGCCTTCCAACTGTTCCGGTCATAGGGCAGACAGGTGATTATATGCACCCCTCCCCGGTTTGAGAAATACGACAGATCCTGTTCCGAAGGCTGATTCGAATAACCTGGATGGGAATGCACGGTTCCGATCAGACTGAAATCCACGGGTGCCATCCAATCGTTCATAAAACTGTGGGAATCGCCGTATACGGTTCCCGGAACGAGAATCATCTCGGAAATTATTCCGTCGTCCTGTCTGAGCATGCAAAGAAACTCGTCGGGATACGTGGAACGGGCGGCTTCGTTGAACGCATCTATCAGTTCGATATAGATTCCTTTGATTCCTTTTTTATTTTTCATCATATGGCATTCACCAATTTGTCTCTGACGTGAGAGTAAAAGTCCTTGTCGAGTTTGATGAATTTGGCATAATCGTCGGCTTTGGAGAATTCCACGTAAGTCCCTCCGCTCATGGTGTATTCGTGCTGTCCGTCTATGACTATCAGACATCCTTTGTCCAGTACCGCTTCGATCGTTATTTTTGCCGTTGAAGGGACTACGAAGGGTCTTGACGCAAATTTGAATGCGGCCATGGGAACTATCAGGAAGGCTTCCACCAAAGGATCCGTGATGGGGGAACCCAGACTCATTGCGTAGCAGGTGGATCCGGTTGTGGTGGGAACAATTACCCCGTCGGCACGGACTTCGGTGGCCAGGTGTTCGTTCACGTAAATTCTGAATTGTCTGATTTTTGCAACCGAATCCGTATGAATCACGGTTTCGTTTACGGCATCGGCAAGGTATTCGTTATTGTACCAGGTTTTCAGTTTTGATCTTTTTTCCACCGTATACTCCCCGCGTCTTATCCGGGCTATGCTGTCTTCGATTTCGTCCGGCTCTATTTCGGCCAGGAATCCGACGCCTCCGGCGTTGATGCCTATTACGGCAGCGTCAGTATGCTGGAACGCCCTCAGTATGGTTCCGTCCCCGCCGACCACGATGACTATGTCGGCTTCGATATCGTCCAGGGGTATTCCTTCCATACCCATCAGTTTTGCCGCAGACGTGTCCAATGCAACATTTTCGCCCTCAAGCGCTTTGTACGCCCTTCTGACATATTCTTCGGCGTGTTCTATGAATTCGTTGGCATATATCGCAAATCTCGCCGAACCGTGTTCTTTGATGTACGGCCTCATAACGTGATTGTAAACTTCTTTGCCGGAACATGCCACAAAACTTGCATGGGATCTGTTGTCCAACGGCATATCCAACGGATTTCCGCCCAAATCGTACACTTCGCCGCCGGCTTCCCTCAGAATCAGAGTGCTTGCGGCTATATCCACGGCCCTGACGCCGCGACTGTATCTGACGGTGTTCATGTAATACAGGTCGGCATTGCCCATGGCAAGAAGAGCCATCTCCAGTGAAGCGCATCCCATGGAACGGGAAGTCTTCACGTTTTTAGCCATTCGGAAGGCTTCGTCGGGAGCCGCGTTTCCCATGTATATCATTGCAAAGAGATTCGATAAATCCGGTTCCCTGACTCTTATTTCCCTTCCGTTGTAATAAGCTCCTTTTCCCTTGTACGCCCAATACTCGTCACCGGTGGCCAGATTACGCAAAAAGGCGGTATGCATACCGCCGATCGAATCCTTTCCCACCGCCATCGATATGGAATAAAACGGAATTTCAGCGACGGAATTGCTGGTTCCGTCGATAGGATCGAGAACCAGTACTTCGGACCCTCCGTTGTCCACGAAACCTATCTCTTCGCTGAGAATATTGATTTTAAGCCCTTCGGATTCGATGAATCTCAGCACTGCGTTTTCCGCGACTTTGTCTATCTCGGATGTGGGTGTGCCGTCATCGCCGATGCATATTTCGTTTCCGCGGTCGCAGGGGGACGGTATCAGCGACACCGCTTCCTGTACAACGTCCGCTATTTTTCGAAGGGTCTTCAAATCCATACCTCCCGATGGGGCTGATTCCCTATTTAGGTTTTGTAGAATCCTGCACAGGTATTATTACAACGACGGAGATTGGCGGGGCATGGAAAGTCTGAGGGGTTTGCCCGGAGTCCATGTCCGGGGAAATTCATTGTACACCCTGTCTTCGAATCCGGGGGTACGCGTGTACGGCGAACGTTTGGTTTCGGTCAACGGGAAAGAGTACAGAGAATGGAATCCCTCCCGAAGCAAACTTTCCGCGTATCTGAAATTGGACGGCAAATTCTTTCCTTTCGAAGAAAACAGCAAAGTTTTGTATCTGGGCGCATCGGGAGGAACCACCGCGTCCCATTTGGCCGATGTTTGTTTCAAAGGCTCCGTTGTCTGTATCGAGTTCTCGCCCAGAATGTTCAGGGATCTGGTTTCGGTCTGCGAAGGCAGAAAAAATATGATGCCGGTTCTGGGAGATGCCACCCGTCCGGAGGATTATGCGTTTGCGGCGGAGAACGCCGATGTGGTTTACCAGGATGTTGCTCAAAAAGGACAGGCCGGCATAATAGCCGACAATGTTGAAAAAACGGGTGCCAAATACGGAATGATTGCGATAAAATCCAGATCCGAAGACGTGACGGCGAGTCCGAAAACGATTTTCAGAGAATCGGAAGAATTCCTGAAAAACAAAGGATACAGAATTCTTGATAACAAAACTTTGGAACCTTACGAAAAAGACCATTCCATGATAGTGTTCGAGGTGTGACTGTGAATACGGTGTACACAGTGGCTTTCAAAGACGGAAAATATCTCATGGTTTTCAACACAAAAAGAAACGGATGGGAAATGCCGGGCGGCAAAATAGAAAAGGGCGAGGATGTCGAAAAAGCCGCAAAAAGAGAATATATGGAAGAGGCGGGATACGAAGTGGATATCGTATCGGTAAGAAATCTGAAGCACTGCTGGGTTTGTTGCGCCCGCTTGGGGGATAAGATTTGTGAATCGGAAATGGTCGGCGAACTGTTCGATGCGTTGCCGGAAAAA
>Ga0172377_10003418_pt1 | contig 16298 bp, 6 predicted proteins | sample Pumphouse3metaG_FD_119749 | JGI IMG/M metagenome (GOLD analysis project Ga0172377, IMG submission 119749) | Leachate microbial communities from a municipal landfill in Southern Ontario, Canada - Pumphouse #3 metaG | ecosystem: Engineered > Solid waste > Landfill > Unclassified | place: Canada...
AATAGGAATGCAACTCAAGAAAATGGACTGTCACTATGTTTATTTGTCTTTCCCGGTCACTTAAAATGTGCTGATTACTGACAGTTCACTGTATGTGCCAAGAGGTAGTAAGTTAAGAAAACAAGAAATTATGTCTTGAAGACAAAAAAAAGGAAAAAACAAAAGATATTATACAAATTGTAAATAATTATATAAATGAATAAATGTCATATAACCTTTTCTAACAATGACGAAACATTTTTGTCATTGTTAGAAGAATTATCAAATGAAGATAATTTAATATGATATGAAAATGATATCGAAAAGGATTATGAAGGAATGTGAGATTGAATAAATGATGAAATAATAAATCCAACTTCATTGTCAAACAGTTATAGTAATCTTGATTCTATAATAAAAGATGTATATTATTTAATGCTTGATTGGAATGCTAAACAAAAGGCATCTGGAATGAATCGGAAAGCATTAACTACACAAGAAATGGTATCAAGATATAAGTTCCAGGATTTTTATAACTATATTTATAAACGAATAAAAAACAATGAAGACTATGCTGATGTTATTGATAATATAAATAGTAATTATAAAAATGAAATAAAACTTGCAGAAGCGATAAAAAGCAATAATGATATATATCCTTCGGACGACAAAGCTATCAAGGATATAAACAAAGTAAATAGTGACATTGATGAAAAGGAAATAAAAGAGCTAAACTTCTCTCATTCAGAGAAGAATACAAACATAAACTATATCTATAAATATTCTCAAGACAAAAAAGAAGAATTGATAAATAAGTTCAAACTTAATGTATCAAGATGTTCTTTATTTGATATAGACCCAAGTAGAGAAATGGCTACAATTACCCTTACTTCATCTGACTTAAATAATAAAATATGGAGTTATAAACAGTCCTTACTTGCAAGGATAAGGAAATGCGATGAATACAAAGACAAGTCATATGACGTAATAAAAGTCCTCATTGAAAAGGAAATATCCGAGAGAAGAAACAAATCAACAAGTTTCATGGATTTCCTATATATATTAGACCGTACAAAATATGACGCATGGGAATCTTTCGTAACAAGAGAAAACTTTGATTCGTTAATATCAAGTGAGTTTAAGGGAATAGGAGTTGACGAGTCATCAGACGGAAATTCAAATAAAAATACTTATTCGTATAAATCAGGCTCTGCGTTTAGTACTAAATATTTTGGAGCTGACTACGAAATGGTAGGAGCAGAAGAAGAACTTGGTGATTTAAAGAAAAAATGTATTGAACTTATTAAACTTAGTAATGGAAGTTACCTTACTACAGATAGATATTTTGAATTGATTAATAATCTATTTGCAATACCAAACCACGGCTCAATAAATATAATGTTAGAAAGCGTTAAATCGAAGTATAGAATAGCTGACTTACATGATTATCCAGCAGAAGTATTTAAAGCGGTGTTATGTAATGTTACAAAAATACGTGGTCTTAACTCATTAAAAAACAATGACGTTAACACAATAGAACAAATAGCAACATTCTTATATGGAAATAAAGATATAGCTAATTCAGATAAATATAACCTTGAAAATGCTATTAAAGAATCATTAGCAAAAAACAAAGGGGTGTTATTTGACTTTAATCCTATTGATATGATTACAAATGTAGTTGATACTACTACAAAAATAGTATATCAAGGATACGAAAGGAAATGGAATGGTTCATATGAAAATAAATTTAAAGCTCCAGACTCAAACAATAAAATATCAGGAATGATTCGTTCTAGGGTTAATTCCATATCTATGTCAGCCAATAGTGAATTGATGAACAAATACCATTTTTACATAGAAGACAGCAAAGGAAATAAATATGCTTCTTCAGAAAATAATGATAACGTTCAAGTGCTTGATATAGGATCTAATAATATAATCGCCAATAGTAAGATAGTATTTGAAGACAATGTATTTAAATATGAATTATTCAACAATTCCTTTGTGATAACAAACAAAGAAAATGGAACGCAAATATGTAATACAAAAAATGTATTTGATAAAAAAAATGAACTTTATATTGACCTGGATTCAGAAAGAAAAAAACAGGAATTTAAATCAATTTTAAGAACATTATCAGACTTACTTGGTTACGATTTTCTAGGTGAAGATAAATTGTTGTTTGATGAATATTTTTCAGCTGAAGACATATGAAGAGATTCTGACGAAAAGAAATATGTTCAACAAATAAAAAATGATACGACTTTATGGATGGCTAACATGATGTCAGTCGTTTACTCTTCTGCTAAAAATCAGTTCATTCTTGATTTATGGAATAACAATAATTACAAAATTGATTATTTTAATAGTTGGTATTCCAGTTCAATAGGTAGTGGAAAAGCCAGATTGCTTGAAAATAAAACAACATTCGTATCTACTCTTGGAAATATAGACGATAAGTATAAATCTGTACATAATTCTTTTATAGACAGGATGGTTAAATCAGAGCAGTCTATAAAAGGATTAAAATCAAAACTCACTGTAACCAACGTAGAAGACAATGATATGAGTACGTTACGTGTTAGCGGATTATATTCTACAATACAATCTTATTGGAATGACGTATATAAAGATGAGAATAGAAAAAACCCGTTTTCGTCTTTATTGATGTGTAAAGATAATTCTTATACATCTCTTATTCTTGATATGACATTATCTACTGACGTTAAGGCAGAAGGGTTTTCCAAGATGACAAAAAAAATGAACACGAAGGAACTTTTGTACAAATCTATCTTTCTTGATTTCTGACAGGCACTTAGACCAGATACACATGCAATCTATTCAAACGATGATATACCACAATTAATTATACAGCCAACTGCGTTTTCAGACAAGACATCAATTTTGAATTTTGTAATAAATCCAGAGTGAACTGTAAGAATAGACTGAAAAAGTATGTCTATAAAGAATATTATGGATGACCGTGAATACGACAACAAATTTATGAAGTTATATAAAGGAAGCGTCGGTTCATTTTATAAAGAAATATTTGTTAATTTATTTAATGATTATTCGACGATATACAAAACATTAAAAGAAGGGACGAAGCCATCAGCAATTGAAGCAAATAAAAGACATGATAATTCAAATGACCTTGACCAGCTTGCTTCATTATATGAAACTATAAAGATCAAAGAAAGTAATGAAAATTACGAAGAATCAAGAATAAATGAAACAAATAAGTTTAAATGTAAGTTTGCTGATGCGCTTCTAAAATATATAGGTAATTCTAAATTATATAATGATTTAGCGCATGAATCTAATGTGGATTACGAAACCTCATTCCATTATGTCAAGATAGGAGATTCGATTGAAATGAATCCTGTAATAAGATATAACGTTGGATATTTGTTTAACTCTGATGAGAATCTGTCCAATAGATGGAACAATGAGAAAATGAATTATCTAAACTCAATTTTAAATACAAACTTTAAGGCGTTCGTAAGTAATGGATTCCGCATAAAGGGAGAAGTTAATACAGACATTGATATTGCCATAGCTGGAGGTATGACTAATTCAGGAAGACACAGAACCGATTTGGTTGACAATGAAACTGGAATGGTGATACTTGCCAAGTATGAATCCAATGACAATGACAAATCAAAGACAGTAAACATCTATAACAAATCAGATTTAATAGGGTTGGACCTATCAAACGGTACTATCAAACTAATGCCGTTTATTGATAAAGTATTCTGTGCGTCTACAGTCCTTTCGGAAAACTTCAGACTTGGAATGTTAGGCACTGAAGCCAACCATCCAGTAAGGGAGAAAAGCGGATTTCTTGGATATGACAAGAATAACAACCTAATGTATGACCTTAACGCATATTACGAACAGGAAACCGCAAGACAGTTGGCTCAAGACAAGCGTGCCTTGATTTGTGTTGCTCCTGCCCAATATTTCGCACAGAACAAAATCTATGGATGCCATAAATACAAAAGGATAGCAGTAATGCCAGAACCGAAAAGCAAAGTATATAATTATGTAGGAGAAATAGAGAATACAAAGACGATTGATGGTGGTGAGTTTATGTTCATGGCAGAGCATATATTAGAGAACAATACATTACAGGACGCAAAGGTAACTGACGTAAATAAACCTATCGGATATTCTGTGAACGGAAAGTACGGAACAACAGTAGAGGTGAAATACGCATCTACGGCGATTACTAACGAAAGGATTAGATCTTCCGTAGGAAACGGACAGACTGATTTCTATAGATTACTGAAAGCAAACTGTGGCGTTAAATTTGATCAGAACGTAAATCTTACCACATGGATGCCATTAATCCCTATTAATAGGAAAAAGTCGTTCTTTAAAAATGCAGTTTCAGTTCCATTGTTCTTTACGAAAGCTGGAGTAAACTACAAGATAGCCGACATCGTCTCTAAGGACGACCCGAACAACAAATTCCTATATGAGCGTACATTATATGAAGTCGACTCAGAAGGCAAGACGATAATACGAAATGGAAAGGAATCAATAATAAAAGAAGATGTTGTGCTTGACAGCTTATTCAACATATGGGAAGCCATGGGTGGAATGTGGACGATGCAGAAAAGGAATGGAGAACTTATATTACATGGAGACGACTCATGGTATGCCGTAGTTGACTATATGAATAAAGTAGGTACTGTGATGGTTGACGCACAGGGAAACTCTCTTTTGGAACAGGATGGCATTCCTTCGCAGTCAAACGTATATCAACCTTTAAAAGACCCTAAGTATTACGTATCGTCATTCAATCCTTCTACTACAATAAAGAACGGAGAGACGAATGTGAATCCAGAAGGAGCATGGACGTCAGACCAACCGTTAAGGACTATGCGTGTAACAACCAAGGGATTTGGAATCCAGATGAATCCAGACCATTTGGCTGACGATGCCGAAATCACAGAGCCTTCACAGGTTATAAATTCATTGTGTGCTGGTGGATTTACCATAGGAAAAGCAAACAGGGCATATAGAGCGTTGGAAGGGACAATGAATGCAATCCTTTCAAACGAGTTCGACAAATTAAATAAGTTCCTTAAATCAAAAAATAACAATGACTTATCAATAGAACAAAAAGAAAAGTTTAAAAATGAATTTATAGAATTGGTAAGTAGGGATTTGTTGAGCACTAAATTGAACAAGTCCGCTGGTATGATAAGTTCTTTAGTTGATAAGTTATGTATGAAATATAATATAAGCGACGATAGGAGGGAACAGATAAAAACATCATTGAATAGCGTTCCATTCTCCGATACGGAAGTATATAATTCTGCATTACCTAACTTCGTATCTAAAATCAACAAGACAATCATTAAAAAGAAGTTTTCTGGAAGTGCGATGGTAATGTGTCCTTCGGATAACATACACATGATGTATAGGATAGGAGGAAACAACTACACTAAGACGGAACTATATAATATCGCCTGTGAATACTTCAACAATAATCCTAACATAGAAAAACCTACAAATAACAGTTATTTGATAGAAAGCTATTTGGATCATCTTCAGGACATAGAAAACAATACTATAGATTCATGGGAAAACAACCTTGACAATGTTAGGCTCGGAACGAAAATAATAGTCCCTATAACGGTAAAAGGAATTGATTTGAAACACGTCAAAGTAGACCTTGACAATGACATTAAGGACTACATTAATGTCAAAGACAATATAGGCGACGGAAGGAAAGACGTAATAAAAAAGTTTGCCATCAAACAAGGTCTTATATCTGAAAATGATGAAATCACAATAGGGACAAGGTTCTATAACGACATAAAATCACCTACTAACTTACAGCCACAAAGAATATATTGGACTGAAACCGTAGATGGGCAAACAAAAAGATATGATGTATATGACATTAAGGCTATAAGGAACGCATTCAAATTTAGAGAAAACAACAATATGGATATGACGGATTTCGATGCAACCCATAACATAAATCCAGAACTGTTTAATCCTTCTGAATTAAAGAGGAGAAGACTAAAGGCGTATCAGAATGACATTGAGTCAGCAATGAATCTACTGCAACAGGGGATAAGTCCAATTACAGGAAACAAGATAGAAGGTGGAGTCAAGAATGTTCCTGCCGAAAACATAATGTCTAAGATATATTCAACTTCATTTGGAATCGGAAATCATAGTATAAATGAGATTATGAAAGACGACAAGTTCTTTAAGAATCAAATAAAGAACTATGCAGTTGACTTGAATGACCATTTTCTATGGGATTTAAAACTTATTGTAAACCAAAACAAGAATATAAAGATAGCTTTCGCATCGACGATATCGGAACAAACGAGCATCAGCTCTTCAGGAACAAAGTCATTCGATGCGAACGTAAGTACTACAATAAAGGTCGTTGACGGCAAAGAGGAGATATGGGAAACCAATAAAGACGGATATCCTATAATTAAATTAGGATATGTCGAATATGACGAAACGGGAGCAGCTAAGACAAAATGGATAATGAAGCCAGTAATTGTCAACCATGCGGATGGAGTAAAGGAAAGGATATATAGTATATTTGATGAGATGGCTGGCGAATCTATAAAATGCATTACTGATATCGTAAACAACAATTCAATCACTCTATTCAAGAAAAGTGAGAATCCAAAGATTAACGACATATTAAATAACATAAATTCAAATGATAGTGACTTAAACGACTATTTTAAGTCTGGAGATAACAACAAAAGGATAAACAACCTTTCTGCAAGGAAACTGGTTTCGTTTAAGAAGTCACTTGATACGATATGTTTACGTATTCCATCCCAATCAATGCAGTCGTTTATGAACATGAAGGTAGTCGCATTTATGGAAGGAGACAGCAATAACATCTATGTGTCTAAATGGCAGACTTACTTACAGGGTTCAGACTATGATATTGATAAGGCTTACTGCATAGGAAATGAATTTACCGAAAACGGATTATATATAAAGAGTTCTCCTTTATATGACGAAAGCACTTATGAGATGTCGTTGATTTCAGATACGCTTCCAATTCCTAATGGGAAGAAATACGGTTTAAGCGAAGACGGACTTGACGTGTCTTCATATTGTGAGAGATATAATAACGGTGACGTGGCTGAAAAGTTAAGGGCGTTGTCTGACGCACTTAACTATATTGACGAGAACACTGAAGTGAACTCATTGAAAATCAACAGTTCTAATAGTAATGTATTCTTGAGTAAAATCAATCAGCACGAATCGTATAAGGTCGCACCTTCATTAATAGAGTCCGCATATAAGAATGTAGTGTCATCTGCCGTTTACGATGTAATATCTGACTTACGAAACGCAACACAAGCATATTCTCCTATCACATTCCTTAACCTTCATGACATAGCTGACAGGTCGGAATTAGGAGAGCGTTCAAAAAGGAGCACTGCAATGAACCCAGCAACAAAGTATCAGGTACAAAGCGAAGCGCAGGTCGGAAAGGAATGTATCGGTATATTTGCCGTGGCAGCAAAGGCATATTTCTCTCTTACGTATTATTATGGTATGGCAATGAAACGTGGAGATATGAATGAAATGGAAAAGATATTGTTCAAGAAACACTATAACATAACGAATAGCGTATCGGATAATATAAAGATGATACTGTCTAACGTAAATGTAAGTTATTTAAGTCCAGACACTAGATTAAAACTTGAAGATAAACTTAGAACAATCTTTAGCGATATATACCGTGCGATGGTCACAAACGACGAAAATGAAATCAATCGTATAAACACAAAAGGATTATTCGGAATAGAGGGGATGCAGCATGACACTTCATTACAGATTTCAGCTATGCTGTCAGCGGCAACCGATAATGCTAAGGAGTTCATTTTGGCGAAAATCAATTCAGCAGCAAACCTATCAGGAGTATATGCTCATTTGCTTATGCTCGGATATGACCTTGATACTATCGCAAGTTTCATGACCCTTCCGCATGTACAGTTAATAAACGATTATAGCTCACAGAATGTGTTTGACAAAACGGCAGGAGACAATTCAGTAAAATCTGCGATAAGAAATTTAACTATGCTTAATGTGTCAAAATACTTTTTCCCTGTAAAAAAGAAGGCTCGGTTCGATGAAGACAATTTTGATTTCGAGTCTTTTGGACAAGAGATGGAAGAATCTGATGATTTTCAACAAACAATTGACAGTACAGACCTAAGCGTAGCATTTACATACGTTACAAAAGGTGGATTGATAAACAAAATAAACGATGCCGCAAAAGAACTTAATCTAATCGGAGAAGGAGAAAGTTTCATCACCCCTACCAAGAAAAAGAGAGGTAAACTTATAGTTCAATCAAAAGACGTGTATCTTGCGCTATTGAAGATTTCGGCAGTAAACGAAAACGCAGCCCTTTCAATACTGAACGGAATGCTTACCGATAAGACCTTGGTTAATAACCTTAGTGAATATATAGGAAAAAAATCATTGATTGATTTTGTGTCGGATATTAAAATGTCAATTATTGACACGTTGTCGGTAATCAATAGTAATAGGTACGAGAATGCTGAAAATAGGATTAAAAGGGTTGATTTATTCATGAATGACATAAATGAATTTAGTCAGATATACGACGACGCACAAGAGGTTAAGACTCTTGGCCAAATATTAGGAATAAATCAAGGAATAAAGACAAAAAGTTCCGAACAGATTCAGCTTGTATATAAACTACAGGATTACTTCAATGAAAGAATTCATAAGTTCATCAGCGGATATGACTATGGAACAGGTACTATTACGTATAATGCTCCTGATTCATATCAAGATAAAATAAATCACTTGATTGACAACAATAATAATAGTAGCGTATACAGCAAAGAGGAATTATTGAATATACTTAACCAAGCTGCAAAGAAAGGGATGTTGGATAATTTCGACATGAGAAAGTTCGTGATTGACAAGGACTATCGTAATATTGCATGCAAGTTATATGACTTAGTGAAATGCCAATATAACATATTTGACATAATCGACAAGCATCCTAACGTAAGAGGAATGTATGATGCGTTTAGGTTCGTGCTTTCAATACAGGATAATGTAATAGCAAAAGACTACATGATAAACAAACTTGTAGGAGAAATGAAAGGCAGGTCCAGCGACAAGGTTTATCTTAATGAAAAGGAAGCTGCCAAGGCTGTAGGGTTTTCAGATGATGTAATAAAGTATAATTTCATAATAAATCAGGATTTCTCTTTTATGCCAAGCAAAAGGTTTTCAAAATGTGAAGAGATAGAAAACATAGATGAAGACGGAAATAGGATGTCAGTTGCCGTTAGGGATTCTGATTCAATAGCTACACTGAACAAATTCTTTTACGAGGAGTTTATTCCAGACCTTAAGCGAGGATACGTAGGAGACAAGTACGATGAAGGGTTGACCCAAAACGCATTCATACGTTCATTGGTGTCTGGATACGACACGAATGGAGGCTCTGTAAAGATGTTCAAAAAACTTGACATTGACATGAATGACATATCCAATCCAAGGCTGTTTGCAAAAAGGTCAAAGATAAAGAGAGACATGTTCAAATTGAAGTCTATTGAATACAACGGAAGACCATTGCTCGATTGGCTTGTTTTGTATAACTTTGTTGTAAATAAAAACAAATACGGAGAAGAGAGGATGACGATGATATTTCAGCCATTGATAAACGACGATGGAGACAATCTGCTAAAGAGATATTATGAATATGTCATAGCGGTCGATGAAAAGGTGTCGGACATGAGTCAATATGAAAAAGACAACGATACTACCGAAGACAATGGAACGACTGCAAACAAAGGTTCATTTTCAATGATTTATAAAAACGGGAAGGCAACTCTTGGTCTTAAGTATGGAAGTGAAGATTTCAATATGGCAATAGCTATTCCGACGAAGGAAGTGTCCGCAAAAAGACAATATATATACGCATGGAGTAAGGATAGCGAAGAAATGGTATTGAAGAAAAGGATGAACAACGGAATGTATGAAATGACATATGAGGATATGGGATTAAGATCAAAGCCGAACCAAAGCCAAATAAATAATTTCAAGAGCTGATATACATATAAAATAAACAACGGTACTATGAGCGCAGAGGAACGTTACGACTTCAATAAAATCGGTTTGTTTAAAGATATGATTAGTAAAGGATATTTAGTAATACAATTAAACTGCAAATAATGGGATGTAAATTAGAATTTTCCATTAATTTATTATTAGATGATAAGGATGCCATTGGTAAAATTAACGAATCCGAGCATCGGAGGATTAATGATATTGATGGCATTCTACCATCGAATAAAAATGGGAAGATTGAGTTCAGTACTATAGAGTCTGAAACAGGGAATAAACTAAAACTTTATTTTGACACAAGTGCAGTAAGTTCTGAAAACGGAGTCAATTTAGAAGATGAGTTTAAGGAAGGCAATATTGATAACATAATAAAGATAATAGCAAACAGTACGTTACTGGAAAAATTGATAAGGTCATCTGGAGAAACATCTGTAAGCAAATTATTCAGTGATAACATAGCATATAATAACATTGATTTGGCTGACGAATTAAACAACAACAATCTATACGTCTTACCTAATACCACTATAAATGATTTGAAATATGTTTATGGACAACACATCAACAATCCAAGTTCGATAACAGAAAGTCTGATAGTGGTAAACGACAACAAAAAGGACAAGACTTATATAGGAAACAATGAGATAGAAGGAATAACCAAGGTTAAAGTAGGAGATAAGGATTTCTTATTTATCCCTAAAAGTTATCTTAGAAACAAAAAGTTTGAGTCATATATAAACATAAGAGATGCTATAAACAACATTAAAGACACGAAGGAGATAGACAGCCTTCTTAGGGAACATACTAAAAACGAAAAGGAAAAAGGGATAAAGGAATATTTCGATAAAATTATAAAGTCGGAGGCTGGAATAACGGATGATTTTATTTCTTTCTGTAAAGCAAATCTGGAAGGCAACAGATACGGAAACGATGCAGATAATATGTTATATAATACGTTAGTTGACGTATCGTCTTCTTTAAAAAACAAAAGGAAAAATGGGTTCACTTCGTATGAGGACTTTTCCAAAAGTATAAATAGGTTTAATAATGACAATTTAATAAATTACATAAAAAGAGTAATGGAATCTGATTCCATTACTGACGTCCAAAAGAATTCATTAAGTTCATTGATAAAGGAAGAGACAAAAGACGGTTCTAAAAAGCATGTCATAAACATAACGAAAGACAATTTCGTTGTGTTCATGACAATATTGTCAAACAAACTTGACATTTCTTCTGGCCTATTCCAACTAATAAGTAAAACCGAAACTGGATTTTCATTAAAATACAATCCATTTGGATTGATTCTTGATAAAATAAAAGGATTAAACATATATAATTACAATGCATATGACATTAAAAACATAGAGAGGGTCGGAGACCAAAATGTTTATTCCGTAAAGACAAGTTTAAAGAAAGGGAGTAAGACTATATATTTTGTCAGTCCAAATGAAAGTTCATTTAATCTTGAATCTAATAAAAACTTATATAATACAAAGCAGGATGCAATAAATGCAGCAAATAGGGCTTCAATAAAGATAAGCGAGATACTTCCGTTTACTGATATACACGATAAAGGCAACAACCTTGACGACAATAAAATTATAGTCATGTCAGAAGATCCGATATACACATTAAAGAAAGGTTCAGTAAGAAGCGTTAGGATTAAACCTGAAGTATCTACTGACAGGACAATCGGAACTGTACGTATATTAAACAATCTCAAAACTGATTTTAGCGACGTGAACATAGGTACAAAAATAACTACATCAAGTGCCGTTGCAGATAGGATAAGTACTTTTGTCAATGAATATATATATCGGGAAAGGGCTAAAACGGAAGAGGAAGAAAATGAAATAAATCAATTTATTGAGGACTTAAATGAAGCATTCAATGGAAGCTATGACGCATGATGTCATTTCATTGATTCGATAAACAATAAAATTTTTATTGATTCAACAAACGAAGAGACAGCAAATTCGGGCGAACCATTATACAGTTATCTTCAAAAATTTAATAACCAAGATATAGTTAATATGGCGTCGGATTCGTATAACGCGGAAAGGGAAAGTTGAGTCGTGACTAACATCGAGCAAGGGAATAAAAAATTCACACTTGTCAAGCCAGCTAGATTCAGTTCAAGACCAGTTGAAAAGCAAGGTAGCATAGACAATCCGATAATTGAGACTAATTTATTATTAAGAAACATGGTGTCAACGCTTGAATCTTCATTTGGAATCAAATGTAAGGAAGTTACAAGGAAAAAATTCATGGAGGATTTCAAGCTCACTTCGTTAAGCGAATCCATAAATGCGATTACATATCAAGGTAACGTATATCTAATAACAGATTCAGTTAGTTCTAAAACGGAAACTGAAAAGAACGCAATGATAATACATGAATTTTCCCATTTGTTTTTAGCGATGCTTAAACAGAACGACAAATATAACGTATTATACAAAGCATTGATGAACGTTGATAACGAGAAGATAAATACAGCGTTTAAAGCCATATCGGAAAATAAGGAGGAGGCATATGTGAACATGTCAATAGAAGATATGATGGAGGAGGCTTTCTGCAATTCACTTGAAAACTATATTAGAGGAAACTTACGTATAGGAAATGACGAATATTTTGGATTGAGCAGAGTAATAACAGACGCAACAATTGGTAGGGTAGCTGGAGATTTAGATGAAGTTTCCGGTAACTTTAAGTCGGATATTTCAAGTAACGTATTTGATGTGTTTTTATCTTTGATGGCAAATTCAACTTCCGACACTAATCTTGATTCCGACGAAAACATATTGAAGTTCAACAACAACATATATAATAATTCACGGCAGAGAGAGATGAAATTGAGGACTCTTATTGAAAACAAAATAATTGAAAAAGAATGTAAATAATGAAATGTATCTATAAAAAAGAAAACAAAGAACTTAACGACGATATGCTAAATGAACTGCTTAACGGAGTTAATGTAGAGAATGTCTTTTCAACTTCAGCACAATTTTCAGCCGCAAGTGATGAAATGATGGATGCGTTAAGTAAGATAAAGTCCGATGCCGGATATCATACTATAACAAAAAAAGATGGAGGAGTTGAAGTGACGATAGACGAAGCAAACGGAATATCGTTCAATGACTTCATAGACAAAGCAGTAAATAAGAACGGAGAGAAATGGATAAAGGACTTTAATGAAGAGGAATATAAAACAGCTTTAAAGGCTAAAGTAAAAGCCAATGAAGCTGGACTCGTATTCAAGGGAAAGACATATACAAAAAATGAACTTAGTATTAATGACAGTGTAGTTGACGAATACGTAGAGACTAAAGTCAAACAAAACCAAAAAACAGGAGAGATAGGAATGTCAGTTCATAGGGCGATGACAAAAATAATGAACCATAAAAACGAAGAAAACAACTCGCTTATGTTCATAAAACTTGACGGAGACAAGTTCACTGACAGTAAAGGAAATACGCTCGCCGATGATAGTGCTACCATTACGTTTATAGACAAACTAATGGAAGACGACAACTTCAAAAAGATGGATTTGGATGCGTTTGTAAAGTTTTACAATTCCGCTATCGGGTATAAATATAAAGACATTAAGAACAAGAGCATAGCTACGAACTATCTTACAAGTTCGAAAGACCCAATTAGCGAAAAGAGTATATATGCGTTAGTCGACCTTGTTACAGTAGACAATGACGGAAGAGTCGATTTGATATTCTATAACGTATCAAACAGCGACTATACCGATTGGACTGAAGAAAAAAGAGAAAGACTTGTGTATAAAATGATGATGGCTAGACATCTATTGATAAGTCAAGGCGTATCTCCAAAAAAGATTCATGTTCAGGTAAAGCCGATATCAATAAACTATGATGATGATATGAACATAATAAACGTATTCGCAGATAAGGGAGATGTAAACCTAAACACTTTGCCTGCTAGCGGAAAGAACACAAGGTTCGATAATCAGACACAAGGTTCATATGCTTCTAATATAAACGAAGTTATTCCTCTTGCTCCTTCATGCTTTTCCGATTCCATAAAGATAGAAGGCATAGAAGACATATCGAAACAGATGTCACATCTGTTTTCATCGTATAAGTTTAGGGGACGGGAATCAGAAAGCGAATATCAGGACTTCATATCATCGAAGATAAAATCTTCCGACAACCTTGAAAAGGGTGCATGGATGTATTGGAACATGTTTGAAAAAGGGTATGTATATATAGCTGACGACGGTAAGAGCAAGGAAGATTCACCTAACGTTCGTTCTGCGGTAGTAGCTTATGTAACAAGAAGACGTGACGACAGTAATAATGTACTTGAAAATATAGGAGAGGCAATAAATGAAATTCTTTCAGGAAGGAAGGATTTGGAGACTGCTTTATCGTCAATATTTAGGACGCATAATGACAAAGGAAAAATGTATCTGTCATATATCCTAAGTAAGTATTCAAGTGACAATAATAATAATAGTACAAAATGGACTGCATTGGAGATTCCAGAATTGAATGCGATGGGAATAATTCCAATACAGAACACCATTACAAAACAGATAGATTTCATAAGTCTCACAGACTACGACCCTAACGCCTCCATGAAGATGAAGACAGACAATAGGACGATAGTAGGTGACTTCGCCAACCTTAAAAACATAAATTCGGAATATCTCCTTTCAGGAAAACTTGGAAACATAGAACTCATAAAACTAATGCTTGTGATAAACAAGTATTATAGCGTATTTGCTACAGGAGGGTTTCAAATTGGAGAAATTCAGGTAATCAATCCTAATTTAGGTACTGGAATGATAGCATCAAGAAAGCAGCTTGTGTCAAGTTTTAATACCTTACTTAATCTTGCCAAAGCAAATACTGGGGTTGACATAGAGAATAACTTTAAAAGCGGAAACATAAAATTCACTAATGATATAAACGTATTTCAATCAATGTTTCTTAACCTATGTTCAAAACATGATGCCGTAAGGTCTTCGGTAAGTGTATTCGGAACACAGGTGAAAGAGATAAACAATATGTCAGAACAGTCCGCATTGGCTTTACTGTATCAGATTGAAGACGCACTTACAAGGTCTTATCCAGAATACTTCACAAGAGACAAGATGCGTGTTTCAGTTACGAAAAACAACGATGTCATAAATCTGTTCAAACAGATTACCGAAGCGATTAACATGTATGAAGGAGGATATATGGCTCAAAACGAAAACATTACCAAGTTTGACATTTACTTCAGGAATCCAGATAATATCCCTTCCGCCATAGCAAGGATGATTACTGAAAAGGTAAAGGGAGCTTTCGGTCAGATATCCGCCAAGATGACTGCGTTTTCTGCCACTATACACAATACCATATTCGACGAGTTATATATATACAAAGGATATGGACTTGCTAATAAGATGATTGGAAACCAAGCTGTCTTGTTTGAGAATCTGTTTGAAAAAGAGCCTGGAGACGAAAATAAAATTCATCATATGATGAAAGTAAGGAATCCATTTAAGGATAATAGTTTAAGCGACAGTGAAAAAGTCTTCCTTAAAAAATTCCTGTTTGAAGTCAATACGATAAGGATAAGGAACGACAACAGCAAGAAGGATAAGATAAAAACATGGGATGACCCTGCGATGGAGTCAATGATAAACAATGATGATATGTTTTTGTGTATACCTTTATTACAGGCTTCAAGCGCATCTAAATATACCCAAGGATATTACAAGGATAGAATCGCAAATAGCGTAAAAAACATGTTGTCTCCAGGTAAGGTAATCGGGGAAATGAATGAACGCCTTCATGAGAACATGGAGAACTATATAACGCCTGACGAACGTACTAACATGAACAGCTCCTTGAACGAGTATAAGATGTATAACAGGTTTAAGGTAGGAGAGACACAGGAAGGAAGGGAAGGGATATTGTCATCAAAGGAACAGTCGTATTGGGAAACCAACCTAGAGAATGTGCTTCTGGAATATAAATATGCTGCATTAAGGGAAGATGAATTGAAGCGTCCTTTATTATATGCGAAGGCACTTACATATCAGACTTTATTGTGAGGTCAGGAAGCTGGACAGAACGTGGATAATACGATTAAATATATAGACGAATACATTAAATCAGGAGTATACGAGATGTCTTTGGTGGAAGATGATAGCGGGGCAAAGAAAGTTGAAC
>Ga0172377_10003419_pt1 | contig 16296 bp, 14 predicted proteins | sample Pumphouse3metaG_FD_119749 | JGI IMG/M metagenome (GOLD analysis project Ga0172377, IMG submission 119749) | Leachate microbial communities from a municipal landfill in Southern Ontario, Canada - Pumphouse #3 metaG | ecosystem: Engineered > Solid waste > Landfill > Unclassified | place: Canada...
AACGGCGGTTAAGTATGATGGAGTAGATGACCCATACGGCCAATACGACGACAAGCGAGGGGATAGCCAGAAACTCAATCATACGAGGATGAAAAGAGGAGGCGTCAACAATGAAAAGGGGACAATACCGATTAGGGTACAAAGGGATACGGTGCGGGAACTCATAGGAACAGGCGGCATCCTTTTGGTAATTTTAAGCATTATATTACGTTTTTTATTATTTACAGTTTAAGCTATTTTGACGGTTTTTATCTATTTTGAGAGTGCAAACGGTATAATAAAAATAACTAAAGAGGAGGCCGGTTCATGTTTTTCCCCACCCTTGGGCTTATCGCAACGACCAATGTCATTACGGTCGATATCCATCATACAATCCAAGATGCCCTGAATAAAATGCATACGCATAATCACCGGAGTGTGGTTGTTGTCAATAAAACACTTCATTATATTATTACGACGAAAGATATTATCCGTTTGAAACTGGAAGGAGTCCCTTTTTCTACTCCCCTCTCGCAGGTGACGTTGCGCCCTTTGCCGTTGATTGACAAAGAGAGCAATATTATCAATGCGCTCAATTTGACCAATAACGAAGACGAGCATATCTGTGTCTGTAATCCCGATGGAAGTTTATACGGGCTGGTGACTAACAGCGATATTGTTGCCAGCGTCGATCCTCAGGTCATTCTCGATACGCTTCAAATCGCAACCATATTTGATAAAAAATACGGATACAAAAGCTTTCTTCCCGACACTTCGATGGCGGAAGTGATGGAGTTTATGAAAGATTCGATCAGCGATTGCGTCATTATTCAAGAAGGGAATGCTCCGCTTGGAATATTTACCTCAAAAGATATGCTCCGTTTCATCGGCGAGGAGAACCCTTCGCATATCAAGGTACGTGAGGTCATGTCCTCTCCTGTAGAGACGATGACGCATAAAGCTTCTATCGGCGAGGGGCTGGAGTATCTTCGCAGCCGAAATTTCAAACGGATCGTTGTAACCGACGATGAGGGGCATGTTCTGGGGATTGTGACACAGGAAGATCTGATTTCGCGTACCTATCTGAAATGGTCGCAGCTGATGCAGGATCATTTCCGTCAGTTTGAAGAAATTACGCAGATTCTTCAGCAAAAAAACCAGCACTTGACGCAATTGGCTACTAAAGATTCGCTCACCGAAATCCATAACCGCCATATGTTTTCCGAACTTTTCGGCAAAGAGCACTCTTTTGCCAAGCGTCAACAAAGCAAGCTATCGCTGATGATGATCGACTTGGATTGCTTTAAACAGGTAAACGATACCTACGGACATAATATCGGCGATTACGTACTCAAAGATTTTTCGGCACTCGTCTCCTCTTCCGTCCGTGAAGCGGATCTTTTCGCCCGCTGGGGAGGAGAAGAATTTGTACTCTTGTTACGAAATGCAGGCTGCGAAGAGGCGTTCGGAGTAGGTGAAAAAATCCGCTCCCTTTTGGAAGCGCAACGGTTTGACGAAGTGGGGTGTGTTACTTGCAGTATCGGGATAACCGAGGTTTATAGTGACGATACCCTTGCCAGTGCGATTGAGCGAGCGGACAGCGCTATGTACTCTGCAAAAAATGCGGGACGAAACCGCACCGTTGCTTGCGAAGTCGAATGAAATCCATAACGCTTAAATCGATTCTTTCCTCTGAACCTTTTATGCTCCGTGCCGAAGAGGCGGTTGCCAAAGCGTTGGAGCTGATGGCTCGGCACGGCATCAGCTCGGTTATTATCGTGGATGGGGAAAAACGTCCTGTCGGTATTTTTACGGAGCATGATGCGTTACGGATCGTCGCAGAGAGAATCGATACTCAAACGTTATTAAACGAGGTGATGACTCCGGAACCTTTTTGCGTTCAAGAGAGTTTTGAATTACACGATGCTTATGCGGCGATGGAGAAGAAAGGATACCGTCATCTTGTCGTCATCAATACGGCAGGTGAATTTACGGGAGTCGTCAGCGAGGGAGATTTTCTCCGTCATATCGGATTTGAACAGTTGAGCCGACAGAAGCTTGTTGCCGACGCGATGGGCAACTCTCCTCTCATTGTCAAAACGGAGACTCTTTTAGGCGATGCCGCGAGACTGATGCAAATGCGCAAATGTGACTATGCCGTCGTTTTGGACGGCGGGGAACCCGCAGGGCTGATTACCGAGCGCGATATCGCTCATCGGTATATCGAGGAAAGTAATGCCGCCGATCAAAGGGTCGCGGATGTGCTGCATCGGGATTTTAAAATCATCCAAAAAAATCTGCCTCTTCAAAAAGCGGCGATGCTGATGGAAGAACACGGAATCCATCAGCTTATTGTAGAAGATGAGACGGGGATGCTCGTCGGACTCTTGAGCCGTCACGATATATTACATGCGATTCACGGCGCTTATTTCGATTTTTTAATGCGGGTGATCGATCAAAAGAACAGTGCGATCATCAACATGGGAGAGCGTAAAAGAGAGTTGCACAAAGAAAAAGCGATTATCGAAAGAAATGCACTGAAGTTTCAAAAATTGTTTGAAGCGCTACCGGACGGAGTATTGCTTTTGGATTCGGTTACGATGCAAGCGGTGGAATTTAATCGTGCGGCATATCAATATCTCGAGTACAGTGCCGAAGAGTTTGCGCAGTTGAGTATTAACAACTATGAGGCAGTCGAATCGTTGCAGGAGACACGAAGACGGATTGAAGCGATTGCCCGGAACGGATGTGATACCTTTGAGACGGTTCACCGTACCAAAACGGGACGCTTACTTGATATTTGGGTCAATGTTGTAGCGATTGAGCTTGAAAAACATTCGTATATGATTGCAGTATATCGAGATATTACCGTTCAAAAAGAGAGAGAAAAACTTTTGGAAGAACGGCAGGCGCGTTTGGAAATACAGACGAATTTCTTACAGACTCTTTTTGACAGTATTCCGGACCCTATTTGGATTAAAGATTATGAAGGAAAATATCTGGCGTGTAATTCGACATTCGAGCGACTGGCCGGAGCGAAAGAGGAAGAGATTGTCGGCAAAAGTGATTTTGAGATTGTTAATGCTGATTTAGCACAGTTTTTTCGGGACAATGACCTCAAAGCGATGCATTCCAAAACGGCGAATATATATGAGGAGTTTCTGACTTTCTTGGATGGAAGTTATGCCGGTTTGTTTGAAACGACTAAAACAGCCATGAAAGATAAAGAGGGGGAAATTATAGGGGTACTTGGGATCGCCCGTGATATTACCGAGCGCAAAGAGAATGAAAAACGGCTTGAAACTCTGGCCAATTATGATCCGCTGACAGGATTGGCAAACCGCTCTTTGTTGCAATCGCATTTAAAAAACGCGATCGATAAAGCCAAGCGGGATAAAACGCGGCTGGCTCTGCTCATCTTTGATTTGGATCGATTTAAAGATATCAATGACAGTTACGGACACGGTGCGGGAGACGAATTATTGTTGATGGTTGCGGAACGATTTTCTCTGCGCCTGCGGGAAGGAGATTTGATAGGCCGTCTCGGCGGAGACGAATTCGCGGCGGTGATTGAGGATATTACGCGTCCGGAGGATGCCGGACGGCTGGCCGAAGAGATGGTCGCGGCGCTGGAGAACGGATATCAGCTCTCGGGCGGAGAGTCGATCCATGTCGGTGCCAGTGTCGGGATCGTTTTGTTTCCTGAGCACGGGGAGGATGCGGCGGTATTGTTACAGCATGCCGATGCCGCTTTATACAAAGCGAAATCGGAAAGAAGAGGTACGTATCGCTATTACACCGATGAACTGACCGATTCGGCCCGGCATCGGATCGAAAGCGAAAGTCGGTTGCGCCGGGCAATCATAAATAATGAGTTCGAACTCTATTACCAGCCGCAGGTTCATATTGCTACGGGGCGTATTCTCGGAGCCGAGGCGTTGATCCGATGGAACGATCCCGATCGGGGAATGATCCCTCCGAGTGCGTTTATCCCGATTGCCGAAGAGACGGGGTTGATCGGAGAGATTGGTTTGTGGGTGCTTCGGGAAACATGCCGTCAGGGAAAAATTTGGCTTGACGGAGGACATCGTCTGACGTTGGCGGTGAATGTATCGGCACATCAGGTACATCATCAAAATATCCCGAAGCTGGTTGAAGAGACCCTTTTGAACAGCGGATACCCTGCCAACCGACTCGAACTCGAGCTGACCGAAAGTACGTTAATGCAGCGCGAAGAGGAGACCGTTGCGATGTTACACAGTTTAAGAGCGCAAGGGATACGGCTGGCGATTGATGATTTCGGTACGGGATATTCTTCGCTTTCTTATTTGAAGCGATTTCCGATCGACGTGCTCAAAATCGATAAAAGTTTTGTAGACGATATTCCGTTTGAGGCGGATGATATGGCAATCGTTACGGCTATCATTGCGATGGGACAGGCTCTGGGATTTCAAGTTCTGGCTGAGGGGACGGAGCGGATCGAGCAGATTGATTTTCTGCGCGAAAAAGGGTGCACGATGTACCAAGGATACTTTAAAAGTCCGCCGTTACCGGCAAAAGAGTTTGAAAAGCTGCTGATCGGTTAGCCGACAGCAGCTTATTTCAACGTCTCTACGTATGCGGCGACCTCTTTGAGCTCGTCATCGCTAAGGGGCGCAAGAGAGGCTTGCATCGTCGCTTTTTGCTCACCTCCGAAGGTTCCGTTTTTGTATCCGACGAGTTTTGTCAGGACATCTTTGCTTCCGGCGATCTCTTTGCCGGCGATAGAGACCTCTTTGCCGTTGTCCCCATGACATTCGACACACGCTTTGCCGTAGACTTTCATCCCCGGGCTTGCCGCGAATACGGCTGAAATACTTAGTATCAGACTCAATACGATTCTTTGCATGGGAACTCCTTTTTATCAGATTGTAGCATAATCACTTAATCATCTGCATAAGCCCCATCGCAATCTCTACGGCGATCAGGACAATGATGATCCACTCCAAAAACTCGCTTTTTTTGTGATTGATGAGGTCCATGACCAGCATAACGTCCTCTTTGATCTGTGCCAGTTTTGAGAGGGCGATTTCATGCCGATCGTAGAGTTCTAAAATAAATGCGAGGCGGTTATAGAGGGCTTCGGCCTCTTCGTTGTCCCATAGAATGTTAGGTTTGTCGAGGAGAAGAAGATTGCTCACCATGTCATGACGGGTGAGTGCGAGCCGTTTGGCAAACTGCATTAGATGGCTGCGTCTCGTGATCGAAAAGGTTTGGATCGATTCGACGATCCGGCGGCTTTGCATAAAGAGGGTATCGAGCCGTTTTTCATACCGTTCGAGTCCGACGCTTTGAGAGATCGCAAGAGCGATGACGTTAAGATTCAGCGTCGATACTTCGCGTAGATAGATTGCTTCGTTGGTCACTTTGAACCGTTCTTCCATCAATGGATCGATATGGATCGGATAGTCCTGGGTGATGGTATCGCTTTCGTCTTCGATGATGATCCCCAGTGTCGAAAGGGCATGCAGGATTGTTTTTTTCTCTTCGGCGATGAGAGAGAGGACACCGAACGGAGAGAGGACGACATGGAGTAAATCGTTTCGTCCGTAATAGCCGTTTTCGACCCCTTTATTCATTTGCAGTTCCAAAGAGTATTCGATGGTCGCTTTGGTTAACGGTCGGTCGAGATAGAGGGATAATAAGTTCATAATGGTCTCCTTTAACCGAAGATTTCCTTGATTTATTGTATCATCTCTTCATTACAACGAGGTGATAATGCAACGAAATATAGTAACAATTTTAATGGGATTAGGTTTAAGTTGGGGATCGCTTTGCGCAGATGTTTCCGAAATGATTTTTTATCCGCAGGCCGATTTTTCGGAAGGGATTCTCCACTTTAATTACCAAGGTGTGAAAAATAAAAATTACGGTTTTATGTTTGATCGCGGATTCGACCCTGAACGGATCGTATATGTACGCCCCGAAGGGCATACGGTCGAAAAACTCAAAGACGGAACGATCAAACTCACTTTCCCGAATACCGACCGCTATTCGTATATTCAGCGGGCGTATAAAGACGATTTTCTGGTTTCGGATACAAACGGAATCATTAAAATTCTTCTAAGCGGAGGAGACTGTAAAAGCAGCCCGAACTGTGTAACGGCGGAGAATATTTTGACCGTCGACGTCCCAAAAGGATATTGGGTCCGTAAATATCAGGGGTTAGATCAGGATTTGAAGCCGTTGAAAAATCCTCAATGGCAGCAAAAAGGGAATGTTTACACGCTTTTTGCTCGGGACGTCAAAGGAGCCTGTGTCATGATGGAGCTTGAAAAACTCAAGCCCGGACAGACACAGCCTCCGCTAATCATGGCGAGTTCGGCAGAGACGATACGTCCTATCGAGATGCCGAAAATAGCGCCGAAACCTGTAGAAGCCGTACCTATGCCGGTTGCGCCAAAACCGGAAATTATTGCCGAGGCAGAGCCTGAAAAAGAAGCACCTGCCCCGGCTGTAGTAAAAGCTGAAGTCGTTCAGCCCGTTGCCCCTGTCGTCGTTGCCGTCAAACCGAAAAGTGAAAAACCTTCGGGCAGCAGCGCTTCATCAGCCGAAAAATCTCCGATTGCTCCGGAAGAGTATTTTAGAAATTTTCAACTGTTCCAAAGTCGGATCGTAGCGTTGTCAGATGCGGGAAAAACACGTTTGGACGGTTGGGTAAAAGCGTTCAAAGCGGGTAAATACCATTCGGTAACGATCAATTCGTATACCGATAATATCCCTCCGCAGCGATTAAAGGCACAATACGCGACGAATGAAATCCTCTCTGAAGCGCGAGGGAAAATGGTCGCCGATTATCTGGCATCACAAGGGATAGATATGAAGAGTATTACTGTAAACGGAAAAGGGGATGCCGATCCGGTCGCTTCAAACGATACGGAAGAGGGGCGATCGAAAAATCGGAGGGTGGAGTTTATCGTCAATTGACGCATACCCGGTTGCGTCCTGTCGTTTTAGCGTCATAAAGCGCTTCATCGGCACGGATAATCAGCGCTTCGGGAGTATCTAAGCCGTTATATTCCGAAACGCCGAAACTGGCCGTCTGGATATATTTTGCCAACACTGCTCCGGCGGAAAACTGTTCCCGAAATTTCTCAGCGAGAATTGCCGCTTCCGCAGCAGCGGTTTCTGGACAAACAATTAAAAACTCTTCTCCTCCCCACCTCCCGACGATATCGCTTTTCCGACAGTTTTGGCGCAATAGGTCTGCGGATGCTTTGAGTACTTTATCTCCGGCATGATGGCCATACGTATCGTTTACTTGTTTGAAATAGTCCAAATCGACCATAATGATCGAAAGGGCCCTTTTGTATCGTTTGGCACTTTGGATCGCTTGATCGATGCTTTGATCGAGCATATAACGGTTGGCGATACCGGTTAGGGCATCGGTCGTAGAAAGTGATTTCAGTCGTATATTGGCCTCTTCCAGCTCATTTTGAGTCAATCGCAGACTCTCCATCGTCATCTTATAGATACGGTTGACACTACGGAGTTTGCGGGTGTAATAGAGTAAGATCGCGACGATCAGAAGAAAGGGGAGAACGATTTTTAGAATCCACTGCCATGTTATGTGCTGTGTGTATTCGATGATGATATGGCGATTGTAGATAGCGTCCCGTTCTTCGGGGGTGATGGATGCAAGCGCTTTCTCCATGATTCCCGCAAAGATCGGCCAATCGTTGCGGATACCCATCGCCAATTCGAACTGATGGGGGAGTTCTCCTGAGATTTTGAGATTGGAGTATCCCTCGTTTTTGATGGCATACGTAATGGCAGCAGTATTGTCGATAAAGGCAAAGGCTTTTCCGGTCGAAACAGCTTCCAGACCTTCAGCGACCGTGTCGACTTCCAAACGTTTAATCTGCGGATAGTAGCGCTTGAGCGTTTCATAAGCGAGATATCCCCGTGCTACCGCCACCGTTTTTCCGCTCAGGCCGTGAATGCCGTCGATGTAGCCGACCGTATCCGTGGTCGCAATAACCATCCGAAAGTTGAGATACGGGGCAGTGAAGATAGCATAGGTCTCCCGCTGCGGGGTTTTAACCGCGCACGTGTACATATCGAGGCGGTGCTGTTCCATCAGTGCTACCGCGTCTTTCCAAACCCCTTTGGTGTTTGGTTCGAACCGTATTCCCAGTTTTTGGGAAATCAGTGCGACGTAATCGGCGGCGATCCCTTGATATTTTCCTTTGTCGTCCAGATATTCGAACGGAGCCCATTGGGTATCGATAGCGGTGTGAATGACGGGATGCGCTTGGAGCCATGATTGCTCTTCCGCCGTGAGATTAAGAGAATTCGGCCGGGCGTCACGATAAAGATATGCGTCCAAGGGGACGGAAGCGTTGATGAGACCGTGGCGTTTGAGAAGATTTTGGATATATTCGAACCGTCCGTAATCGAGGGTTCCGAGCGGGATGGTGGAAGCGTCGATCACCGATGCGATTCCGGCGGCTTCATAGCGCAGCTGTTGCACGGTTTTATCGGGGGCATATTTGGTATGGATCAGATTGATGATCTCTTCTTTATGGGCAAGTGCGTACTGCCATCCGAGCAATGTCGCCCGCTTCATAGCGGCTACCCGTTCGGGATGGGTATGCAGTTCGTTTTGAGTGGTGAAAAGCATATCTCCGTAGAGATCGACCCCGAAATGCTGCGGATGGATGATGTTGGTCTGAACCCCTTTTTGGAACAGTTCGTAAGGCTCGTTGGTGACGTACCCGTGGTGTGCGGCTACCCTTTTATCCAAAAGCATGCCTAAATCGAATTTGGTATTGACCCTCTCTATCCCTTTTTTAAGCACACCCGTCTCATGCAGCATCGCCAAAATAGGCAATCCGTCCGCATCGTTAGGATAGAGGGCGACTTTTTTCCCGATCAGTTTATAGGGGCTGTCGATGCCGCTGCTTTTGAGGGTAATGAGGACGTTAGGAGAGTGTTGAAAAATCGGTGCGACGATGACGATAGGCTCTTTTCGCGCCTGGTATAAAAACAGAACCGAATCGGCGATACCGTATTGGGACTCCCCTTTGAGAACCTGCTCGATATTGTTTTTGGCAATGTCGCGGTCTTTGAGGGTGACATCGAGCCCTTCCTTACGATAGTATCCCTGCTCAAGCGCGGCGTAATAGCCGGCGAACTGGAACTGGTGATGCCATTTAAGCTGGATGGAGACTTTGTCCAATGCAAAAAGGGGCGAGAGGAGAGGGATAAGAAGCAGCCATAACCAAAGAACGGAACGTTTCATCAGAGCTGCTCATAAAGATCAAACAAATCGATCCCCTCGGGAAGTTTGGGTTTTCCGTCCCGAAACGAACGGGTGTGGGCGATGAGGCGTTTAAAATGTTTGCGCAGGTGATAGGCATCGGGGACGTTGGGCCGGAACCAGTCCCCTTTGGCACTGAAAAGCCAGTCAATGGCGGCTTTGACGTCCAGGAGCGTATACCCTCCGGTCTCAATCAGCAGCCGGATCTGTTTTGCCCAACTCATTATGTCGAAGGGCTCTTCGAACTGAGGATCGATCGAGGAGAGACGGCGGATGAAATACTGGGCCATTTCGAACTCTTCGCCTGAGGGCTTGGTGTCGGCAAGCATCTGCTCCGAAGCGACGACGGGGGCATTGGATGCGATCTCTTTGCGAACCCACCGTTCAAATTCGGCACACCAGTCGAACGAACGGTTGTTTTTGGAACGCTGATAGAGGTTGAAATCATCGAACAGCTCCCGGCGTAATCCCTCGCGATCACATAGCTCCAGCGCGAAGACGTGCAACTCTTCATACGCATCGTTTGAGAGGTTAAGATAGTAACTGCTGTCGCTGTATTGGGCTGCTGATACCGATAGAACCGGAAGCGTTTTTTCCGGGGCAGGGGCAAACGCGTAGCGGATCATCACCCCCTGATCCGTTTTTCGCCGTACGGTTTTTAAAATCCCTTTTTTGACCATCCGATCCAGTGCCTCGACCACTTCGCGCGGAGTATGGCGGAGGATTTGGGCCAGAGTGGAGGCATCGATATCTGAGGGTTTGTCTCCCCAGTTTTGGGTATGGCGCGCGATGAGAGGGATAAGAGCCCGCTCCATTACGCTAAGATCGTCGCGATCGATGAGAAAGGTCGGAAGAACGATCATGAGTGTTTCGCCTCCCGCAGAAGCCGAGTCTTCAATCCTGAGGGGATCAAGTCGTTTTTGTCTCTTTCCCTCCGGATAATCTCGGTACGGTACTCGTGAAGAACACGTGCTTCAAACAAAGAACGATCCAGTGAAACATAATCGTAAATCCACCCTTTGCTCAGGATCTTGACGACGTTGATGTCGGTCTCGTCCAAAATAGGCTGAGTCTCCCCGGAACGTTTAATCGAAGTGAACCGTATCTGTTCGAACCGCTCTAGAGCACTTTTTTCCGAATCCCGGGTGAGGGTGATCTCGCGGCGAAGATCGTACATCAGCGTATAGAGCTTATGGGTCCGCTCGGAAGCTTCGATATCGACGGGGGTCAGGGAGTGTGCTTCGAATTCCGCCGCGATTTGGGCGATTTTTTCGAATCCGTTTTTATACGGCATATCCCGCAGCGAGAGACGGCGGAAGAATTCGCGATAGTGTGAAGGGCGGATATCGCGTACGAGATCGTTGACATGCGCACGAAGATTAATATCTTCTTCAATTTTGAAATATTCCATCAGCGAAGTGACGAATTGGGTGCGGATTTGATCTTCAGTCGGTGTGTTTCGTTGCATAAGTTATTGTAGCAACAAATAGCTTTAAAAGATAAAAAGAGTGCCGCGTAAAACGGAAATTATCCCGCCCGCTACAGGTGAGCCGAACGGGGAAGTAAAAGATTCTTTAAAAATAAGGTAAAATAATAACGGGTATTTATTGTGGTACCCTAATCCCGTACAATGAGGTTCCCATTCTAATACTCGATCATACCGTTATCCCGGAGGGCGATACCGAACTCGGCGATAATCTTTTATACTACGACTACAACATCGACCATCTCCTGTCTCTCGAAGCCAAAGGGTTGACAATGGAAGATGAAGGATACATCAGCGCTTTTCGCTCGTTTGAAGGAGAGGTGTATGAAAATTACATCTACGAGAAGCTGCTTAGATATGCGACAAATGAGCCGAGGATTAAAAGTTTTATTATCAAAGGGCCCCACAAACACCGTACCAGAGCCCAAAGCGACGCTTTATCGGTGAGCTGGAAAGGGCAGATCATCTACCGCGCCCGCCATAAAGAAATCGGCGAATTCGACGGTCTTCTGTTTACCGACAAAGAGCTCTATTTCGTCGAGATGACGTTGGTCAAATCGGTCAGCAATCTGAAAAAACGGCTGCGAAAAAAACGGGCTCTTTTGGAGGTTCTTTTTCCTCGATACAGTGTTAAAGCGATCCTCGTTCTGAACGAAGGGGTCACCGGAACGACCGATTTGCCGCCGTATGCGTCGGTGTGGATTACCAAACCCTACAGCGCGCGCCATATCCTTGAACGTTTGAGTACGAAATCTCCCCGTATGCCGATGATCCGTATCGAGAGTTCCAAAATCGCCCATGCCGAGGAGCTGAAAGTCGCCGCATTCAAATATTATGCGACCCTTTCGTGGATGCTCCGCTCCTTACGGGCAAAAAACCCGATCGATATCGAATTTTTCAAAAAAAGTGCGACACAGCGTTATCACGACATTTATACCAAAGTCTATGCGGGGTATCTCAGCGTCGAAGACTTTAAAACCGTTGCGCCGGATCTTTCGTGGGAAGGCAGCAATGCTTCACGGGTCGTAGTCGCGATCGAGAAAGATCATTCCGGAGGCTATTTTCTGACCTATTTTATCCGACACGGTGCCAAAAAACTCGATAATGTCACAATCGTCAACGGCGTGAGCAAAGTGGTTAAAAAAGATCCGTTCGGGATTACTCTGACAGAGATGAACCATCTGGATAAAGTGATGGACGAGAGTTTTCTCTATTCGCTCGAGCAGCATAAAGCGTTGGAAAGAGTGGTCTCCAAAACGACGCATTAACCGTCAATTATCCTTTTTTCTTCTATACTCTCATTCAGGAAATTGATATAAGGGTTTTTTATGAAAAAGGTTCTCATCGCGCTATTGGTGGCACTCAGTGTCTGGGCCGCTCCTTATAAAGTGGGACAATCGGTTGCACCTCTCGATCTTAGCGATCAGTTCGGGAAACGCTACAGTATGAAAGCGATGCCGAAAACGTTGATTATGGCATTCGAAAAAGGGACGGGGGCAACGGTCAACGAGTACCTTGCCGCACAGGGGAAAGGGTATCTGGATAAATACAAAGCCTCTTTCGTCGCCGACATCAGCCAAATGCCCAATTTTATTACCGAGGCGTTTGCTCTGCCGAAAATGCGTAAATATCCCCATACGGTTTTACTGATCCGCGATGAAGAGCAGGGGCTTAGATTCCCGGCCGAAGAGGATAAAATTACCGTAATGAAATTTCGCGGAAACTTCCTTCAATCGGTCGATTACATCACTACTGCCGATGAGCTTAAAAAGGCGATCGAGCAGTGATCACCGCGCTGAAAGCTCTGCGTAAAAACCGGTTTAAAACCGCACTGATTTTTATCAGCATGAGCGTCTCGATTGCGGCGATCTTTTTGATCAGTGCGATTTCGGGCGGCGTTGTGAGCATGTACAGTGCGATGCTCAAAACCGACGGGGATATCATTGTAACCCAGCGCGGTATCGCCGATACATTTTTCAGCGATATCAACCGTTCCTGGAGCGATTCCATCGTGAAGATGGAGGGGGTGAAAGAGGTCAGTTCCCTTATTCTGGGGGCTGCACCCGTCGACCCGCTCCCGATCGTGGGGGTGTATGGTGTAAACGAAGGGCGTTTCAAAAACTATTCCCTCGTCAGCGGAAGCTATCCGAAAGTCGGGGAGGTACTGCTGGGATCGAAAATCGATCAAAGCCTCAAACATCCCGAAACGATCACCCTTTCGAAAAAAGAGTTTCATGTCAGCGGAGTCTTTAAAAGTAAAATCGGTTTTGAAGACGGAGGAGTCGTCATGAATCTGGGCGATGCGGGGGAGGTATTCCATAAGAGTGCATCGATCTTTTTGGTCAGCCTCGGAAATCTGGAAAAAAGCGACGCTCTGATAGGGCAGATCAACGGACTGAATCCCGATCTGGAAGCCAAAACGACCGACAGCTTCATCGATTCGTATAATCAGTTTAAAATCATCCAGACCAGTTCCGACGTGATCGGGGCGATGGCCTTTTTGATGGGGATTTTAGGAATCGTCAGTATGATGAGCATGGTGGTCAATGACCGAAAAGCAGAGTTTGGGATTATGCGCTCGCTGGGACTTTCTTCGGGTGTGATTATCACCCGTTTGCTAAGCGAAACGCTGATTATCGCCCTGGCCGCTTTCGCGGTTGCATGGGGGGTGAGCGAAGGGGTATTGGAGCTGATTAAACATGCCGATAAATTTCAGGGCTACATCAACGGAGAGATTACCGTCGCATTGCTATGCAAGGTGTTCGTCGTCTCTGTGGTGATGGCGTTGGTGGGGACGCTGCTTCCGGCGGTATACGCATCGCGCATCGATCCGATGAGTCTGATCCAAAAGGGGAGCGCATGAATATCGAAGCGCACGCTTTGGAGCACTTTTACGGACAGGAACATGTACTACGGGGAGTCGACATAAGCCTCAAACAGGGGAGTTTTACGGCGATTGTCGGAGAGAGCGGGAGCGGAAAGACAACACTCCTCTCGATCCTATCGACGCTGTTGCATCCCACGAAAGGGAGCGTCGCGTATGACGGCAAAGCGCTTTCACAAGTCGGCAATATCGATCATTTTCGCCGCCGCCATATCGGATTCGTTTTTCAGTTTCATTATCTGATCTCCTACCTGAGCCTGCGTGAAAACGTTGCGTTAGCGGCATTAGGGGAGAATGAAGCCAATATCGATCTTTTGTTGGCGGAACTGGGTATCGAACGTCTGGCAAAACGCTACAGCGATGAGGTTTCCGGCGGAGAACGCCAGCGTGCAGCGATCGCCAGAGCCCTGGTCAACCGTCCCTCCATCGTTTTTGCGGATGAGCCGACGGGAAATCTGGATACTAAAAATGCGTTGGGCGTTTACGAGCTGTTTCGCCGTTTTTCGGATGAAGGGATCGGGTTTGCGGTTGCATCGCATGACAAAAAAATAGCCGATTTTGCCGATACGATTATTGAAATGGAGGACGGAATTGTTAAAGCAATTCATACATGATGAACTTCCGCTGCTGTTCGTTTGGTTGATTCTGGGACTCTGCGCGGGATTTTTGTACTCGATTCAACTGCTTGGGATCGATGAGGCTGCGGTTCTGCTGCCGCTGGAACGGGCCCGGTCGCTCCATATTTCGCAGATGCTGTACGGATTCTTCCCCCTTTTGCTGTCGCTTTTGCCGTTTGCATTGTTCGAAAAAGAGGGGGTTCTCTCCGCCGGTGCAATCAGAAACCTGCGCCGCTATTTCGTCGTTTGGAACACGTTTTTACTCTTTATGAGTCTGGCCTTGGTATTTGGAAATTTGCGCGGATTACCGTTTTACGATTTCCCGTATCAGCTGAATTTTCTCCTCGCTTTCAGCGGCGTGTTTTATTTGATGGCCCTTGTAGATGCTCTTCGCAGGTATAAGAGACGGCCCTTATGGGTCAATGTCTCTTTGGCCGTTGTGGTGGTTGCGCCGATTCTGTTGATCGTTTTGATGAATCCTCAGTACGGGCAGGTGGAAAAAACGCTTGTAGGGCCGCACGGCGATAATACGCTGGGGATGAGCTTTGCTCTTTTGCCGCTGTATTATCTGTTGATCAAGCTTGCATCCAAAGAGCCGTTTGTCCCGCGGTGGCATCTGTTTTGGATACTCCCTTTGGTCGGGTATGTCGTTTCTTTGTTTATCCGTAATTTTCTCCATTCTCTGAGTTATAACGAAGAGTGGTTTTTTCAGTATTTGACCCTTTTGTATCTTCCCCTGCTGTGGCGATGGTGGAAAGATGCCGGACTGCGGTTTACCCATAACCCCTACCTTTTCTTTTCGATCGCGGCATTCGTGTTTGTCGATGCGGAGGGGAATCTGCTGTTCATTCCGCAGATTCGGGAACTCATCCATCGAAACGATTTGGTCGTGGGGCATGCGCATATCGCGATGGGGATCGCAGTAGCATTTATGGCGTTTAGCATCGTTCATCGGTACCTTCCGGGGCTCATCACCCGTGCCTGTGCCATCGGATGGACGACGTTGGTCGCTCTGATGGCTTTTTCGCTCACTCTGGCGGGAATGGCGGAAGCGGGATGGATACATGCTGACATTCAGTGGTTTTGGGGTGCGAGATCGCTATTCGGATTCGTATTGATTGTCATGGTAGGGCAAATCCTGTGGCGACGGCTGAAACCGAGAACCCTCAGCGGATTGGAAGCGTATCATTGGATCGGTTTGATGAGCGACTTCGGCGGCGGTGCGCTACTGCTTTTGTTCGGGGGATATCTGTTCCATGTGATGGGATTTGCGTTTAGCGGAACGTATGAATATGTCGTATTTGCGTTCATGATCGGAACGGGAATCGTTCATTGGTACGGAGTGCACGGTGATTCGGAACGGATGGGAGCGGCAAGTGCGGCGATACGGCTGCTGGTATCGGCAACCTTTTGTGCGTTGTATATGGTGGGTATATTGGACGGCATCGCCCTTTTGGTCGCTGTCTATGACGGAGTCTTTGCCATGATCTATTGGCTGTGGCTGCGCGGGTACCAAAAAGAGGCTGTGTGAATTTTCTCGTCCTTGTTCTCAGCTCGCAGCTTTTGTATTATCTGCTGATTGCTCAGACGGGTGTCGTCGGTGCATTTGATTCACATATCCATGATCTGTATACGCTTCCTATCGGCGGTGTTTTGGGAACGTTGCTCAGCGCTTTTTGGAACCACCGTCATATCAGAAGCGAGTTATTCGGATTATTCGCTCTTCAGCTTTTGATCTCATGGTTTTATCCCTATTATTCATTGAGCATGCTGTTTTCTCTGGGATTTGTCGTCGGCTATACCACTCCGTTGCTGTTGTATATCTTCCGCTCCCAAAGCATGGGGAAACCGAACCGCAATGGTACAGGATATCCGTATCCGAAAGAAAAATCTCGAAACTATCGCCCTCTTTCATGATCTTTTAAATAATTCCCACGACATGGTTTTTATTATACGAATCGAGGACGGGTATATCGATTACGTCAATGAAACGGCGATCAGTGTAACCGGATACACGCTTGAGGAGATG
>Ga0172377_10003422_pt1 | contig 16293 bp, 10 predicted proteins | sample Pumphouse3metaG_FD_119749 | JGI IMG/M metagenome (GOLD analysis project Ga0172377, IMG submission 119749) | Leachate microbial communities from a municipal landfill in Southern Ontario, Canada - Pumphouse #3 metaG | ecosystem: Engineered > Solid waste > Landfill > Unclassified | place: Canada...
AGAGCAATTGACTCCTGAATCTCCGACTTAACATCACTGCCAGTTTCCAGGCTATAACTAATCATCGATTTGATAATCGTGCCCGGGTTGGAACTCTCTATCTCAGAAGGAACACCCTGAACAGCAAAACAGTTGTTGCCCAGATTGCTCAGTTCAAAGCCAAGCGCCTCCAGGTCGTCCATTATAGAAGGCAATGCTGCCGATTCCGAAGCAGAAAGCTCTAATACTTCAGGAAAAAGAACACGCTGTGAAACTCCTTTTCTTTTTCTTATCTGAGTAAGATACTTTTCAAACAGAATCCTTATATGCGCTTTATGCTGATCAATTATCATCAACCCCGATTTTACAGAGGTGAGAATATATCTCTGCTTATACTGATAATGTTCAGGATAAAGATCTGTCTCTGGTATATTTTGAGCAGATCCTGCTAATATGTTTTCCGAAGGGGGTAACACCTCTTCCTCGAAACTCTTTTGTAGTTTTTCCCATCCTAAAGCAGGCGCTGACACCCTGTTGGGTTCAAAAGAAGGAGCATTGAAAGGATTGTATGCAGGATCAACATTAACCCTCGGCATTTGAACCGGTGCAGAAGGATCATAAACAGGTATCTCAGGCGCATCCTCCCTGTCGAAATCAATTGTGGGCACAGCATTAAACTTACCAAGCGACTCTTTAACCGTTACCATCAAAATCTGCCATAAAGCCTGCTCATTTTCAAACTTCACCTCAGTCTTGGTAGGATGAATATTAACATCAAGAGATTCAGGATCAACCTCAAAATAGATGTAGTAAGTAGGCTTCTCATCAGAAGAGATAAGCTGTTCAAAAGCAGTAGTCACCGCTTTATGAAAATATGGATGGCGGATATACCTGTTGTTTACGAAGAAGAACTGACTTGAATTGCGCTTCTTTGCATACTCCGGTCGCGAAACATACCCGTAAATCTTTCCGAGTGCAGTCTCAGCCTCTATATCTATCAGCTGCTGCAAAATATTCTTACCCTCCAGCTGTGCAATTCGCTGCTTTAATCCTGCTTTAGTAAGATGCAGGGTCTCCTCATCATTTTCGATCAGAGAGAACTCCAGATGCGGATGTACTAAAGCAATTCTCTCGATTTCGTTAAATATATTTCGTCTCTCAGTTTCATTGGATTTAAGGAATTTCCTGCGTGCAGGAACATTATAGAATATATTTTTTACAGAAATTGAAGTACCCGCACCACAAGCAATAAACTCCTGCTTTTCCAGTCTTGAACCGGATATTAACAGTAGAGTCCCTAACTCATCTTCTTCTCTGCGACTCTTTACCTCAACCTGCGATATTGCAGCAATCGATGGTAATGCCTCACCTCTGAAACCCATTGTGGTGAGTGCAAAAAGATCATCTGCACTTTTAATTTTTGATGTTGCGTGCCTCTCAAAAGCCATTCTTGCATCGGTTGGAGACATACCCTTACCATCGTCAATAACAGTGATCAAAGTACGTCCTGCATCCTTTATAACTATCTGTATATGTTCAGCTCCTGCATCAATAGAATTCTCCACTAACTCCTTTACCACTGAAGAGGGCCTTTGAATTACTTCACCTGCAGCAATTTGGTTGGCGATGGAGTCAGGTAGAAGATGAATTATATCAGTCATATTTTAATTAAAACCCAATTTATCGCAACAGCCAGAAGATGAATATCAACAACAGAACTATACCTATGAAAATAAGTATTTTGTTATTGGTAATAAATGAACTTTCACCTGATTCCTCTCTGCTTTTGCGTTTCTTTAAAAAGCGAGTCTGAGAAACAAACTCAGATTTAAAATCTTTTTTATCTATTTCACTCCTTTCAGGCAAAACGCCCATCTCTCTCTTTACAGCTTCAATCCTGTTCTTTAGTTTCTCCTTTCGAGCCTCCTCATCCGGATCATAAAGAATCGGTTTGTAATTAAATTTGCGAGGTTTACGGTTGTTATAGAAAAAAAATACTCCCATTTTAAATAGATGTTTGATAGATACAAATATAAATAATCATAATAATAAAGACAAAACAGCAAACCAGTTTACCCGGTTTTAAGTACTGATTCACATTTAATAATCACAAAACAATGATTACTAAATCATAGTGTAATGTCTTCCCTCTCGAAACGCCTTACAGGCTCATTGTCAACATCCTCAGTTTTCCTTTCGTTGCTTCGGAAGATATCATCCGGGCCGGTTGGCCGCAAATAATCAAGCCATGCAAACCTTTCCAATCTTTTCTGCTCCGGTTGCAATTGAGGAAGCGGTGTTGTCACAGCTTTTGTTGAAGGCCACACTTTCAGTCGCTTTATCTGTTCATCAGCAATATCTATTGAGAGATAGGGACTCTCAGTCCTGTTTAATCCAATTATCGTTTTGTCCTCTTCCACGAGGTAGTATAGCGACTCTGCATTACCTTCTACAAGCACATGATAAATTTCTCCATCCCTGAAGTAGGCAGTCATATCTCTTCCGCTCAGCTGGTTAAACTGATCCCCCTCCCCTCTGTCCTGAACAGCTAATGCATTATCCTTCACTATAGCCTTTTCTATAGTTGAGTCGTTTAAATGAACATTAATCTGAAAACCTGATATCTGGTTGTTTTCGTTCCATACAACAGGATGCCCAACCATATAAATCATAGAATCTCGTGAGGAGTAGTGTATTGAGTCACAAATACCCTGTATATCTGCACGATAAAACCTCACATTATAGTACGCCTTGATATCCCTGAAGGTAGAATCTGTGCTCATTACCAATGTATCACCATGCAGAAAAAGACTATCCTGACCAGAATAATCTATAGCGAAGGCAGAATCGGTTGCAAAACCATATTCAGTTTTCTCATTATAAAAACCATAGTTCCCTCTTATTATACCTTTTCTCTCGCTATCCTCAAGATACATATTACCAAAGACCTCACCCTCTCCGGAAATTCTGTTATAAAAGATCGTGTCGCCAATCAGCACCTTGCTGCCGTCATTACTATAAACCTGCGAACGATCCAGAAGTCGCGAATCCTCAGTTACAGTATTATACCAGCCATTCTGCGTATGAATATAACCACTGTCTGAAACAATTCTCGAAGGCCCTAAAATATCAGCAATTTTTGTTTCCGTATTATATTTCAGGGTATCTGCATAAATGATATAATCCTCATTAACCAGCTTCACACTATCACTGAACAGAGCCTCTTTTGTATCAGGAGCGTACTGACCCCAGAATGATGTCAGCTCATTCTCTTCATCAACAAGCATACCACCCTCAAAATAATATCCAAGATTTGCTATACGATCATAGTCCAGACTATCCGTAAACAGAGTAGTATTTTTATCCTCCATCCTTATATTGTCACGCAGGCGTGCCAGTCTGGTATTTCCATCATAAAAGAGATAATCGCCATAAACAAAAATAGTATCTCCCTGCTCCATGCTCACATTGCTGAAAGCCTCAAATGAGTTCGTTTGCTGAAACAGGTAAGCGCTGTCACAATACATATATGCACCCTCATGAAAGAAGATAACATTTCCCGTAAGAATCTCAGCATCAAAACCGGCCCTCTTGCTCCACAGGTCGGCCTGTCTCAACTCAATAATTCTTTCTGCACCCTCATCCACAGCATTGCTATCTCCGGCAACAGCCGGTTTCACCTGCCTCGGTGCTGTTATGGAGTCAGGTTGCTGCGCATGCACAGAAAATATAAAAACAAACAGCACACTAAGTAAAAGTGTGCTTTGCTTTAAATATTTATAGGATTGTTTTTTCATTGCAACTGAAAAAAACTTTTTTACCTTAACCAGCCTGAATATCTGAATTCGCATTTCCTCCATTCCGGATCAATACGCACATAAGTTTTCTCAATCTTTTTCTGAAGCCACTCATCAACAAGCTTCTGCTTGCGGGCATTTTCCGCCATCTGTTTTATAATCTGATAATCGTTGTTGATATTAGCGCGGTGCCCCTCATTACGGTTTGTAATCTTTATCATTGCAGCAACCTGCCTGCCCTTGTCATTAAGCATCAGAAACGGCTGCGAGATCTCACCCTCTTTCATCTCACCAGCAATCTTTGCAATATCCTGATTCAGTTCATTCAGCGCAAAGCGAGGAGTTCCGGCATTAGGACTTCCCTGAGTATTGTTCACCATGATAGCCTTATTATTGCGCGTATCCTTATCTGCTGAAAGGTATGTTGCAGCCTCATCAAAAGTCAGCCTCTTATCCATTATCCCGGCCCTTATCGAGTCGAGTCGAACAACAGCAGTATCGAGCGATTCTTTAGGAACCTTAGGCTTAAGCAGTATATGCCTGAAATTGGCCATCTCTCCCCTTCTTTCAATAAGCTGGATTATATGAAATCCATATTCAGTCTCTACAACATTCGAAACCTTCTTCGGATCATTAAGTGCAAAAGCAACATTTGCAAACTCAGGCACAAATCCCGATCTTGACATAAAACCAAGTTCACCCCCCTGAATTGCCGAAGGATCTTCAGAGTGCAGCAGTGCCAGAGTTGAAAACTCTCTTTCTCCACTATTCACCTGATCGGTATATTCTCTGAGTCGGGCTTTAACCTTATCTATCTCCTCCAGAGGAATTTTAGGCTCAGCAGTAATAATCTGAACTTCCACTGTAGTTGGTATAAATGGGAGACTATCCTGAGACAGGTTGTTGTAATATTGACGAATTTCGGATGGTGACAGCTGAATATTGCCAAAATGCTTCTGCTGTACACTCTGAATTATCTGCTGCTCACGTATCTGTTCTCTTAAATCTTCACGAATTGCAGACAGACGCTTACCAAAGTATTCCTCCAGCCTCTCCACAGAACCAATCGAGTTGATATAGTTATTCACATAATACTCCAGTTCACGGGAAATATTAGATTCCTGAACCTCAATACTGTCAAGTTTCGCCTGATCCAGAAAAAGTTTCTGAATAGCCAACTGTTCCGGTATAAAGCAATAAGGATCACCTTCGATACGCTGGTTTTGCATCAGCATCTCTTTGCGGTATTCCTCAACTTCAGATTTGAGAATCGCTTCATCACCCACAACCCACACTATTTCGTCTATTATATTATTCTGCGAAATAACAGTCTGTGATGCAAGTAATACAGCCAGAAAAAACAATACTTTTATTTTAGATTTCATATGATTAAAATTACTGTCTCTTAAAAGTAACATTTGATACTCACAAAAATCATTCTAAACGGAGCAATGATCATCATGCAAGTCTCATAAAACTGATTAAGAATTATATATGTAAAAGTAGGTATAATACGTTTAACAGCCAAACAACTCGATGGTTAAAAGTAGTTATAAGCATGCAGAGACGCCAATTATGGCGCCTCTGCGAATTTTCATATAAAGAGTCAGTCCAACTATCCCTCTATAGCTGCCTGAGCTGCAGCCAGACGAGCAATAGGAACACGGAACGGAGAGCAAGAAACATAGTTCAGACCTACAGTGTGACAGAATTTCACTGATGAAGGCTCACCGCCATGCTCACCACAAATACCACACTTAAGCGTAGTTTTCACCTCACGTCCTGTTTGTACAGCCATGCGAACAAGTTGTCCAACACCATTCTGATCCAATACAGCAAACGGATCCTGTTTCAATATACCCTTATCAAGATACATTGGAAGGAATTTGGCAACGTCATCACGGCTATAACCGAATGTCAACTGAGTCAAGTCGTTAGTACCAAATGAGAAGAAGTCGGCCTCTGCCGCAATCTTATGTGCAGTAATAGCAGCTCTTGGTATCTCAATCATTGTACCAATCTTATATTCAACCGATTCATTATTCTCAGCAAACACCTCATGTATAGTAGATTCAATAATATCCTTCTGAGCTTTAAACTCATGAACAATACCTGTTAGAGGCACCATAATCTCAGGAATAGCTGTAATACCCTCTTTCTTCAGTTCAATAGCAGCCTCAATGATAGCACGGGTCTGCATCTCAGTGATCTCAGGATAGAGGTTACCAAGACGGCATCCGCGAAGACCAAGCATTGGGTTTGCTTCCATAAGACCTTCAACCCTGTCGTGAATATCTTTATATGAGATACCCATAACCTTAGCCATCTCCATCTGTCCCTTTTCATCGTGAGGAACAAACTCATGCAAAGGCGGATCAAGCAGTCTGACAGTCACCGGCAATCCATCCATAGCTCTGAAGATACCCAGGAAATCTTTCTTCTGAAGAGGCAGCAGTTTCTCCAAAGCTTTGCGGCGTCCCTCTTCATCTTTAGAGAGGATCATCTCACGCATAGGAACAATCTTATCCTCTTCGAAGAACATATGCTCTGTACGGCACAGACCAATACCCTTAGCTCCAAATTTACGTGCAACCGCTGCATCCTTAGGAGTATCAGCATTTGTTCTCACATCCATTCGGGCATACTTCTCAGCAATACTCATCAGCTCATCAAAGTTCTCGTCAAGATCAGCATCCTGAGTAGCTATTTTACCTTCATAAACATAACCGGTTGACCCATCAAGTGAGAGCCAGTCACCCTCTTTAATTTCCTTTCCATTAATAGAAAGAGAGCGAGTTTTATAATCTATTATAAGGTTATTTGCTGCAGAAACACAGCATTTACCCATACCACGTGCAACCACAGCTGCGTGTGATGTCATACCACCTCTTGAGGTCAGGATACCCTGAGCAGAATTCATACCCCTCAGATCCTCAGGAGATGTCTCTATACGACAAAGAATAACCTGTTTACCCTCTTTACTCCACTCTTCAGCCTCATCAGCATGGAAAACCACCTGACCGGCAGCAGCTCCCGGAGAAGCAGGAAGTCCGTGTGTTATAGGCTTCGCTTTTGCAAGAGCATTCTTATCAAATACAGGGTGCAGCAGCTCATCCAGCTTTTCAGGATCGCAACGTTTTAAAACAGTCTTCTCATCAATATAACCCTCATGCAGCATATCTATAGCAATCTTAATCATAGCTGCACCTGTTCTCTTACCACTTCTGGTCTGCAACAACCATAACTTACCATCCTGAATTGTAAACTCAAGGTCCTGCATATCTTTAAAGTAGTCCTCAAGCTTCTGCTGTACAGCAATCAGTTCTGCAGCACACTCAGGCATAACCTCTTCCAGTGAAGGATATTTTGCACTACGCTCCTCTTCAGAGATACCCTGCAGTTTTGCCCAACGGCGAGAACCTTCAGTTGTGATCTGCTGCGGAGTACGCACACCCGATACAACATCCTCACCCTGAGCATCAATCAGGTACTCACCATTAAATATATTCTCACCAGTAGCAGCATCACGGGTAAATGCAACACCTGTTCCTGATGTTTTACCCATATTACCGTAAACCATCGCCTGAACATTTACAGCTGTACCCCACTCTTCCGGGAAGTTATTCATCTTACGGTATAGAATAGCACGCTCATTCATCCAGCTGTCGAATACAGCACAAACCGATCCCCAAAGCTGATCCCATGGATTAACAGGAAACTCCTTACCTGTTTTCTCCTTAACAGCAGCCTTAAACAGTTTAACCAGCTGTTTCAGGTCGTCAGTTGTAAACTCAGTATCCAGTTCAATACCTTTTGAAGCTTTCATCTCCTCCATTATCTCTTCAAAAGGATCAATATCTTCTTTGCTATGAGGCTTCATACCCAGTACCACATCACCATACATCTGTACAAATCTGCGGTATGAGTCCCAAGCAAAACGCTCATTTCCCGATTTTTTAGCAATCCCTTCCACTGCGTCATCATTCAGACCCAGGTTCAATACAGTATCCATCATACCAGGCATCGAAACACGAGCGCCCGATCTTACCGATACAAGAAGAGGATTATCCTTATCTCCGAACTTTGTGCCGGTCAGCTTTTCAATCTGAATTATCGCGTCTTCTACTTCCCCTTTCAGTACATTTATCACGTAGTCACGTCCTAATTCATTATATTCGGTACAAACTTCGGTGGTTATAGTAAAACCGGGAGGCACCGGTACTCCTATCAGATTCATTTCAGCAAGGTTAGCTCCTTTACCTCCAAGCAGATTTTTCATATCTGCTCTTCCTTCAGCAGCGCCATTTCCAAAGGTGTAAACTCTTTTCTTTTCCATTTGGTGTTTTAGTTATGATTATTTATTTGTTAAAAAATGTGTTTATATTAATTTAAATTATTGCCCTCCCAAATATATGTCATACAACTGAATATTCGGAGTAATTCCGTTTGAACTCTCAAAACGCACAAAGCCATAAATTTGTTTAAGAGTATCGTTATCAATATATTTGGAAATAGGAGTACCATAGTTCCTGTTCTCTTTAATTTTCTGGTATCTATAGATGGTAGTATCATTATACTCCAGAATCAGCGCAGAAGTCAGATTGTTGTTGCCCGACTGAGGTATTCCAATCGCATTCAGGTTGAACGAGAAGAAGTTGCTTGGAATATCTTTTGAGATAGCTGCTGAATCGAGTTGAAAACGGAACCCTTTACTATCAGTACCTGGTGTTTTAAATGTGTAAGTACGTGGAATATAAGAGGCTGAATAAATTTGGATATCAGGTTCAGCCTTCTCTAAACTAAGTTTTGCATTTCTCGAGTCGATCTCTATCTGTGCCCTTTTCAGCCGAGCCTTAACAGAGTCGTTCATTCTGAGATAAAGGTCAATTTTATCGGAGTACCACGACAAGGAGGTGTCCCACTGAGCCTGTGTTACGTTATGCTGAGCAAAAACCTTGTTTATATATGCCTCTTTCTTTTCCGGTTCGCTGAAATCCTGATAATCATTATCCATTATCGCTTCGGCAATATAAACATCATACATAAGCTGTTCCATTTTCTTTCTGTTTAACACCTCCTTGGGTCTGTTCTGACAAGAAGATATCAACAGGCTCAATATCACGAGCACTAAAAGGTTAGAAACAGTTTCAGGTCTCACTGGTAATTTCTTTTTCTTTTTGTTCCTTATCATATTTTTCACGCTCAGATTTAGAAAGAAGTGAATATGATAAAGTTTTTCTGTAAAACAATAATAGCAGAATGACACCTACAGTAATTGCAGAATCTGCGATGTTAAATATAAATCTGAAGAAGAGAAAGTCCTCACCCCCTATAAACGGTATCCAGTTGGGAAATGTTCCGCTAAAAAGTGGAAAATATAACATATCCACAACTTTACCGTGAAGCAGGGTTGAATAGCCCTCACCCCATGGAACAAAAGAGGCTGTGTGGCCGGCATAGCTGGCTTCGAAAATTACACCATAAAAAACACTGTCAATTATATTACCGGAAGCACCGGCAAGAATCAATGCCACACAAGCGATAAAACCTTTTTTAAAACCCTCTTTAATTAATTTTTTAATGTAGATAATAATAAATACAACAGCAATTATACGGAAAAGCGAAAGAAACAGTTTCCCTCCTGCCTCAATACCAAACGCCATCCCATTATTTTCTACAAAATAGATTTGAAACCAATCAGTAATGTTAATGGTGTCGTAAAGACTCATATTTGTCTTAACCAAAATCTTCGTGAGCTGGTCGACGAGAATAACCATAAAAACTACTAAGATAGCGACCAATGTCTTATCTCTACGACTATCCATAAATCAAGATCTTCATATGATTGATTTTACCTCCTTTTCTTTGATTTTGCTTCAATACTGAGTGTAGCATGAGGAACAGCGCGAAGGCGTTCTTTCGGGATAAGTTCACCTGTTTCGCGGCATATACCGTATGTACCGTTTTCAATACGTACCAGTGCAGCCTGAAGATTCTGAATAAACTTCATCTGCCGTTGAGCCAGTCTGCCTGCCTCTTCCTTAGAGAGAGTAGATGCACCCTCTTCTAGCACTTTATAAGTTGGAGAAGTGTCCACAGTATCATTACCATCAGCATTTGTAACCGCTGCCCTGTAATTTTCATACTCCTGTTTGGCTACTTCCAGTTTTTCTACAATAATAGCTCTGAATTCCTCCAACTCTTCAGCTGAATATCTCGTCTTTTTACTCATAATAAATTTTTTTTGAGAGTGTTCTCTTTTACTAACTATAATTTTTCATGTATACGCATACGCAAATATACATAAAAACAAATTATTCTCAACTGTTTTTATGAATACTGATTGTCAATGAAACATCATCAATATCTATTTCATCTTCCAATTTTTCATTTACAATCAATATCTCATCTGCAAGCACCTGATTTCTTATGTATTCCGAATTATCAGCCACTGCCTCATCGATTGCAGGGTGCGACATAATCTTCACTACAATCCTGTCGGTTATTTCAAAATCCTTCGCTTTTCTCAGATTCTGTATCCTGTTTACAAGCTCACGAGCTATACCCTCCTTACGAAGTTCATCCGTAATAGTGATATCAAGAGCAACCGTCAGTCGGCCCTCATTCTCCACAAGCCATCCCGGGATATCCTCAGAGATTATCTCCACGTCGTCCAGACCAACTATCACCTCCTGACTATCTATCATAAAGGCGTACGATCCGTTCTTCTCAAGCTCCTGAATATCTTTACTGTCAAACTCCTGAATCTTAACAGCCAGCTGCTTCATAATCTTTCCATATCTCGGTCCCAGCTTCTTAAAGTCAGGCTTAGCCCTCTTCACCAATATCTCACTTGCTGAGTCAACATAAGCAAGCTCCTTAACATTTACCTCGTTAAGTATCAACTGTTCAACCGCCTGCAGATTACTCTTCTGATTATCATCAGCAACAGGTATCATTATCTTTGTAAGAGGCTGACGCACCCTTATATTTACCTTACGACGAAGAGCGAGCACAATCGACGAAACAGTCTGCGCCAGATACATCTGATCTTCCAGCTGCTCATCTATCAGACCCTCCTCAACAACCGGGAAATCGGTCAGATGCACTGAGTCGGCCCCCTTCTCACCTGCAACCGAAGTCAGGTCCAGATAAAGCCTGTCAGCATAAAACGGAGCAATCGGAGCCATAAGCTTGGAAACCGTAACCAGACACTGGTAGAGAGTCTGATAAGCCGACAACTTATCGTCGGTCATCTCACCACCCCAGAAACGTTTACGGTTAAGTCTTACATACCAGTTACTCAAGTTATCGTTAACAAAATCATTGATAGCGCGACCAGCCTTGGTTGGCTCATAATTCTCATAACCCTGATCAACCTCCTTCACCAAAGAGTTAAGAAGAGAGATAATCCAGCGATCTATTTCAGGACGATTCTCAACCGGTATCTGTGGATACTGATTTCTGAAATCATCAACATTAGCATAAAGCACAAAGAAAGAGTAAGTATTGTAGAGCGTACCGAAGAATTTTCTGCGAGCCTCTTCAACCCCCTCAACATCAAACCTCAGGTTCTCCCAAGGCGCAGCGTTAGTAATCATATACCAGCGCAGAGGGTCAGAGCCATACTTCTCAATTGTAGTGAACGGATCCACAGCATTACCGAGACGTTTCGACATCTTATTGCCATTCTTGTCAAGCACAAGACCATTCGACACAACATTCTTAAACGCCACACTACCCTTCACCATCGACGCAAGCGCATGCAGAGTATAGAACCATCCACGAGTCTGGTCCACCCCCTCAGCAATAAAATCAGCAGGGAACACCTTCTGAAACTCCTCTTCAGCTATATGAGGATAAAACACCTGTGCAAATGGCATCGCACCACTATCAAACCAAACATCAATAAGATCCGATTCACGATACATCGGTTTTCCGCTATCAGAAACAAGCACTATATTATCAACATAAGGACGGTGCAGGTCTATCTTTTCATAATCAAGATCTTTATAATCACTCAAGCTAACCCCTTTCCAAGGAAGCTCACTCATCACACCGGCATCAATTGACTTCTGCATCTCCTGATACAGCTCCTTCACCGAACCGATACACTTCTCTTCCCTACCATCCTCAGAGCGCCATATAGGAAGCGGAGTGCCCCAGTAGCGACTCCTGCTCAGGTTCCAGTCCTGCAGATTCTCCAACCACTTACCAAAGCGTCCGGTACCGGTCGACTGCGGCTTCCAATTGATTGTGTTATTCAGTTCAATCATCTTATCCCTGCATGCTGTTGTGCGAACAAACCAGCTATCCAGCGGATAATAGAGAACAGGCTTATCCGTTCTCCAGCAGTGCGGATAGTTATGCACATGCTTCTCTATACGGAAAGCACGATTCTGCATCTTCAGCATCACAGAAAGATCTACATCAAGTGTAGCATCCTTCTCAGTAAGAGTGTCGTCATACTCATTCTTAACATATCTGCCGGCAAACTCACCATACAGATCTGCATTCATACTGTTTTCTACAAACTGCGGATCAAGCTCCTCAATACGGAAATATTTACCAGTCAGGTCAACCATCGGACGCATTGCCCCATCCCTGTCCTTAAGTAAAATACCATCCACACCGTTCTCCTTGCCCACCTTCATGTCATCAGCACCAAACGTAGGAGCAATATGCACAATACCGGTACCATCCTCAGTAGTCACGAAATCCCCCGTCACCACCCTGAATGCATTACCGTTTGCCTTCACCCATGGCATCAGCTGCTCATATTCAAAGCCTGCAAGCTCCTCACCCTTCCATACCTTATCAACAACATGGAAAGGAATATCCTTATCACCCGGCTTATAATCCTCAAGCGACAACTTACTGTTCTTCTCAGGGAAGTAAGTATTCAGCAGGCTCTTTGCAAGCACCACAGTAATAGGCTTATCGGTGTACTGGTTATATGTCTGCACCGCCACATACTCGATATTCTTACCCACAGCAAGCAGCACATTAGAAGGCAACGTCCATGGAGTGGTTGTCCACGCCAGGAAAAACGCCTCACCAAACTCCTTCCACTCAGGCAGCGGATCAACAATCTTAAACTGAGCCGTACAGGTTGTATCCTTCACATCCCTGTAGCAGCCGGGCTGGTTAAGCTCATGAGTACTCAATCCCGTTCCTGCAGCCGGAGAGTAAGGCTGAATAGAATATCCTTTATAAAGATAATCCTTATTATAAAGCTCCTTAAGCAGATACCACAACGTCTCTATATATCGATTATCATAAGTGATATAAGGATCACTCATATCCACCCAGTAACCCATCTGACGAGTAAGATCCTCCCACTCCCTGGTGTATTTCATCACCTCGGTGCGGCAAGCAGCATTATACTCCTCAACCGATATTTTAGTACCAATATCCTCTTTCGTGATACCCAGAGATTTCTCAACCCCCAGCTCCACGGGCAAACCGTGCGTATCCCATCCGGCCTTCCTGTTTACCAGGAAACCCTTCATCGTTTTATAGCGGCAAAATATATCTTTAATTGAACGTGCAATAACATGGTGAATACCGGGCATACCATTAGCAGAAGGCGGCCCCTCATAAAAAACAAAGTCAGGATGCCCCTTGCGAATCTCTAAACTTCGTTTGAAAATATCTTTTTCATCCCACTCTTTCAGCATCTCTCTGTTCACATCTGAAAGATTCAAGTGACTTTGTTCAGGAAATTTTTTACTCATCATCAATTAATTATAGCCTTTGAAAAATAATTTGCAAAGGTAATAATAAAAATAGAAAACCCGGCTCGTTAACCAAGCCGGGTTTTATTTTGATTTAAAATAATGTGTCAGGACAACTTCTCAAGAGCAGTTTTAATCCTTGCCACAGCATTCTTTATATTCTCATCAGAAGTAGCATATGATATACGTATACACCCCGGAGCACCGAAAGCATCACCCCCAACACAAGCCACGTGCGCCTCCTCCAGCAGGAACATAGCAATGTCGGTAGCGCTCTCCATAACCTTACCATTATAAGACCTGCCGATAAGGCTCTTACACTCCGGGAAGATATAAAACGCACCCATAGGATTATTCACATTCAGCCCCGGAATCTCTTTAAGCAGTCCCACTATCAGGTTCCTGCGCCTTTCAAAAGCAGCCCCCATCTCTGCAACGCACTCCTGACTACCGGTATAGGCAGCCACAGCCGCCTTCTGTGCAATTGAAGAAGGGCCCGAAGTATATTGTCCCTGCAGCATACTGCAAGCCGATGCAATCCACTGTGTCGCAGCAATCCATCCAATACGCCATCCAGTCATCGCATATCCTTTAGACACCCCGTTCACGATAACCACACGGTCACGTATCTTATCAAACTGCGCGATCGACTCATGCTTACCAATATAGTTGATATGCTCATAAATCTCATCAGAGATAACTATAACATTTGGATATTTTGCCAGCACCTCAGCCATCTCCTTCAGCTCCTCAGCAGTATAAACACTTCCGGTAGGGTTAGATGGCGAGCAAAGAATCAGCGCTTTAGTCTTAGGAGTAATAGCCTCCTCCAGCTGCTGTGCAGTAATCTTAAAATCCTGATCAATTCCAGCATATACAAACACCGGTTTACCCTCAGCCAGCTTCACCATTTCCGGGTAGCTCACCCAGTAAGGAGCAGGGATAATCACCTCATCATCCTTACCAATGATAGAGAGTATAACGTTGCATATCGACTGCTTAGCACCGCTCGATACAACAATCTGTGCAGGCTTATAATCCAGCTCATTCTCCCTCATCAGTTTCTCACAAATAGCAACCTTCAGATCCTGGAAACCAGCCACAGGAGAGTAGAAAGAAAAGTTATCATCTATTGCCTGTTTGGCAGCCTGTTTTATATGGTCCGGAGTATAAAAGTCGGGTTCCCCCACACTCATATTAATAACATCAATTCCCTGAGCTTTCAGTTCATTGCTTTTTTGTGCCATTGCGAATGTTTCAGAAGGCGATAAAGCATTTAATCGGGCAGACAATAAATCCATAAAATTGTTATTTTGATTAATAATTTGGACAAAGATAGATAAAAATCATATTACCAACTGCTCAATGGTGAAAAAAAGTCATTATAAAGATGAAATAGGCTACAAATAGAAAAAGCCACCTATCGAGGTGGCTTTAATGGAAAAATATATATATTGTTATTACGATTTAGTTCTAAAAAAAATAAAGCATCAGTGATCATTTATCACTTAGCTTCAGAATCAGTGTTAATCAACTTCCCCACTGCATCAGCATACTTGCAGGATTTCCTGCTTTCTGCTCTTTGTTTGTTTATTTGGAAGTTGTTCAGCTTGCCATGCGCAAACTTGCTTTCAACGTACGGATTCTGTTTAATCTGTTAGTACGATAAGAAACAGATCCGTTAGAAATGTTTTGTTCCAGATACTTTATCTGATCCAAAATCTCTTCTTTGGTTAGGTTTCTGATTGTCATAATTTTTCCTTTCTTTTAAAATTAAAGTTATGATTAATCGGCAACCGTCTATTTAAGAAGCCATTCAATATGTAGTTGATAACCTAATGATGATTCTAAATAACTCGCTTGCCATTTAAATCAACACAAAGATAGTACATTTTATATGTTATACAACATATTTTTGATTGTTTTTATCTATCGATCATTAACACCGCCTATACCTCTAAAAGAAAGGCTTCATATGCAATACAACATCTTATTTACGTATGCAAATATACAACATTTATAATTATGAATTTTAAACTTCCTACCTTTCCACATTGGGTAGATCTGTTTGTTTTTTAGAAAACAGATCTTTTACGTTATAATGTCTACGATGAAGTAGCCATACAATGATCAATCCAAAAATGAAGGTAGACGTCGATGTTTCAACCATATGGCTGAACCTTACACTAGCTATAGGCATCAATGGATTAGGCATAATATGACCTAAGTGTGGTAATGCTAAAAGAAATGCGACCAACAATCCAGTCAGCCAAGGCTTTACTCTTGAACCACGAATTATTGGAATTGCTATTACAGCAAATAATATTCCTCGGGCTAATTGCAGTAAAATTAAGCTTGGTGAATCGATGAATGTATCAAAGGTATGTTCAAAGAAAGGTGCTATCTCTCCGGAGCTACCGTAAAATGCTCTGAGTTCAGGATTTTGCCATGCTATAAAGTAACCGGCCAACCAATATATTACCAGATAAGTAACAGCAAGAATACCTAATTTTAAGAGTAATTGCTTAAAAGGCATTAGCATTTTTTTATCTCCAACGATAACATCTCTTTTATTCCATTTATTGCAAATCAGAATGGCAAGAGGAATATAAATGAATGGTATTGATAATCCCATTAAAAATAAGCGTGGAAGTAAATTGGGTGATACCGTTAAATCGGTAAGAAAATACCACGTTTCAACTTGTGTTATAAAAGTAAATGACCCATAATATGCCAAAGCTAATAGTAACGCAAGTCGCCATCCGTACCATCGTGAAGAA
>Ga0172377_10003423_pt1 | contig 16289 bp, 14 predicted proteins | sample Pumphouse3metaG_FD_119749 | JGI IMG/M metagenome (GOLD analysis project Ga0172377, IMG submission 119749) | Leachate microbial communities from a municipal landfill in Southern Ontario, Canada - Pumphouse #3 metaG | ecosystem: Engineered > Solid waste > Landfill > Unclassified | place: Canada...
AGCAAGCCGTTCCAACTGCTTGCACAAATCATCCCTGGCCGCCTGTGATTTATTTATCGCCAACAACCTTTCTACGTGTCTTTTTATATCAGGAATATTATTTGACACCAGTATTTCCGGGAGTTGCAGGTATGAATAAAGCGGACGGTAACTATACATCCGGCAAAGTTTCAGGTTTTCTTTCAGCTTTGCGGGATCATTCTCTATATAGGCAAGCAGGGATTTCAAATAATACCTGGCGCCGACAGCAACCCGGTTATCCGTCTTTACGGAATCCAGGAGTTTTTTTACGGCTACGGCGTTTTTCTTTTCGGTATATATCTCCGCCAGAGAAAGGATGGCGTTGAGATTATCCGGAAACTGCTCATGAAGTTTCTTATATTCCGCTTCCGCTATTTTATTTTTGCCGTATCGCAAGTTATAATTCGCAAAAACAGTTGAAGCTTCTATGGAGCGGCCGGAAGAAATTTCCGCGGCTTTCTTATAAAATTCGCCCCCTTCTTTGATCTTGTTTTGCACAATATCACAATGACCGAGACCAAGCAGGGCATTTGTCCTGATATCCTCATCCGGATCGTTTTTCAAGGAGGCAAAAAGCTCAGACGCTTCTTTCGTTTTACCGTCGCTAAAAAGAATGTCGGCCTGGAGCAACATGACTTTTGAAGGGTGCGGGCGTCTTTTAAGTAAATCTTCCAGCAGTTTTTTGGTTTCGTTGAGCGGGCTCCGCATATAGCTTGACCTGGTTAAAGCGTAGAGTTCAAAATCAGACAAGCCTGAGGCATCGCTATGGCCGAGCTGCTTAATAACCACGCCATACTGATGGGTTTTAAGCAAAGAATTAATATAGGCTTCCTGAAGTTCTTTTGAAAGCGGATTCAACCTCGCGGCATTTCTCCAGTACCACACCGCCACCAAAGGTCTTTTTTCCTTTTCCGCTATTTCAGCTAAAGCTTCGTATGCGGTTTCATTCGCTTTGTCTCGTTTAACGACTTCAAGGAAGTTCTTTTTGGCTTTTTCCAAGTCTCCCTGTGCCATAGCCGTCCGGGCGGCATTAAGGTAATCCGCCACAGACTGATGGATAAATACGAAGTAAACCAGAGCCCCGAATGCCAGGAGAGTACAGACTGAGCATAGTATTATTATTAATTTCTTCATTAATTTGCACTTCAGGTTTTAGTTACGTTTTGAATGTAATAGCGCGGAACGCGAAGAAAAAAGAAATTTATGCAACTTTTTTATTCTTTTTAACTCCGGCGGCTCCGGCAACGCCTAAACCTATCAAAGCGCTTATAATGACACCGGGCAATGGCTGCCCGGCAGGAGCATTTTCAGTGGGTTCTATCGCAACCACCATTTCGGTGTAATCAGTTCCCTGCCATATGGAATCGCCTTCCAGGCCTACTACCATATTGCCTTCGGCGGTATCCCCAAGATACGTTGCCCTCTGCATACCCCAGGTATTAAGCGACGACACACTGTAAGAAGTACCGACATCGGTAGTCAGCCAGGTACCGACATAAGTCCCGGCTTCAAATTGGCCTATATACGCCGAACCGGTATCGTCAAACGTTACAGTCTGCTGTTCAAGAATCGACCCGGTAAAGGGATTATAGGTAAAATAACCAAACGCGCTGTAGTTTTCGGAATAAAGCTTAGTAATGGTCAGCCCGACTGTCTCATTCACCCTTACATTCGGCCCGCCGCTGTTCCAGTCAAGCGTAATCGGTTTGCCATACCAGCCGTGAGTGGGTTCAGCATTAACGCTGAAAACCAAAGCAACCATCGCCAGGACACCTAAAAATAGTTTGCCTGCCATCTTTTTACCTCAATTTTTATTAAAAGAATACAAACACCCATTTATATTATATCGTCAAGTCAGTAAAAAGTCAAATTCTAAAATGAGAACCTCTAAAAAGCAGTCCCGCCTCGCTGCTCAATTACCAATATTTTGTTTGTTTGTAACTTTACTAAACGAACATATTGCTGTATATTCCGGCTATGAAAAAGACGCTTTCACATCTTCCCGGCAATAAACGGAACGAATTGAAACATATTGTTTCAACCATCCGCCGCCTGTGCAATGACGTGGAAATGATAATCCTTTTCGGCTCCTACGCCAGAGGCGACTATAAAGAAGAAGCCGATCTCAAGCCGGACAGAAAATCCGGGGATAAATCCGACTATGACATTCTTGTTGTCACCAGGGAAAAGGCCAGTGCCGTAAACCTCGACCTTTGGCGGAAAATCACCCAAGAGTGCGAGAGCGCCGGATTGAGCGCCTACGTGCGGATCATAACTCACGATATCCAGGAGTTGAATATCAAACTTGCCGAAGGCCAGTATTTCTATTCGGATATCAGGAAAGAAGGCTGCCTGCTTTACGATTCTGGAAATTTCAAGCTCGCGCGGAAACGCAAACTTAAACCTGAAGAACGAAAACGAATTGCCCTGGATTATTTTGAACAATGGTTTGAAAGCGCGGAAACATTTTATGAGAATTATGAGCATAATATCAGCAAAGACAATAAAAGAAAGTATTTAAACAATGCTGCTTTTAATCTTCATCAGGTTGCAGAACATTCTTATAAAACCGTTTTGCTGGTTTTCACCAATTACACTCCCAGTGAGCATCTTCTCGGACTGCTGGGGAGAATGGCCTCAAAACACAATTCCGCGTTCAAAGATATTTTTCCGCAAGAAACACGGGAGGAACAAAGATTGTTTGACTTATTGGAATACGCCTACATCGGAGCCCGGTATGACCCCGCATACGGAATAACCAGAGAAGAACTGGAATATCTAGCTGAACGGGTAAAACCTTTATTAGACCTGACGAAAAAAATCTGCAAGGCAAAAATCGATAGTTTTACAGAACGTATTGATAAGCCTCTTCTTTAACATTTTAGAACTTAATCGACTGCGCCGGATCTTAAGTAGGCCAGCTTTCGATGAAAGCGGCAACGAGCAACATTATGCGGCCTGACAACGTTTCATGTCGCCGGTCTCATCGAGACGCGGCGCTACTTCAGGCCGGAACTTCTGCACTTTGTGCCGCAAACCTTGAAAAATCAGAATCCTTTCGCCGTCAAGTTTCAATCCGGTCGAAGCCGGTCAGGGGCCGGAGTACTTCCGGTATGATCACGGTACCGTCTTCAAGCTGATTATTTTCCAGAATGGCAATCGCCACCCGGTCAGTTACCGCTGTGGCGCTGATCGTATGGACGAATTGATTTTTGCCGTCCTCGTCCCTGTAACGGATATTCAGGCGGCGGCTCTGGAAATCGGTAAGATTAGTGTTCGAGGTGATTTCACGATAAGAGTTGAAACCGGCGAACCAGGCTTCGATGTCGTATTTTTTGTAACCGGGAGCCCCCATGTCGCCGACACAGACGTTAACTATGCGGTAAGGCAGGCCAAGCTGTTTTGCCAGATATTCTTCATTCGCCAAACATTCTTCATGGTATTTCTGGGAATCTTCCGGTTTACAGAAGATGATCTGTTCGACTTTATGGAACTGGTGAACCCGGAAAATACCTCTGGCGGCTTTGCCGTAACTGCCCGCTTCCGTGCGAAAGCAGGGAGTAAATGAACAATATTTCAACGGCAGTTCGCCGGAATTCAGGATTTCGTCGGCATGATAGCCGACCAAAGTCTGCTCGGAAGTCCCGATCAGGGCAAGATCCTGTCCCTGAAGCGCATAGGTCTGGTCTGCAAAAAAGGGCAGATAACCGGTACCGAAAAGAGTGCGTTCCTTGGCCACGCAGGGCGTAAAAAACGACGTAAAACCACGTTTGATCAGCTCATTCTGGACCCAGAAAAACAAAGCGTTGCAAAGTTGAGCCCCCTTGCCTTTCCAATAATAAAACCCGGCCTGGGCGACTTTCGCGCCGCGCTGCGTATCGATAATATCCAGAAGTTCACCGAGTTCCTGATGATCACGCGCTTTGAAATCAAATTCAGGGAGCGTTCCCTCTTTTCGCAATTCCAGGTTTGCTTCGTCCGTTTCCCCTTCCGGCACATCATCAGCCAACAGGTTAGGCAGCCAGCCCATTTTATCAGTAAAAGCGGCGCTGACTTCATTCTGCTCGTTTTCGAGCCCGGCAAGGGTTTCCTTGATTTCCTTAACCTGTTCGCGCGCGGCGGGATTATCCCGGCATTCCTTGCTCAGGCGGTTGCGCTCCGCCCTCAAATGTTCGACTTTTTGAGTAAGTTCGCGGTTTTTGAGGTCAAGCGCGATAATAGCGTCAACATCGACATCGCTGCCGCGCCGCTTGCAGGCATTTTTAATCAGTTCAGGGGTTTCTCTGAGAACTTTTATATCGATCATTTTTTACTCCTTTAGAAAGACGGCATGGGAAAGCAATTGGCGAAAGCCTTGACTTCTTCGCGCAGTACGGCCAACGCTTCATCATTGTCTCCGATTTCAACCGCCCGTTCGATAAATTCGGCGATCTTTACCATTTCCGCTTCTTTCATGCCGCGGGTAGTGACCGCGGGGGTGCCGATCCGGATACCGCTGGTAACAAAAGGTTTTTCCGGGTCAAACGGGATCATGTTCTTATTAACGGTTATCAGGGCTTTGTCCAGGATATTGGCAACTAGTTTGCCGGTAGCGTTTTTCGGCCTCAGGTCAACCAGCATCAAATGATTGTCGGTACCGCCGGAAACGATCCTGAAACCGCGTTTAGTAAGTTCATCCGCCAGAACCTTGGCGTTAACGCAGACCTGCTTCTGGTAGGCTTTGAATTCAGCGCTCATCGCTTCCTTGAAACATACGGCCTTGGCGGCGATAACGTGTTCCAGGGGGCCGCCCTGCAAACCGGGAAATACTTTGGAATTAATTTTCTTGATATGCTCTTCCTTGCAGAGGATCAACCCCGAACGCGGGCCGCGCAGGGTTTTGTGGGTAGTAGTAGTAACCACGTCGCAATACGGCACCGGGCTGGGATGTTCGCCGGTAGCGACAAGCCCGGCAATATGCGCCATGTCGACAAAGAGATAAGCGCCGACCTTGTCGGCAATTTCCCGCAGACGGGCAAAATCAATAGTCCGGGGATAAGCGCTGGCTCCAGCCAGGATCATTTTCGGTTTGCATTCTTCCGCCAAACTCGCGACTTCGTCGTAATTGATCATTTCGGTTTCGCGGTCGACGCCGTAGGGAACGATATTGTAAAGCATACCGCTGAAATTCATCGGATGCCCGTGGGTCAGGTGACCGCCGTGGTCGAGGCTCATCGCCAGAACCGTATCGCCGGGCTCAACCAAAGCAAAATAAACCGCCATATTGGCCTGGCTGCCGGAATGCGGCTGAACGTTGGCTGCTTCCGCGCCGAACAATTTACAGGCCCTTTCAATAGCCAGCGCTTCAACTTCGTCAATAAATTCGCAACCGTTATAATAACGTTTTCCGGGATAGCCTTCGGCATATTTGTTGGTCAGAACCGACCCCTGGGCCGCACGGACTGCACAGGAAGTGAAGTTTTCGGAAGCGATCAGTTCAATACCGTCCCGCTGGCGGGCGGCTTCCCGGTCGATCATCGCGGCAATTTCAGGATCCGCCTTACGGACGGCGGCAATGTCATCATAGGATTTTTCTTCTATTTTTTCAAGGCGGCGGGTATGGCGTCCTTCATTGCTGTAAGGCGCGGCAAACCAGGCTTCAACGATTTTCAACATGGCGGCGGCATCCAGTTTGTCCCCGGCCAGCACCAGTACATTACTGCAATTATGCTCGCGGGAGCGCACCGCCGTCTCAACATCAGTAACCAGCGCCGCCCGGACATAGTTGTAACGGTTGGCGTTGATCGACATGCCGATACCACTGCGGCAGATCAAAACAGCGCAGTCGGCTTTACCCAGAGAAACAGCTTTAGCCGCCTCGTTGGAAAAATCCGGATAGTCGTCCGACGGATCGAGTTCATACGGGCCGCAATCCAAAATCTTCATATTCTTTCCGGCCAGCGCGGCCAGCAGTTCTTTTTTCAATTCAAAACCGCCGTGATCGGTACCAACGGCAACTGTGAGTTCTTTTCCAAACCAGTCTTTAATTTGTTCCATTATTAGCCTCAAGAAAGTTTTAATTAAGATTTAAGATTTAAGTTTTAAGGGTTAAGAAAAATACAAATTCGGTTTCACAATCCATTCGATGTTCAATCTTTCATTTTCAATTTTCAATTATTTCTTTAAACAGCTTGTCCAGCGCCTTTTTCATCTGTTCAAAGCATTCCTTATAAATCGCGTAACTGCCGCCGAAAGGATCCGCTACATTACCGCCGGATGAAAATTCCAGCAGCAGCCTGGTTTTCTTTTCAAGTTCAGGAGCAATGCTTATCACCTGCAGGCGATGTCCTTCGGTCATGGTAAAAACATAATCGATATCCGCAAGCAAATCCCGCGTTAACATCCGGCTGCGATGCTTTGCGAGATTGACCTTGTAATCATTCATAACCCTCACCGCGTTCTCGGAAGCAGGCATCCCGTCACCGGCAAAAGTCCCGGCGGACAAAACCCTGACGTTATCGAGTTCCGCCTCCCGGCACAAATTCGCGAAATAAGCGGCCGCCATTGGGCTTCTGCAGGTATTTCCTGTACAAACAAAGAGAATTTTCATTTTACGTCAGCCGGATTTGGTTAACAAAAAAAACGCTTTAAGCTGTATAAGATAAAGCATAAATCGAAAATCTCAAACTTTTTACAAAATTAATTGGCCGAGTTTCTAACGAAAAATATACGATTTAAATTATCCCTCTCCAACAGCATTTACCTTATTATAGTGTTTTTTTAAGAAAACAAACGGAATAATCCATAAAAAACCACAAAAAAATCGAAAAAAATATTTGTCTAATAATTTTGACAAAATTTGTGGCGGCGCGGTCAGGGTTCTTCCGCCATATCCCATACGAAAAGCCAAATATTTTTCAGAAGGGCATGCAGGCTTTCGCTTTCAATAATCATGCCGTATCCTTCCGTTTTAGCAGAATGAATAATAACTTTATTGTCATAAAGCAGTATCGTCGCAGTATCTTTAGTTACCTTTCGGGGAATATAGCGCAGTTGCCGATAGTAGTTTTCACCAGGGCCGGCAATAGGAATATCAAGATCATCCTCTTTAAAACGGATAGCATGCGCCCGTATCTTCAGTTCAATACGCTTGCGAATAAAATTTTCCAGGTATGATCTTCCAAGCCCTTTGACAAAAAGTGATATAGAACCGAAATAGAAATACTCTTTACCTTTCATCTTCAATAATTCGTTAATAACCAACTTGACGCCATCTATCCCTTCATAATACCTCACCGGCAACTTGTTGTTGTCACTCAATTTATACAGTTCCCGAAACACCGGCAAGGCATTTTCAAAAACGGAAAGCTTGGATTCAAGCAGATTACGCAAACGCTCAGGGGTTTCGGCGCAAAAAATCCGCCTTTTCCCGATAAAACTCAATGAGGCCAATCCCTCATTGCATAGTTGTTCAAGAATCATATAAACGGTTGTCCGCTTGATTCCCGCAGCCGCGGCTATTTCCTGAGCGCCGCCCCTCCCCAAACGCAACAAAGCGAGATACACTTTTGCCTTGCGTTCATTGAACCCGATATCCAGAAGATATTGTTTTAGCATCTGTGCAAATCTCAATTAATTGTCAAATTATTTTGACAAAAAATATAGCTTGCAAAATTTATAAGTCAAGTCTATAATAGCAGAAACCGTTAAATTCAGGACTACTACAATGAACAAAAAAGTTACAGTTTTGGGAGCCGGCAACGGAGCCCTTGCCGCAGCAGCGGATTTGTCAAGTTCCGGTAATAATGTTACTCTTTTTGAATTCACCGAACTTGCGGATAACATAAAAGACATAATTGCTACTCAGACTATTGAACTTTCCGGGGTACAGGGAAACAAGACCGTCCGCATTACTAACATAACCCATGATATAGCAGAAGCGGTAAAGGGTGCCGATATTATTTTTTTAATAATACCAAGCATGTTTCATCATATTTACGCGGATATTTTATTTGATCAACTGACTGACGGCCAGCATTTGGCGATACTGCCGGGAACCTTTGGCGCGCTGGACATGTATAACCGGATGCGGCATAAAGGGTTGACCGCCGGAATTATAATCAGCGAGTCCGATGCCATGCCTTATGCCGCCCGTCGCCAAGGGGGAAATAAAATACACATCTATAATAAACTACCGGAATTCGGTTTGGGAACGTTTCCCGCCAAGTTTACCGCCGAAGCGACGGAACAGGTAAAAAAATACTTTCCTGCCGCAACGCCCCTGAAGAATGTCCTGGAAGCCGGTTTGAATAACGCCAATCCCGCATTGCATCCTTTGGGAGTACTGCTGAACGTCGGCCGGATTGAATATGCCAAAGGCAATTTCTATTATTATGAAGAAGGTTTTACAGAATCCGTGGCTAATGCGATCAATGTTTTGGATAAGGAAAGATTGGCCTTGGGGAAAATTCTGGGACTTAATCTGCCTGATTTGGCTACGGGGCTGCAAAGCGCCAGCTACGGTCCGAAGGGAGATCTATGGGAAACTATTAACGGCAGTCGTGCGTTAACCCCCATTTCCGGCCCCACTTCCGTCAGTAACCGCTATCTGACGGAAGATATTCCTATCGGGTTGAACATGTGGTCAAGCCTGGCGAAACAATTTAATTTGCCTACTCCTTTAATAGATGCTACTATAGCAATCGGAGAGGTAGTTTGTAAATTGGATAAAGATGTTTATCGCCGGAATAATGTAAGCTGCGGTATTGACCGGATGAGTGTGAATGAATTAAATGACTACGTGGTCGAGGGCGAGTAAACTACTGATTTTTTTCAACAAAGGATTACGGAACATGAATGAATTACTTTATTTAAGCAGAAAAGATGTTGAAGCGGCATCTGTGGGCTTGAAAGATATAATTTCAGCAATTGAGGAAATGTTCAAACTGAAAGGAGCAGGAGAGGTGGAAATGCCTCCCAAGCCGGGCATTCACCCACGCAAAAACTCATTTCTACATGCAATGCCCGCCTATATCAAAGGTAAAAATGAAGTCGCCGGGCTGAAATGGGTTGGCGGATACCCGGAAAATTCTAAACGGAACCTGCCTTACATTTCCGGCTTATTCATTCTTAACGATCCTGCTACCGGCTTGCCGCTGTGCGTTATGGACTGCACCTGGCTTACCGCAATGCGTACGGGTGCGGCAACCGCAGTAGCAGCGAAATATCTGGCTCGTCCCGAAAGCCGCACTCTTGGCATTATCGGTTGTGGCGTGCAGGGACGCAGCAACTTGCTTGCCTTACAGGAGGTATTCAACCTTGAGAAAGTTTTTATTTTTGATTTATATCCGGAATCCGCTGAAAAATTTGCCGGCCAAATGCAGGCTCAAATAAATGCAAAAATAGAAATCGTTAAAACCCCCGAAGAAGCAGTACGGGGTTGGGATCTGGTGGTTACGGCCGGTCCCTGGACAGAAAAACCGCTTGGAATTATCCAGGCTGACTGGCTGGCGCCGGGAGCGTTTGCATCTCCGGTCGACATGGACACTTACTGGTCATTTCAGGCAATAAACCAGGCGGACATATTCTGTCTAGATGACCTCGGACAGTTCGATAATTTCAAGAGGCAAGGCTCTTTTGCGCATTACCCCGTCCCCAGCCATGACCTGGGTAAAATCGCAGCCGGCTTACAGTCCGGACGCACAAGTCCGGAACAAAGAACTATCGGACTGAACATTGGAATGGCACTTGATGATGTAGCGGTAGCTCCCTTGATTTACAACCAGGCGCTCGAAAAGCAAATAGGAATAAAACTTGATCTATAGCGGAAACGCGAATTTTTTTAACTCATCAGGAAAAGTTATCATGAGAAAGACAGATTTTATCAATCCTTTTGAAATTCCCGGGAAATGGTATAAAGCCAATTTTCACACCCATACTACTACCAGCGACGGCGATTTGTCGCCGCTTGAACAGGTAAACCGATATGCCCAAGCAGGTTACCGGATTTTAAACCTGTCCGACCATCGCCGAACCAACAATGTAAGTGAGTTCGCGCAACGGGAAGATATCCTGATTGTCGGGGGAATGGAATGTCACCCTGAATGTCCCGGCAGTCAGCCGTATCATATTGTAGCGGTGAACGTTCCGCCCAGCTTTGAATATTCGCAAAATGCAACTGAATGCGTTGCGGATATCCGCCGGGCCGGAGGAGAGGCAATTATTGCGCATCCGTATTGGAATGAGCATAATTTAAACGAAATGCTGAAAGTTAAAAACAGTATTGCGCTTGAAGTGTATAACTCCAGTTGCGATTATTCAGGCCGGCCGTGTAGCGACAGTGAGTGGGCTCAATGTTTAAAAAATGAATTGTATTTCGGCGGCGTTGCGGCGGACGACTGTCATTGGCGCGATTACGGAGGCGACCGTTCCTTGTGCGACTTTGCAAAGGGGTGGACTTGGATGAAGATGGAAAAACTTACGGTTGAGGCTCTTTTAAACGCTTTGCGAACCGGAGCCTATTACGCTTCCTGCGGCCCTGAAATCAAGAAATTCAAGATAGAAGACAATCAAGTAAAACTTCGCTGTTCCGAAGTTGAAAAGGTGAATTTGATGGCAAACGGCTTTGGACAAGGATATCGAATTTGGGCGCCAGAGAATGAAGGTATCACGGAAGCGGAAGTTTCACTGGATACCAGAAACATTAAAAATTGGCCTTTTGTCCGTTGTTTTGTCACAGACAAATTTGGGCGGAAAGCCTGGACAAATCCAATATTTCTGAATTGAAAAAGGTAAATTTGTCATGGCAATAAAATACCAGAATAAAAAAATATCCGCAGTCATTTTCGATATGGACAGGCTCCTGGTTGAAACCAGCAGAATATGGGAAGAACCAGCTAAATCCTTAATGGCATCCATCGGTGTCGAATGGTCTCCCGATATTTCATGTCATTACCGGGGAAAAGATGCTGCCGGCGTGGTAGAAACTATTTTCAGCCTTTTCAATCCAAAACTGTCAAAAGCCGAATGCCACAGGCAATATCGCGCCTCTTTACTTGCAGCGTTCCAGTATCACCAAATCAAGGCGTTGCCCGGAGCTGATTCAATTCTGGAGCATTTATACAAAAAAGTTCCGTTGGCGCTTGCTTCCGGAAGCCCGGAAACAGGAATTGCACGGGTGCTGAAAGCGCGCAAATGGACAAAATATTTCGATGTCGTTCTGAGCAGTGAAAAAACGGCAAGCGGCAAAGGTAAACCCTGTCCGGATGTTTTTCTGGAAACTGCCGGACATCTGGGCTGTCTTCCGCAGGACTGCTTAGTTCTGGAAGATGCTCTGGACGGTGTTAAAGCCGCGCTCAACGCATCCATGTGCTGTATTGCCGTGCCCAGTGCTAATACGAAAGAAATCAGACAACTGGGCATCAGCACTTTTTGTTCTTTACATGAAGTTTGTAATGTGCTTGAATACGCGCAGGAAAGATGCTTACTGGAAACATGAACCGCTATTCTATTTCGAGCCAGGCTTTGATATATTTCATATACTCCATGTCTCTTTTAGCGGCAATTACGCCATCACCGGGAGCGGGGTATTCCACTGCCAGGATTCCTGATTTCAGATTGTCTTTGAGTTTTCTCACGGCGTGCATGGTATCAATATGGCCCTGTTCCAAATGCGTAACTAAATATAATTGTTTCCGGTAAACAAGAACGTTTTTCAGATGGGCATAATATATTTTGCCGTCCAGAAGATCAAAGACTTCATCGATGCTCTCGCCGTTCCGGTTCAACAGGATATTGCCGTGATCCCAGTTTATCCCTATCGCGTCATGCCCGGTCATATCCATAAGTTTGCGGGAAGGCTTAGCCAAGTCGTGCAGATAACCGTTATGAGTTTCCAGGCTTATAAGCATCCCAAGTTCGGCGGCTTTATCGCCAACCTTTCTCAGCCCGGCGGCAGCCTTTTCATAGTCTCCTTCTTCCGCCATTCCGCTGCCGTGAACATGAAATTCCGCATAGTCGGCGTCTTCCACCAACAAGGGGCCCGTAAAAAAGTTCATCACTTTCGTATCAAGTTCTTTTTTCGTCCATTCCAAAAATTCAAAATAATTCGCCGTTTCGGCTTCAACTTCGCTTTCTTTGCCCCGGCAAAAATTAATCATTCCGCCGAAAGTGATTTCAAAGTCAGGATATTGCGACTTCAACGCAACAAGCTTGTTCCGGTATTCGTCTTGATTCATATCGGAAAAACGGTATTTCCAGCGCAGTTCAACCCCGTCATAACCAAACTTGTCGGCAATCCTGAACAATTCGTCCAGACGCCCCGGGCCTTCATAATAATTAACATGCAGTAATACTTTCATGGTAAATTCCTTTGATAGTTAAATGTAATGCAAGATTATTATATGCCTGCAAACAGGCAACTCAAGCAAAGCAAGGCAAAAAAGGCCGACTTAACTTGCACAGATGCTCATTATTATTTTACGGTCGTCAAAATCAAAAAGCCGGCCTTTTATATCCTGATACGTTTCGTGCCCTTTTCCGGCAACCAAAACAATGTCATCTTTTTGGGCCGCTTCCGAGGCAAACCTTATTGCCTCGGCCCGGTCCGGCTCAATATAAAACTCCGTTCCGGCCGGGATTCCCGCCTTGATTTCGCTGATGATCGCCATCGGGTCCTCCCGGCGCGGATTATCGCTGGTAATAATGAGCAAGTCGGAATATTCGGCGGCGGCGGCGGCCATACGCGGGCGCTTGCTGCGGTCCCGGTTGCCGCCGCAGCCGAAGACCGTAATAATCCTTGCCGGAGCGATTATACGCAAATTTCTCAGGACATTGCGCAAGGCGTCGTCCGTATGCGCATAGTCAACAAAATAAGTAACGCCCCGCGCGTCACGGAAGCATTCAAGCCGGCCGGGAACTTTTATTTCCCTGCTCAGGATATCAGCGACAGCAGTGGCGTCAATTCCGGCAAACACAGCGGCGGCAAAAGCCGCGCAATTGTTATAAGCGTTATATTCGCCGATCAGAGGTGAATTTATCTTGAACCGGCGGCCTTTGAATTCAATCTCAAAACCCGTCCCGGAGGTACCTGTTTTCAGGTTGATTATCCGGCAGTCAGCGTTTCGCCCCTGCCCGTATCTGGTCACATGCTTATTTTTCAAGGCGGCAGCCAGCATTTTTCCGCATTCGTCATCGATATTCACGATCGCGTTGCCGCCGGGAGCCAGATAATGCGAAAAAAGATTTTTCTTAGCCGCAAAATACTTTCCCATGTCTCCATGGTAGTCAAGGTGGTCGCCGGTCAGATTGGTAAAAACGGCGGTATGGAATTTCGCGCTTCCCGGCCGGAACTGGTCCAGGCCGTGGCTTGATACCTCCATTACGGCGTCACTGCAATTATTGTCGGCAATGCGCCGGAACAGTCCATGCAGTTCCGAAGCCTCCGGCGTAGTGTGCGCCGACGGAATAACTTTGCCGCCGTCCCGGCATTCGACGGTGCTTATCAAACCGGTATTCAAACCGCTTGCGGTCAAAACATGCTGGAGCAAAAAAGCAGTGGTGGTTTTGCCGTTAGTCCCGGTTATACCGTGCAAACGCAATCTTTCAGCCGGGCAATCAAAAAACAATTCACAGGCCATGGCATAGGCCAGATACGGCTCTTTGACTTTCAGATACGAAATCCCGGTGGCGTATTCATCCGGATCATAACTGTGAACAATCGCAACCGCTCCCTTGGAAACCGCCGCCTTTATGAAATCATGTCCGTCGCTGAGACTCCCCTTTATGGCGCAGAAAAGCGATCCGGAACTGACTTGCCGCGAATCACAAGTAACCCGACTGACAATGGCGTCTCCCGGCACTATTTTGCCGCGCAACAGGTCATTGAGGTGATTGACATAATCATTAATGGTTTTCATCCGGCCACAATTTCTCCAGTTTCATCCCTCTGGAACCTTTGAGGAACACGGTTTTCCCCGGCCGTAAAACGGGCGACAAATTTACTTCACCCGAACTTTTATAAAAAAAGCAGGAATCCGGCAAAACAAGTTTTTTACCCGCCTTTTCGAAGTTATCCCCAACTAATACAAAAGCCGCCTCAGGAAACAAATCAAACGCCAGCTTGAGGACTTTTTCATGCTGACCGTCGGAAGCTTCTCCGAGTTCGAGCATATCCCCAAGCGCCAGCACCAGACTTTCCGCTTTCATAAATTCCTTCAGCCAGCGCAAGGCCGCGGAAACACTCCCCGGACTGGCATTATACGCGTCATTTATCCAGTCAATCTCATTTATCCGCGCCGTTTTCATCCGCATTCCCGGCAAAACGCAGTCGCGCAAGCCCTGTGCAATTGCTTCCGCTTCAATTCCCAGACTCAAAGCGACCGTCGCAGCCGCGGCGGCATTCTGTGCCTGGTGCTCCCCACTCAAAGGCCAATCCAGTTCTATTCGCTTGCCGGAGTCCTTAAAAACCAGTTCAATCCTGCTGCCGCGCAGGCTGCCGCCGAGATACCTGGCCGCGACGTCAATACCGAAACGCATGGTTTTGAATTGCTCCGTCCGCTCCAGCAAATAGTCTATTTCCGGGCAGTCGGCGGGAAGAACCGCAACCCCGTCAGGTTTCAAAGCGGCAAATATCCGGCTTTTTTCCCGCGCCACTCCACGCAAGTCCCCGAACGCTTCCAAATGGCATGGTGCGATTGAGTTTATCAAGGCCACGTCCGGCTCAAGCGTCCGGCTTAAAGGCTCTATTTCCCCGAAATGGTTAGTTCCCATCTCCAACACGCAGAAACGGTGACTGGAATTGACTTTAAGCAGATTCTGCGGAACACCCACCTGGTTATTCGTATTGCTTTCGGTCGCGTAAACGGCATCTTTGCCGACCGCCGCGACCAGAATAGAACGAACGATTTCCTTGCAGCTGGTTTTCCCCATGCTGCCGGTGATCGCCACCGCCCGCAGATTTCTGAGACGTTTCCGGTGAAGGTTGGCAATAGCCTGATATGCCGCCAGGGTATCGGCGACCAGCAACACGGGAATATTCCATTCGGGGTTAATCCGGCCGGCGGATTTTTCTTCGATACACAAAGCGGCGGCGCCGGAAGCGACCGCGTTTTCGAGAAAATCGTGAGCGTCAAAGTTTTCGCCCCGCAAAGCCAAAAAAAGCGCGCCGGAGCAATCCATGCGCGTATCGGTAATTACCCCGTTCAGTTCAAATCGAGAAGGCAAAACAGTATTCCACCGGCCATTGACGGCCTTTGCCAATTCAACGCCGTTAAATCCGGTTTTTTTCATAATTCAGCAATCCCCATTTTCAAATATCAATCCCAAAGGTATTTCTCGTCATATTTTATTTCATGTTTTTGCAGTAATTTAATAAATTCTTCCTGAAATGACATTTTCTTGTGATGTCTTTCCTGTTCAACAATATAATTAAGCGCTTCGGGAATTGAAGATTTGCTTACGCTGAATGCGCCATATCCCTCCTGCCAGCCAAATCCTCCGTTTGAAAGAAAATTGCCGTTTATCCATTTTGAGGAATTGCTTTTAATTGTGCGCAGAATGTCGGAAAGCGTAAATCTCGGCTTCAAATCAGCTAAAATATGTATATGGTCGTCAGTTCCGTTTATCTTTTTCGCAAAACCGTATTCACTATTAATTACCTTGGCAATATATGCATACAAAGGGCTTTTCAGTTCCGGAGATATCGTGCCGATACGGTGTTTCGTCGAAAATACGATATGGTAATGTAAAGACGCATAGGTATGTCCCATAATCTGACCTTTCTATAAACCGCTCCTGCGGAGCGGAAATCTCGTCGCGCACACATACCACGGGCTTACGCCCATGGCTACTGTATAATCGCTCCTAAGGAGCTAAAATCCATCATGCAGCACAACTTAGCTTATGCCGTATAACCGCTCCTGCGGAGCGGAAATCTCGTCGCGCACACATACCACGGGCTTACGCCCATGGCTACTGTATAATCGCTCCTGCGGAGCTAAAATCCATCATGCAGCACAACTTAGCTTATGCCGTATAACCCTTCTGCGGAGCGGAAATCTCGTTGCACACACATACCACGGGCTTAAGCCCATGGCTACTGTATAATCGCTCCTAAGGAGCTAAAATCCATTATGCAGCACAACTTAGCTTATGCCGTATAACCGCTCCTGCGGAGCGGAAATTTCGTCACACACACATACTGTATAATCGCCTTTACGGAGCTAAACTTTTCCCGGCTTAATCCCGGAGGGATGACTCTACAGTAGCCACGGGTGTAAGCCCGTGGTTTA
>Ga0172377_10003424_pt1 | contig 16288 bp, 5 predicted proteins | sample Pumphouse3metaG_FD_119749 | JGI IMG/M metagenome (GOLD analysis project Ga0172377, IMG submission 119749) | Leachate microbial communities from a municipal landfill in Southern Ontario, Canada - Pumphouse #3 metaG | ecosystem: Engineered > Solid waste > Landfill > Unclassified | place: Canada...
ATCCTACAGTCACGTACACGGCAAACACGTCAGATGAGACGCGCGAGACATATACAGGACAGACCACCGGCACCAGCGACACCAGCACGCTGACAGAAACTTCTGAGGACGGGAAGGGAAATACCGTCTGGACGGTCACCACCACCTACTACGTCAAGTCAGTGGAGAACAGTGTGCTTGCGAACCACGCGATCGAGATCAACGAGGTGGACAACGCCTACGGATCGAAAATCATGTGGGCCATCAGTGCGAAGAGGATGCTTGTCGGCTACGGCCGCTCCATCATGATGGATAGCGGGGACGTCGCCACACCGGCAGACTTCGATCTTAACACCACCGTCCAGGATGGTTGTGGATCCGTCACCCCGGTGGGGATTGGCAGTTACGTCATCTACACCGGGATCAACAACATGAGCGTCAAGATCATGAAGTACGACTACGAGAACGACGCCTACGTTAACACTGACATCTCCACCAACATATCGGAGCTGATCCATGATGCGGGAGGCGTGGTGGAGCTTGAGAGTCAGCTTGCGCCGTTCCCTATCATCTGGGTGTTGCTTGCTGACGGAACGATGCTCGCCTGCACGTTCGATGTGGACAGCGGGATCATTGCCTGGACACTCCAAAGCTTAGGAACCCCTCTTGATGAAACGGTGACGTACGGGAAGGTGAAGTCCGTTTGCGTTAACCAGCTTTCCAGCGGGAACGAGTTCCTGGTGCTTGCCGTCCGGAGAAAGGACGGGATCATCCTGGAGCGGCTTGGATGCGATACCCCGGCGGACATCAGTGGGTCAAACTTCCTGGACTCCTCCGTACGGGTGGATGGAGTGCTCTCCTTGGGCTCTTCCGTCACGATCCCTGATCATTGTGTTGGGTACCCATGTTCCGTTGTCGCTGATGACGCATTCGTCAATACAGTGGACGCAACGACGAGCGGTACGACCGTCACGCCGAAACATGCAGTCGGCTCCTACTACCGTTGTGGTATCGTGGAGGAGTCGGTGCTGCACCTGCATCCGGCGGAGTGGCTCCAGGCAACCGGCCCCATGTTGTTCAAGAAGCGTTGCCTGATGGGAGTGACGGTACGCCTGTACAAGTCGCTCTCATTCAAGCTGGTTGCTACGGACAACCCGGGAACGCACGCGGAGCCGGTGTTTACCCGCTATGCCATTGACAAGTATGGGGCGCCGACCGCGCTCTTCACCGGAAACTACCGGGAGGATTTCCGGACGGAGGTGACCAACGATGTCACCCTGATCGTGACGTCCGATTCGCCATTCCCGCTGAACATCCTGGCGATCGTCGTGGATACCGACTACAAGGAGGCTTGAGATGCCGAGAGGGTCATACGAATACTACGATAGCACAAAATGGGGGTCGATACTCGGTAGTACTGGCGATTATGCTCTCACGGGAGCAAGCGTTGGCGGGCTTATAGGTACGGCGTTCGGTGCAACGGCAATAGGAGCAGGTATCGGTGCAGGTGTCGGTGCCGTTGCAGGTTTTCTTTATGGGATCTTTTCTGGTGGTGATACCGCGGCTTCGCAGGCAGAGGACGCATGGAACGCCCAAATGGACCAGTACGAGCTGCAATACAAGACTGACTACACCACCGCGAGGAACTTGTACACAAACACGCAGACAAGCATTTCTGAGAACAAGGAGAACCTTTCAGAAGTAGATTCTTGGCTCTCGAATTATGGCACATATTACAACCAGCAGGTTGGTACCCAGGTTTCCACCGGGAAATCGAACTACACGACACTCGCGGAGAATTGGGCGACAAGCGAAGTGACGGCCGCTTCCCGTGGACAGCTCGGGGGATCCAGCACACTGATTTCCTCCCAGAACAAGCAGTCCTTGGTCGATTACGTCGGAGAGGACCTGATGCTGGATGACAATGGCGGGGTCTACGGCAACACCATTTCTCTTCTGAAGAGTTCCCTTGCTGATGAACTCAGTTCGTATTCGTCCACTCATGACAACATCCTCACAGCCCTCTATGGGGATGGGACAGGAAACAACATCGGATTGATCAAAACACTTGAAGTATCGGCGAACAACATGGAGACGGAGAAGGAAGGCGTGTACAACACAACGTCGAGCGAAGACACTTACCAGCAATGGGTTGAAGACAACAGCGTGAGCTGAGGCAAAGGAGAGAACATGGCAGGGGATTACAGCTCCATACGGAACGCGCTTCAGGCACAGGAACAGGCTGAGAACCTCGGGATCCAGAACGAGTCGCTTGGGAAGTCTGCAGAACATTACAGCAACCAATTGGCGCTTACACAGAAGCAACAGGAAGTACAGACCGCGCTTGCATTCGTAAAGAATGCCGAAAGCATCGCCACATCCTTGATCAACATGAAAACCAACCTGGACCAGAGCAAGGCGACTGACCTGATGAGGTTGTGGCAGGCGCAGGAAGAGGCAGTCATCACCAAGTCCATCCAGTCAGGGGAAACAAAGCTGGCCACAGACGGTACGATCTCTTACGGGAAGAGCGTCCTTGACTACCGGGAGCAGGTGAAGAGCGCCATCAGCAAGACCGACTGGATGCCGACGGTGAAGCAGAAGGCGCTTCAGAACATGGAGACGTCCTTCGGGCTCACCGATATCCAGACGCCACTGACCCTGGCCAACCAGATGAACAAGGACGCCACCAACCTGGTGCTTGAGGAGCTGGACGGGATCAAGACGGCCTCCTCCCTGCAGCCATACGAAAGCAAGGACTACAGCGCCTACGACAGCAAGATCGACTCCCTGGCGAAGTATGGCATGACGCAGGACCAGCTGGAGACCATGAAGATCTCCGGTCATCACGAGATCGACCTTTCCCGCCTGGAGAACGCCATGGTGTCTTACGGCCAGATGGGGGACACAACTTCCGTGGACGCGTCGATCAAGGCGGCGGCAGGGGACGGGACGATCACGCCCCAGCAGGAAATGTCGCTTCGGGGCATCGCCTCCAGCGCCTCATCCCGTGTGGTGGCTGACGCGAGGGACAAGGCTTCCGTTTTCACCATGCAATGGCTTGCTTCCGACAAACCGGTCGCCACCATGCGTTCTGCCGCTGAAGCCAACGCAGCCAAGATCGTCAACCCGGAAGCGAGGAAGGCGTACACCGAGCAGGTTGATGAAGAGCAGAAGACATGGGCGAAGAAGGAGATCAGCAACATAGAGGCGTCCCTTGACGGAATGTCATCCGAAGACATCCAGAAGAAGTATGACAGCTTCACGAAATCCGGCGGATCGAACACGGACATCCTTTCCGGTCTCTCCGACGGGGACAAGGCGGTATTGCTTTCCCCCATCAAGGCAGCGCTCTCCAAGCAGGAGCAGTTCGAGCAGACGATCCAAAACGCCGTCACCAAGAATGGCAAGGCGCTTTCATCGGCGCAAACGAATCTGATCACCACGACGGCAAAGATGTATTACCAGTCATGGGACAGCGGGCAATTCTCCGGAGAACAGTTCCTCTCCGCTCTCCAGGACACCATCAACACGAACGTCTACGATGCGGATGGCAATCGTGTAGTGAGCGACTCCGACATGCTCTCCATTCTTTCCCTCCAGAACGAGTACACGCAGAAGATCATCAGCGACAAGGTCCCGTCAGTTTTCCAGGGTGACTACCAGAAGGTCACAGGATTCATCAAGGGCACGCTCCTGGACAAGTTCAGGGCAAAGACATACAACGACCTCTCTCCGGAGTCAAAGTCTCAGTTTGATGAGCTTGTCACTTGGGCTGACTCCAAGTTGCTTGACACCATCTACCAGGGGAGGGACGGAAAGATATCCACCCAGATCATCAATGATGCCGGAGACCAGATCATTGGCGTGCTGAACGGCAAGGTGCTTGCGATTGCCGGAAAAGGCGGGATAACGCCGACAGGTGAATCGACCGGTGGCCTGTACACCAACGACGATCCGTTCAGGTTCTTCACCACCAACAACAATGACCTCTCAACCATTCTTTCCGTTGCGAAGAAGGATTCGAACAGCGAGGTGGGAAGCTACTCATTCCCGAACGAAGAGGTGAAGGCGACTGTCGGTCAGGCCTACACCATGATAGGCGGCACCATTTCCGGCACCAAGTTCAAGGATCTGAATGGCAATGAAGTAACCATAGAAGCCAAGGACGAAATGGTGCCCCAGTTTGAAGTTGTCGGCGGGCGGGTGATGCCGGTATATCAGGATACTTCCGGTGATGATGTCCTGGTTGATCCGTCAACCAAGATGGTGTTCAAGAAAAACAAAAACGGTCTTATCCCATTAGGAGCAGTGCAGAAGAAGAAAGAGTCGGGCTTGCCGATGCCGGATGCAAACGAGTATTGGAAGGATCTTGCAAAACCCGGAGCAACAAACAAGGCGAAAGGCATCTTCAAGCTGGTATTCGGCGCAAACGGCCAAATGTGATTATCTCAGCCAAGGAGGACATGATGGCGAACATTTTCCCGAACCACACAGAGAACGATGAGGAGAACTCCGTTGACAAGATGCTGAAATCCGTCAAGGCGCCCTACGTGAACCCGTACCAGCAGCAACAGAGCGGCCAGGAGGAAGCGGACGATGAGACGGTTGATACGGCTAAACTGCTGAAGGAGCAGACAACCCCAAGGACCGAACAGGCGAAGGCCGACCAGAACACCAACAGCTACTTCCGGAACACTGACGCGACCGGATCTGAAAACGGCAACCAGGCGGCGGCGCGGGCGCTCCGAAACGAAGAACTTTCGCAGAAGTATGGATGGACTCCGACCGTCACGCCACAGCAGCAGGCGTACATCGACACGGTGGTCGAGCAGTCTATGGATCCTCTTGCGGATTCCGCGAAGCTGCACTCCGCCATCGCCATGTCACAGTGGCTGGACATCCCGGTGGACTACGCCTACCAGAATCTGGACACACTCTACGATCAGAACATCGGCGGAAAGTACAAACCAAACCTGACGGCGTGGCAGTCCATCATCAACTCCGCGACGGTGGGGAAACTGACCGTTGACTTCCAGGACGGCGCGTACCAATGGAAGCGGCTGGTAATGGCAGGAAGGGAGGAAGAGGCGGCTGAGCTGGAAAAGACGCTTTCCGAAAAGCAGGAATACATGGAAAGTCTCTCGGACTACGTTCCAAGAAACTTGGTGACAAAAGGCCTACAGTTCACCGCAGGCACACTTCCGTATACGCTTGAGCTAGGGGCAAGATCGGCGGTCACCGGCCTGACAGCAGGGCTTGCAGGCGCGACAGCGGCATCCTATCTTGCGGGTGGCGGCCTCACCGCGGGAGCCGGAGGCTTGGCTATAGGAGCATCTGCTCTTGGTACGGGTGGAATCTCTCTTGCCGCAATACTTGCCGCCTCCATGACGGTTGGGACGTTCATGGAATCCAAAAAACTTTTTGAAGGCGATATGTTCTGGACATTGATGCATCAGAACATCCAATCCCCTGACGGCAAAGAAATCAAGGTGCAGATCGATCCAAAGGTAGCTGCTAGGATTGCTGAGATAGACGGGGCCATCAACGGAATGGTTGAGGCTGGTCTTTCGTTTGTTTCGGCAGGAGGACAGGCACTCACCAGGTCCCTTCTTGGCGAGGCCGCATCCAAGACAATGGCCAGGATGATGGCACACGGAGTAACAAGCCGCTTCGTGCTTGCCGCCGCTGAGATGGTGAAGGAAGGCGCAAGCGAAGGTCTGCAGGAAATGACGGAGGAGTTCATCGACACCGCCGCCAGATCCATGGCATATGAACTTTCAGATTATGCAAATCCAGAAGAATTGGTCCCAACGCTGATACGAGGCGGAAAAGCTTTCGGTGAGGCATTCGTCTCAACACTCATCATGGGATTGCCCGGAGGAGCGGTAAGCACCAACGTCTCCGTTCAGAACGCAAAGCGCCTGAAGGCGTTCATGGAAGTCACCCCGTCCAAGGAGACGGCCGTCAACAGCGAGTTTGTCCAAAGCATCAAGCCTGATGAGGTTTCCAAGACCGACTGGAACCAGGCGATGAGTGACATGTGGGAGAGATCGAACGCCACCATCAATACGGAGGCCTCCCCCAAGGGTGACACCTTCCACCGGACGGCGAATGGCAGGCTCTTCACCAGGGACGAGGAAGTGACCAGCAAGGATTCCACCGGGACGGAGACGCGCAGGTTCCTGATCGGGGATCCGGAGGCGCAGCAGGGCGTACGAGGAAAGCAATACGGGGCGATCGAGTATGAGCTCTCCGACAATGGAAGCAAGCTGACCATCACGTCGGTGAAGATGGAGAAGATGGACAGTGAGCTGATCAAGGAAGCCGTCACGGATCTGGTCTCCGACAACCCGAACGCTTCGATCGATTGGGAGACGAACGGGAACCAGACGCTTGAGGCGATCAAGGAAGAGATCATCAAAAGCAACCCGCTTGGAGAGTCCCAGGGGCTTCAGTTCGCAAGCCAGGAAGGCGGGGAAGAGCGGATGCGCGTAACCCAGGCGATCTCCCGAGGCTTCGGGAAGGCCTTGGACAACAAGCAGATGCAGGTGGCCACCGATCTCTTGTACGCGATGGCTGACGGCAAGGGAATGGGCGCCACGCAGTATCTTTCCCGCTACTTCACCCCGGAGGCGTTCAGGACGCTTGAATCCCTCAAAGGCGAGGATCTGGACAATCTCTTGGGGAAAAGAAAAGTGAGCCAGTCCATGCTTGGATTCATCAAGGGAATCCAGCAACTCACCCAGGCGGGGAAGTCCATCATCTACGCAGGGGAGCACGCCGACTTCTCCACCTTCGCACACGAGACCTTCCACGCACTGGAGGCGGTCACCGACCAGCGGGATTCATTGATGGATGCGATCAAGGTGTCCGATTCTGACGGGAGCCTCCAGAAATATGTCGCGAGCCATCGTCAACTCTTCCCCAGTGATGCGTTCGGGGACAATCCGTACGAGGTGATCTCCCAGGCGGTGAAGGCATGGCAGGCAGGACAGGTTCCCACGTCCATGCAGAGCGAGGTCATGGCCAGGCTCTTCGAGGGCTACCTCTACGACGGCAAGACCTTCAGCGACAAGCTGAGGCTGATGTTCGCCAAGATCGCCGACTGGATGCGCCGCATCTACCGGACGATGGTCAACAGCGGCGTCACCCTCTCCGACGACATCATCAAGCAGTTCGACACGCTTCTTTCCAAGAAGGAGAGCGGGTTCAGCCAGAACCAGGAGCAGGAACAGCAGGAGACGACGGAAAACACCAGCGATGACGCACAGCAAGGGCGGCAGCAGAAAGCGGGAGCCATACCTGGCGCGAACCTTCAGACGGAACAGGAAGACATCACCAAGACGCAGGAATACCAGGAAACGGAGAAACGTCTGATCGCCGAAGGTGCATTCGATTCCAAGGGCAGAGGGCTTGTGAACGGCAAGGTATCAAACTATTTCAAGGAAGCCAACTGGCTTACTTCGGCACAGAAACGGCAGGTGTACATCACCGTCCGCACCCCTTCCTTCCTTGCCTGGTTCGGAGATTGGATGAATGATCCGGAGCACGCATCCAGGGTGGTTGACGAAAACGGTGAGCCGAAACTGCTTTCCTTCCTTCCGTTCAGTACCAGCGAGTACGTAAGTCCGCTTGACACGATGAACATGCCGGTGAAGTTTCGGAACATCATCAACTCCTGGGATTACATATCCCGCTCCCCCTATTCAGCCAGCTACTACAATATGGCGGGCAAAACGTGGGACAATACCCCGGAGGGTATTATCCGCATATCAGACCACTGGAATTTCTATTCACAGGGAAAGAAGCACATCATCACCGATGTTCCGGTGGAGAACAACACCCACTGGACGATGGCGCAATACCACGACGGCATATGGCACGTCCTTGAGACGCTCCCCAATGAGCCTGATACCTTCAATGCGGCATGGGAGGGGAAGGAACAGCTTGACGGGATGGAGATGACCCACAAGGACATGGGTGAGGTCACCATCAGGAACTGGAGTGGGAGCGGCCGGCATTTCCGTCTTGTCGGTGAGGAGACGTACCGGGGTGAAGTCGTCAAGAAGACGGATTCCTTCCTCACGATCAAAACAGATGACGGCAACGTCTACCGGAGCCAGACATACACCCTGCTTCCCACAGCGATCCGTTACCGGGAGAAGTTCTTCTTCACTGACCAGCGTGGGCAGGTGAAATCAGCGCTCCATAATACCGGTGAGTTCAACGAGAGCGAGAGAAACATTCTTTTCCAGACTGTCTATCATGGTTCCCCTCATTCATTCGACAAGTTTTCACTGGATCATGTCGGTTCAGGCGAAGGCCAGCAGGCGTTTGGATACGGCCTGTATTTCACTGGTTCCGAAGAGATCGCACAATGGTACGCCGAGATGTACGGCCGCACGGAAGAAGTGAAACGGGGTGAGATAGAACACTACAGAGCCATCCTTGAGGAGAGGAGCCAGAAAACGGCCGAAGCCAAAAAACGCATGGAGAGCAAGGATGCCATTGAGAAGAAAAAACAAGAGATACGGGATGATTACAGCAGGATCAGATCCGGAGAAGAAAGGGCTCCTGTTTTCTTTGGGAAAGTCCATCCAGAAAGAACACTGGATGAGTGGGAACAGCTAAGCCTGGATGGTGTTGAGGACTCTCTCAAGAGAGCGTATGAGACCGCGCTCTCTTATCAGCAGGCGGCTGAGCAATATCTGAAGAAAGCGGAGGCAATGGTGGCCGAAGGTAAGAACCTTTACACTGTTGACATCCCTGACCGCAAATATCTGAAATGGGACAAACCTGTTCCGACAGGCCTTGCGGAGAAAATGTTCAAGAGACTCGGCCTTGATGAAGACGACAGGTCGGACTTCATGAACTACCACAGCGATTCCGGGAGAACCCTGTACGATTTCCTGACGAACCAATTCGGCAACGACGAGAACAAGGTCCGGGAATTCCTGCTCAGCGTCGGGGTTGCCGGTGTTGAGTATCCAGCCGGAGAAGTCGCGGGAAAAAGCAAGGGGAAAGTCCACAATTTTGTTTTGTTCGATGCGGACAAAGCGAAGATCCTTGACCATATCCTCCTGCAGACCGTTTCAGACGACCAGAAGAAGGACGTCGGCCTGGCGCTGGGCGTTGACGATGCGGAACGCAAGTACGGGATACCCAAAGACCAAGAAGTGGGGCAGGAAGCGGTTGCGGCATCTGATGACGATAAGGACATGAGCGCCGGTTCCGATTTTCTGAAGAGCCTCAAGCGTGTGGAGGACATCCCGCCTTACCGTGACGATTCCTTCATCATTGACGAAAAGGAAGACCTGGTAGACTCTGAAGAGGCCTATCAGGCGTACATTGACCGGTATGTCAAACCGCAAATCCAAAAAAACCAAGAGGCGCAAAAGGCTGAAGCTGGAACAAAAGGACAGCAGGAAGACCAGTTCCTCTCAGAAGTTGACGAGCTCAGCACTATCCAGGATTATGCGAAGAAGACCTACCGGAAGATTGCCGTCTCCGGAACGGAAGCAGAGAAAGACGCACAGTTCGCAGAGGCGCTGAAGGACGAGAACACCCTCCGGAGAATCCTATCCGTCTTGGGGAACGTTCTCATGCTAAACTCAACAAGCCTCAACGCCGAATGGGTAGAGAAGGTGGTTTCCGGTTACGGCAGAAAGCGCCTTGGATCGGAAAAACAAATCAACCCGTTCATTGACGAAAGCGCAAGGCAGGCCTTGCAGTCCAGGCTGGAAAGAATCATCGACAACCAGGATATCATCAAGGCGATCAATTACACGCTGAGAAACAAACCTTTCCCCCAAACGACTGGTCTGCTTTCCCGCGTGCAGTCTGAGATCACCCAAAATTCGCGCTTTTATCGGAACGTCGTTTCCTGGATGGTCGGAGACAAGAACCTTCGGCCGGGCGACCTCGGGATCGGTTCCACGACAATGACGCGTGAAGATATGGATAATGCTTCCATCGCCACTCTCCGCACAATGCGTGCCGATGCCCTGGTGGATGCCACCATCAAGCAAATTGATGATACGGCGGCTTCGAGTCCTACGGAAAGCGCCGTCATGGAGAATGTTGTTCGAAGGCTGAAGGAAAGGCTGGACGAGGCCACCACGCAAATTGAAGAGCTCAGGAAAGGGCAGGAAGAGTCTGAAGAGAAGGACAAGCGGATTCGTGACAGGGACATGCAGATCAACAGCATTATCTCAAGTCTTGAGTCCATCTCCGGAAAACTGAAGGCTAAGAATGCTGATGCACTTTCAGAGTCTTCCCCGATTGTGAAGCGTTACGGAGAGATCACCTCAGCGCTCTATGCAATCAATGACGAGAAGAACTACCAAGAGCTTGCCACCGACAAGGGTTCCCGTGAGAAGGGAAAGGCGAGAGGCGAGAAGATGGGATCCAGGCGGTGGCTTGACGACATGGTGACCATGTATCCACAGCTGAAGCCGATCGGCAACCTGGGGTCTGTAGCCAAGGAAAAACAGCTCCGGCAAAATATCGAGACATGGCGCCAGGAGCTCATGAAGGAGCGCAACGACATCCGGGTGGACTTGGCTCGCAGGCTTGCCTCATCACTTGACCGGAACTCCACCAAACTGCTTGAGAAAGTCGGGTCGGATCTGTCGGACTCTTTGGCCAAGAGGGTGATGGAGGCGAAACGGGGGCTTGACCAGCTGAAGAAAGCCAAGGATCATGTCCGACGCACACTGATTGATTCCATGACAAGTGACGAACGGCTTTCCATGATCGCCAAGGAATCCGAGACATATGAGAGCTTCCGTGAGGCGGTGGAGGACGAGTTCGTCCAGGGCAAGGAGAGGATTCCGCGAACCGACAAGGAAACCTTCCTTCGAACGACCTGGATTGCATCAACAGCCCTTCCTGATGACGAGTACATGTATGGGGACCAGGCGCTCACCAAGGCGGCCAAGGAGTCGGAGTCCTTCGATGAGTTCAAGGAATGGGTTGAGCAAAATGATGCGCAGATCCTTGAATCCATCGACGAAGGGAACGACATGACGCTTGAGCATTGGCTACGGTCCCTCTACACCGAGGCGAACCGGAGCGACCCAAGGCAGGACCTTGCGGGTGCTTCCTATATCGAGGCGCAGGAGCAGGCGCGTCTCCAGGACGATAAGCGCGACAAGAAGTTCATTGCGCTGATCAACACGGACGAAGGCCTTGCGGGCTTCCTTGCGGCAGTCAAGGATCCATCCTTGCTTGCCGAAGATGTGCGGATCACCGTCGCCGACGCCACGGACGAAGAGATTTCAGCGGCCAGGGAGGTGATTCTTAGGGACCCCAGGTACTACCGGTGGGTCTACGCCGACCAGAGCGGAAAGCGGTCCTGGATCGTGAACGACTTGGGCGGCCAGCTTCCGGAGATTGATGACAGGGAAGGGCGGATGCGCTACTCCATGTCGGATGTTGTCCGCAAGCGTCGTGACAGAGCCAGGAAGATCAAGAACGAAGAGCTCAGGAACGCCGTCCTTTCCGGAGATGAGAAGTACGTCGACGGCGTCGCCGACAAGATCATCAAGGACACCGACACGGAACTTTCCAAATTGGCCGAGAAGCTGAAGCAGATAAAGAAGCAGGCGAAGGCTGACCAGGAGAAGGCGGTACGGGAGACCAAGGAGCAGATCGCGGTGAAGCAGAAAACCAAGCGGGAGGCGCGCGACACCAAGGCATACATGCAGAACCTTGCCGATTACATCACATCCAAGATCCCGTCCACCGTGGACATCAGGGTTGCCCAGGTGATCAACCGTCTGGTGGCACAATCAGGCATCGATCCTCATTTCCGCAACGGCAAGGCAAAGTTCCAGGGGAAGATGATGAACCTGGACGAAATCAGGAAGATCCTCACGGACAATGGTTGGGATGCAAACAGCGCGGAGGTCAGCGCCACACTCTTTGACAAACTCACCAAGAAACCCCTTGGGCAATGGACGGTGGCTGACCTTGAGGCGTTGGCACAGCAGGTGTCCTACCTCAGGGAATGGGGGCGCGCCGTACTCCAGGAGCGGCAGATGCGGTTCCGTACCCTGGTGAGTGGCATTCAGTCGGGGCTCAGGGAAGAGATCAGGACAAGCGGAAGAAAACCGAACGACGAGCTCCCCATCACCGCCGAGGAAAAAAGCAAGGCAAGAAGATCGCGTTCCACAAAGGGCGCGTTCCTCTCCACCATCAACCCGGAGCACTTCGCGCGAATCCTGGACAACGGGAAGAATGGAAGTTTCTTCGATGTGTTGGTGCGCAAGAAACGCAACGCCCAGGACGTGGAATGGAACGGCATCAACTCCCGGCTGGAATCTGTTGACAAGCAGTTCGGTGAACTTGGGTACAAGATGGAGGACATGAACCGGAAGGTGGAGTTTGAGAAAGGGCACACCATCACGGTGGGGGAACTGATGTACGCCGTGCTTGTGCAGCGCAACGAGCGCAGCCATGACGCATACGTCTACGGCAAGCTGGTGGACACCGAGACGAAGCGGAGGATCCTCCAGGAATCCCGGACGATCGAAGGGACGACGGGAGAGCAGTTCGTATGGGCGAACCAGCAGGTGCGGAATGTTGGGGATCTCGCCTACCAGCAGATCCTTGCCATTGCGGATGACGGGTTGACTGACAAGGATCAGAAGGCAATGGAGATCATCTACACTGATATGAACAGCCAGCTTGGGAGGATCAACGCGGTAGCCAATGATGTGTACAACATGGAGGTGACGGCGGAGGAAGGGTACATCCCGATCCAACGCATGGGCGACCGCACCGGACAGGACGACAACGGTCATCAGATCATGGCGAACATGTTTGCAAGGGGTGCTGTCATCGATCAGGCGACCGGGGTGTTCAAGGGATTCACCAAAGACCGTGTCACCATCTCTCCAATCTACCAGAAACCGGTCAACTCCGATTTGTTTACCGTATGGTCACGTTCCCTTACGGCGCAGGAGCATTTTATATCGTTCTCTGAACTCAACAAGGTATGGAACAGTACATTCCGCTCCGGTTCGCTCAGCGCTCTGGATACGGATATTGATATGTACTACGGAAAAGCCTACACCGATTACTTGGCAAAGTACATGAACGACGTCATTTCCCCGGCGCCGGTCATCGACTCTTCCAGCAAGCTGGTGCAGCTCCTAAGGGGAAATCTTCCGGCGGCATATCTTGCGTTCAAGGCTTCTTCGGTGGTGCTCCAGGCAATCACATCCCCGGCGGCTTTCCTGATGGAAGTGAACCCGGCGGAGCTGACGATCTCCTTGATGCGCGTCGGAACACATTACCAGCAGTCCATCGACTTCGTGAACCAGCGTTCGACGTTCATGAAGAACCGGACGATGAATCCGTACGTCGAGATCCAGCAAATTCTCAGGGAAGACCCGACGCTCTCCAGATTCGCACACAACCTATCCCGGTTCCAGGAATCTGGGATGGCAGGGATGGAGGTGGCTGACCGTGTTTCGGTGTACGCCGGATGGATCGCTTCCTTCAACAAACGCATGAAGGAGCTTGGAGGGATCGAGACGGATGAGAACGTTCTCCAGGCGTCCCGGTACGCTGACGAGGTGGTGCACAAGACACAGCCGGTCTCCGACGACACGGAGCTCGCCCCATTGTTCAAGGGGAGCACGTTCAAGCGGGCGTTCACGCAGTTTGGTGTGGCCATGAACGTCATCTACAACAACATCACGGTGGATGCTTGGGCGCTTGGGAAACAGATTGGGGACAAGACGGCGCCGAAGGAAGCCAGGGTGCACGCCTTCCGCCAGCTTGCCGGGATGATTTCCGGCTACATGCTTGCAGGAGTGGCGCTTGGCATGGTGCGGCAGGGATTCAAGGACGATGACGACGACAAGGACAAGGCAAGGAAAGTCCTATACTACTCTCTGAGCCAATTTATTGGAAGCGTCCCTCTGGTGTCAGATCTGGTGGACATGATTCTCCAGAAGTGGATCACCGGAGAGAAGGGGCCACAGTACACCCAGACGCTGTACCCCGGGCTGTACTCCATAGCTCAGGGCGTTACGGCGAAGACTCCGGAGACGGCATGGAAGAACATCGCCCGCGGCGTCGGGATTATGTTCGGGCTGCCTGTTTCGGCGGAGAAGCAGATCCAGGAGTCGCTTGAGAAGCGGAGCGTATGGCCGCTTCTTGGGAGATCTGAGTAGAAGGGATGCGTGAAGGCCGGTCGGACCTTGGTGGCCGCCTCCATAGTATGGTTGAGATGATCAAGGAAGGAGAGCGGAAATGCTTGCGACAACGACCAGCATGGTCCATTACACGATTGAGAGCGGAAGCGCGTCTGAGACCTATCAGATTCCTTTTACGTATTTCGGGAACGACGACATACACGCAGTCCTCTCGAAGAACGGCGAAAGCCACACCCTGACGTACGGTACGGACTTCACCGTCACCGAGTACAACGCACAGAGTCAGACAAGAACGTTGACCAGATTGACGGACTGGCCTGCCGGATACACCAGGCTGACCATCTTCCGTGTCACCCCGATCATCAACAGCACGGATCTGATCAACGGCGACTACATGGACGCAGACTTCCTAGAGAATCTGTTCGACCGTGTGTACGCCGCCTGCCAGGAACTCCGAGACTACCAGTACCGGTCAATCCACGTAGCGAAGAGTGATCCGGAGATCCCATCAACCGACGCAATGGTTCCGGATGAGGAAGTGTTCCAGTTCGGAGACATTTCACAGAGGGCAAATACATTCTTGTACTTTGATGCGGAAGGAAAGCTCTCTTCGTACGCGATCAGTGACTACACCCACCTGATCGAGACGATCACCACTTTGGTGAGTCAAGCGAACACCTATGCTTCCGACGCACTGACGGCGAAGAATACCGCCGTTGCGGCTAAGGATGAGATGTTTGAGATGGCGAGCGAGGTGAAGGACGCGCTTGCCAATGCAGAGACATATCAGCAATATGCCGGGGAATCGGCGCGCCAGGCGGCGATCAGCGAACAGAACGCCATCGACGCTGCCGACGTTGCGGCCGCTTCCAGAAACACCGTCGTCGCAAATGCGGTCACCGTAGCGGCAAACCTTGCGGCGGTGCTTGCCTCCGCCATCCAGGTGGCGGCGGACAAAGTGACATCCGGAGACAACGCGACCAGGGCGCAGAACGCAGCAGGGAACGCGGAAGACGCACTCCAGGAAGTCATCGCCTACGTCAATCTCTACGTGGATTCCAAGAACCGCGCACAGGAGTATGCGTTGACAGCCCAGCAGGCGGCACTCAATGCGTCTGACAGCGAGGTTGGGGTGAACGTCGCTAAGGAGGCGACGCTTTCCGCCAGAGACATCGCGGTGGCGGCCAGGGATGTGGCGGTAGCGGCGAAGGACACAGCCATTGCAAAAGCCAATGCGGCGGACATTTCAAAGACGGCGGCCGCAGCAAGCGAGACGTCGGCGCTCAACGCTAAGGACACGGCGGTCTCCCAGGCTTCCATGGCTTCCACCAGTGAAGCGAATGTGGCTGCAATGCTTGCGACGCTCCAAGCGCTCTACGTCCAGATGCAGGCGGTAGCGGCGACGAATACCCCGGCCTTGCTTGCTACCATTGAGAACGTGATCCACAGCATCACGTTCGTACAGAAGGACGGACGCTCATATGCGGTGATCGCTCCCGTAGAGGAGTGAGAAATAAATTTTGAACGAGAGGAGACGGAGAAAACATGGCCAGTATTTTGGGATTAAGTGATGCTTCGGATCTCAACGCCATACGTGCATCCATCGCTGACGGGCTCACAAACCTGATCAGCGAGGTGTCGGTGGAGTTGTCCCCGAACTATGCAAGCATCATCGCGACCTACAGCGCGTCCATCCTGCTTGCGGCGTCCAGCACGACGCTTGTAGGAAGGAAGCAGCTGCTCGTGATGAACACGGACAAGCAGGTAGCCGTCCGCGTCGGACCTTCTTCGGTGAATGCGATTTACGAAGACGGCATCGTGATCGAACCGGGACAGACAATGGTTTTCAGCTTCACTGGTGCGAGTGATGTGGATCTCTACGTCCGGAGCGCCGGGTATGCAGTAAGGGTGGAGGTGATGGAAGCATGAGCACGACAGCAACTGGATACACTTCAAACATTGTCACTGTCTCCAGCGGAAAGTACAAGCTCCAATGGAAGCAGGGGGACACGGTGATTTGTGAGAAGCAGATCTCCGTCATTGGTTCCACTGAAGCGGCGCAGGAGTGCCTGAGGATGAATCTTCAGGAGCTTCGCAGGATGAACGCGGGCCTTTTCATATCTGAAGAGGAGCCTGAG
>Ga0172377_10003425_pt1 | contig 16285 bp, 20 predicted proteins | sample Pumphouse3metaG_FD_119749 | JGI IMG/M metagenome (GOLD analysis project Ga0172377, IMG submission 119749) | Leachate microbial communities from a municipal landfill in Southern Ontario, Canada - Pumphouse #3 metaG | ecosystem: Engineered > Solid waste > Landfill > Unclassified | place: Canada...
ACTGGCCATATAACCTTTTTACAATGGTTCACGGAAAAACAAAAGAGGAAACTGATTCTATCATAGCAGAGATGGCAAAAGAGATAGAATCAAAATCACATATGCCACTCTATAGCTCAAGAGAATTTAAAAAAATTCGTATCGAATACTTTACTAAAGCTATGGATGAGTGGGAAGAAAAATATCAAAGGAGTGAAGCGTAATGGAACTATTTTTTGAACTTGAGATTGTTTATATAGTCATTGGTATCTTTATACTAAGTGTAACAGCAGTTGTCACAACAAGAGAGTTTATGCCAAAAGTTGCATTTAAAAGAGGAATGTTAAGCGTAGGTTCAATCCTAATTATCATGATTTTGGCACATTACTTTATGACGACTTCTCGTATGGATGGTGTTCAAGCAATCTTTAATAATGGTGAAACTGTTATTTGTGAAAACAAGAAGCAAAGAAGTGTCTCAAGATCAGTTTTACTATCAAAAGAGTTGGGCTGGAGACTTGAAGACAATAAATTTAAAAATGATAATTACGAAAGAGATTTTCACAGTTCTAGATGTATAGAATTTGACGGTATTGAGCCTGAAGTAGAATGAAAGAGCTACTAAAGCGCTACTCTATGGCACTTGTTTTTTTGTTCTTAGTTATTGCTTTGATGATAGCAGGAACTATGGGTGTTATGAAGTTTGGTGATAAGATGATAAAAGACACGGGTCTTGAGATGAAACCAAGAGGAGAAAGGTTAAACAAATGAGTTTGAGCATTATTTTAAGCGTTGGTATAGTTTTGAGCATAATATTTCACTTCATAGGTGTTTATGCTGGAGCAAAAAAAACTGTTTGGATTGTGATAGTTCTTATGTGGGGAGCTGCCATAAACATCGCTATGAGCGAGATTAAACCAGCTGGATATAAAGATATAGAGAAGATGAAAGGTAAGTTTAGTGATACCGACTCTGTTATAGATAAGGCTGGGGAGAGTATTTCTGTTTATGAGTTACTTCTTATCAAAAAAAGCTACCTTAAAAATAATCCAAAAGATGAATAAAACCATAGGTATCATTGGTTGTGGGTGGCTTGGGAAAAAACTCTCCGAGCAACTTAGCAACTCTTTTGACACTGAATGCTATGAGCGAGATAGCACAGATGCGAAGAGTTCATTTTGGCAAAGAAATATTATCATTATCGCTATAAATACAAAAGACAACTACCTACAAACTCTAAAAAAATTCTCTGCACTAGCAACAAATGAAACAAGATTTATACTTATGAGTTCTACTTCTGTTTATAGAGAGTTTGATAAAGAAGTTGATGAAAGTGTCCTTATAACTGAGATAGCTCTTCAAAGAGAGGCTGAAATGCTGATGCAAAATCTGAATAAAAATCTTCTTATCTTGCGTCTTGGTGGCTTGATGGGAGAAGATAGAATTTCAGGAAGATGGAAAAGTGCTTCTTCTTTTAGTGACTCATATGTAAATTATATACATCGTGATGATGTTATAGCTATAACAAAAGAGATAATTAGTAGAGATATAAAAAAAGGCATCTATAATCTTGTAGCACCTAAGCATCCTCTTAGATCAGCTGTTCATAAAAAAAATTCCAAAGCTTTTGGTTTTGAACTTGGAGAGTTTAATGGAAAAAGCAATCGTATTGTAAATTCACAAAAAATTATAGATAAGCTAGATTATAAGTTTATTTATCCAGACCCTCTGGAGTTTTGGGGTTAATTGCTCCGAGCTAGTGCAGCGAAGTCTATCTCTTGAGGTTTTTTTTCTTCTTGTGCTTTTTTATCATCTTCATAGTTTCCTGTAGTAAAAACATATTCACTACTCTTTAAAGTGCATCCTTTCATACCTGGAATACATGGTTTTTTAACAAGTTTACACTGTCCGTTATGGTCGTGTTGACAAGTCCATCCCATCTCTTAGCTCCTCTCTTTTGAGTTTATAATTTTAAGTACTCCATCATCATCCTCATAGAGTTCAAAAGTTTTTTTAGTCATTCTTTCATTCGTTCTAAGTTCTATCTCTCTATCTGGATTGTGAAGTTTGTATCTTATATGGTTAAAGCCTTTTAGAGGCTCACTAAGAAGTATTCTTGCTTCAAATATATCTGGATAAGCCTGCTGAATCTTATCTTTTTCTTTCTCGTACTGAGCTTGTTTATAATCAAGTTTCTCTTTTAGCTTCTTGTAGCGAACTCTGATAACTTTACATATTTTAAAATTTTTTATAAGACTTGGTGATATTTCTTGCTTTTCTTTTTGATTTTTGATGATGAGATCTTTTATCTTTTGACATGATTTCAAGCTCTCTTTGACTTTTCTAGCACTATCTTTAAATTCACGCTCAAGCTCATCAAACTCCTCTTTTATTTTTTTAAAGTAGGTGTCATCATCTGATTTATTCTCATCAAACCCACTATTTACTAAAGAGTCCAAGATAAATTCATTTTCCTCACCTTTGACTTTTTGTATCTCTATATATTGGGAGGCTTCCATAGTTACATGTGAACCTAATATCTCGATGGTTATTTTTTTTGCTTTTATTCTTCCTCTTGAAGCATTTTTCACTATAACTTCATCGGCGATAATTTCTCCACCTTCAAGATTTTTAACCTCAACTTTTCTAGCTTTAACTTTTCCCTTGTGAAGACTGATGTAAGCATTTATACACTTTATAGAAGATTCGCCATGTGTTTGACCTTCAATCTTTACTTCTCTAGCTTCTATCTGAGTATTTGGACCAACACTTCCTTGAATGAAAATATTTTGGACTTTTACATGCATACCTTCTTCTATGGCATCTTCTAGTGGATTATTTTTTACAACATTGATTGTAATCTCCGAGTCTAAGTTAGAATTGATTGTCCCTGTAGTTTTAAAGGATATTTCATCTACATCTACACTATTTGCAACGTCGTACTGATTACCATTTTTTACAAGATATCCACTTTTTCGTGAGAGATACTTAATATTCTCAAAACTATCTTGAACTTCTATGCCATCTTCAACCGTAAATGTAGGAGTCACATCCAAATCTATTTTTTTTACCTCGATGATTTTACCCTTACACGTTCTACCATTTTTGCCTTGCTGAGGCTTTACAAACTCAAAAAGGTCCTCACCCTCGGTACAACTAAGCATAAACCCTCTGTTTGAGTAATCAACTCTACCTGAACTATCTTCAGCCCCTACATTGTTGTTTTCTTCTATAATCATATGCATATGAGGCTCTATGGATTCCTCTGCATCTAACCCTTTTGCTACAAGTATCTTTTTATCTTCTTTGAAAGTTACTTTTTTTACTCTTTTTATAGCTTTCACAAACTCTTCTATACTTGTCTCAAATTCAACATCAAAGAGATAAAACATGATGCCAGCTCTTAACTTTTTCTCATCAATATAGTCTAAAAAATCATCTAAGATATTATCATAATACTCTATCTGTGAGCCTCTTTTTATTACAAAGTAAGCGCTTGTTTCATCTTCATTAAATTCTATTTCACTTATCATTCTTAAAAAAGGATAGCCCTTATAGTAAGGACTTACTGTGATATCATAATTTTGTTCAAACTCTATCTCCAAATCTCTTAAATACTCCTCTGTAGCATATCTGCTAAGTTCTGCATCGGAGAGTTTAGTAAGTCCAGAATCTTTACTTTTAGTAAAAGTTTGTATCTCATTTATTCTAATATATAGTCTTGAGATGGGTATAGAATTTTGTGCAGCTATGCGTAAAAGTTCTTTGTAAACATTGTTTGTTGATATATCTATAGAGTCGGTCATGTTTAGCTCTTTTTTGCTTATTTAAAATCAAAATCCACTTCAATTATACCCATTTCTCTTAAATAAAAGATTAGCTCATTTTATATACAATAGCCATATATTAAAAAAGGGGAGAGTTAGATGCAAGCAATAGAGCATTATTTAAAGGGTATAGATGTGGGGGAAAAACCAAAAAACATATCTGATATAAACAATCTCATAAGAAAACATTTACAATCTCTTTACTTTTGCAATATCCCTGTTTTATTAGGCCAAGATATATCACTTGATTTAGAATCCATAGTTACAAAAATGATAGAGCAAAAAAAAGGTGGTTACTGTTTTGAACACAATAAGCTCCTTTATGAGGCATTGAAGTATTTTGGTTTTGAAGTAGAAGCTCCTTTTGCAAGGGTCTTAAATAATCAAAATATAGATGTTGCAAAGACTCACCGCTTTACGATTTTAAAATTTAAGGGCGAAAGATACATCATAGATGCAGGCTTTTCATTTATGTCACCTAACTCAGCCATAAAATTTGGCGACACACCTACAAAAACAATCTTTGGAAGAGATTACATCGTAAAAGAGTTAGAGGCAAACAACTTTGAGTTAGCCATGATTCGCGAAAATGAACTTTATATCCTATACTCTTTTGACATGGCAAAATACAATGAACAAGATTTTGAGATGGGACATTTTTACTCTTGTAAACACAAAGATGCTAACTTTGTAAATAATCTTGTCCTCTCAAAGATAACAGATTCAAAGATATACTCACTAAAAAATAATTCCTATCATGAAATATCTAAAGAAAATAGTGAAGAAACTATCATAAAAACTAAGGTAGATTTCACTGCCATCTTAAGACATAAATTTCAATACAATATCTCCGATAAAGATGTAAAATATCTCTTTGATAAGTTTATCAACTAAAAACTTAGTAAGCTAGATTTCAATCTCATCAATCTACCAAGAATAAAATCTTCAGCTCTATTTTCTTGAAAAATAGACATGGTTTTATAAACATTCTGTATAATAAAAGCATTTTATTTAGGAGATAAATTATGAAAAATATGAAACTTGCTTTAGTAGCTTCACTAATTGCTATGCAAGCCTTTAGTGTAGATGCTGAGGCTTGTACTCGTGTTATATACGAGGGAGCGGATGAAAGATTTATAACTGCAAGAAGTATGGATTGGAAAGAAGATATTCCTACTGCACTTTGGGTTTTTCCAAAGGGAATAAAAAGAGATGGAGGTATAGATGATAACTCTATTAAATGGACTTCTAAATACGGAAGCATCGTTACTGCTGGCTATGATGCTGCAACAGATGATGGGATGAATGAGATGGGTTTAGTAGCAAACTTGCTTTATCTTGTAGAATCAGACTATGGCAAATCTAAAAACAAAACTATCTCTATCGGTGCTCTGACTCAGTATGTCTTAGATAACTTTGCAACGGTAACTGAAGCCGTAGTCTCACTTAAAAAACCGCCACATTTACAAGTAATAGCTCCACTTATGCCAGGAGGCGAAAAAGCAAGTTTACATCTAGCACTCTCTGATGCTAGTGGTGACTCTGCGGTTGTTGAGTTTGTAAAGGGCGAGATGCTTATCCATCACTCAAGAAAGTATAAAACTATGACAAACTCACCTGTTTATGATGAGCAGTTAGCTATTGCAACTTACTGGAGTCAAATAGATGGAATGCAAATGTTACCAGGAACAAACAGAGCTCCAGATAGATTTGCAAGAGCTAGCTTTTATACCAACAAAATTGCACCAGTAAAGAGTGAGAGAGAAGCAGTTGCAACTGCATTTAGCATCATAAGAAATGCTGGAGTACCAATGGGTATTAGCAGTCCAAACGAGCCAAATATAGCATCAACTCTTTGGAGAACTGTTTCTGATCAAAAAAAACTTCGCTACTACTTTGACTCAGCTACTTCACCATCTGTTTTTTGGGTAGATATCTCAAAATTAGATTTGAAAGTTGGCGCTAAAGTTAAAAAACTAGACCTTATAAATTACCCAACATATTCAGGTGAAGCATCCGCTCACTTTAAAGATGCAAAACCATTTAAATGGTTGAAGTAAAGAACTAGATGCAAAGGTTTTAACGCCTTGCATCTACATACTATATAAAATATACTCTATCTCTTCTAAAAGTTTTTTATTTTCTACCCCATTAGCACAAGCATAAGCGAGTGCAGCACCTGCTCCTGCTCCCTCTTTTGCTTCGCCATCATCATACTTTTTAAGAGACTCTATAGTTGAGTCTTTAAATGAGAATTTTGTATAAATAGCATGTGGTTTATAGCTTAGAAGTGAGAGTAAATGAGCAATGTCTGAGTCTTTATCTTCTGCTATCCATGCAGTTGTTGCAAGAGTTATATTTTCGCTCTTTATACGCATAAGCACATCTTCTCTTAGCTTATCAGCGATGAGTAAAACTGCCGCCATTTGCGTGCCACCTGCTAAAACCACATGAAATCTTCTTGAGGCTTCAAGTAAAAATCCAGCGTTAAAGATAAGCATATTGTCACTAACAAGTGAAAGTTTTTCAAAACTATTCATATCTTCATTTATTAAAGATAGCGCTTTGCTTATAGTCTCATCTTTTATGTTTTTTGGTACATTTAAAAAGCTAGATGAGAAGTCTTTAGCACACTCGTATCCCAGAGCCAAAGCAGAAGCAGCCGCTGTTGTAGTTCCACTTGGCGTAGACTCGCTCAAGATAAGGTAATTTCCCTTTAACTCGTACTCTCTTCCTGCTATCATTCCCTTTTCAAATACACTCTTTGCATCTATGTTTGCACCAGTTGAAATGGAGTCTGATGCTTTGATGCTAAAGCTTTGTAAACTTGTGTTTTGTGGTAGTTTTATAAGCCCTAAATCATAAGTTAGCATAGAGCTAAATGGAGTTAAGTTATGAACTGCTCTTGTTATGATGGCAGGAGTTACAACGCCTGATGGAGTCTCTGCTACTTCGTCTAAAGAGAAGACTTTTGCGTGTGTTATAAACTCTGCATCTAGTGTTGGAGTTAGTGGTATCATCCCAGGGATTCCAGCTTGTGTAATGCCTTGTATCTCACAAGTAAGAGTGACTGATGCAGCGAGTAAAAAATCGGCTCTTCCTTGTGGAAGTGAGTCTTGCTCGTTTGTAAAAATATTATATGTTTTGATTTTTTATCCTTTTTGTGATGATTGATCCACACTCTACTTTAATGTTAAACGCCTCTTGTAAACTTATGTCATCTAAGATGCAAATAAGAACACGAATAACCCCAGCGTGAGTTACAATCAAAATATCTTCTTTTTGTAGCGATGGTAAAAACTCTAAAAAAAACTCTTTTACTCTTTTGATATAATCCTCGTAAGGCTCTCCATCAAGCACATCTATCCATTGTAAAAAATCTCTATATTCAAGACCTTCTTTAGCGACTATTTGCTCATAACTCAGGCCTTCATGAACGCCCCATGACTTTTCTCTTAGTTTATCTGTGTATATGATATTTGTTGCGTGAGTTGAGGCTTTGATGCTATCTTTTGCACGCCTCAAATCAGAGCAAAAAACAGCATCAAACTCCAATGCATCAAGCGTTTTTGCTAACTCTTTTGCTTGAGCTTTTCCTTTTTTTGAAAGACCAATATCGTTGTGACCGTTATAACAGTTTTTATATTTCTCATCTACTTCGCAGTGGCGAACAAGTGCTAATCTCATAGAGAAAAAAGAAGCACATTTAGTAAGACAAGCTCAGTCACTTCAATGCTAAAGCCGTAAATATCGCCTGTAAAACCGCCATATCTCTTTATAAAAAACTGCTTTATAAAAAACAAAACCAAAAATGCTGTAACTAAAGCCAACCAAGCATCAAAAAAAGCAACCAAAACAAGTGTGTAAAAAAATGCAACAAACATTTGACTCTTTGTAAGTTCTTCTTTTGCTAAAGTACTCATTCCATTTGGACTTACATAGGGGTAAAAATATATAGCTAAAACAGCATTAAACCTTGAGAGCATTAAGATGATGGGAAGAAGATAAAAGGCTTCAAAATGTGCTAAAGACGAGGCTTTTGCTATCAAAAAAGTAGCACTTATTATCATCCCCATCCCGCCAACATTTGCATCTTTCATAACTTTAAGAGCTTTTTCTTTTGAGACATAAAGTCCATCAACAGTATCACTTAGTCCATCAAGATGCAAAGCACCAGTTAGTAAAACCCATAAAACAAATATGATGATGCCAAGGTGTGATGGAGCAACAAAAGGAACTAAAAGAGTGTAAACTCCCCAAAGAATAAGTCCAAGTAAAAAACCAACAAGCGGATAAAACATCACAGCATAACCGTTGATGCCTTTAAAAAAATCGTGAACTCTAAAAAAAGGAAGAGCTGTAAGCATCGAGACTGCTAATGCAAAACCTTTAAAAATATTTGTCATTTTATCCTCGTTGAAATACCTGCGATGGTATGATAAACTGCGTTACATTTGGAAGCTATGAGTTGAGAGATTTTACCACTTGCATCTACAAACTCACGAGCAAGTGCATTATCTGGGATAACTCCACTTCCAACATCATTTAAAACAAAAACTATCTCTCTATCGAGTTCTAAAACTCTTTGTATCTCGTTGTGCATATCTAAAAAAGTAAAACCATGATAAAGCATGTTATTTATCCATATACTCACACACTCCACCAAAACAGCACCATCAGATGAAGAGATGGCATCGTAAATGTTTAAAGCCTCTTCGACAGTCTCAAAACTATCACTACGACTCTCTTTATGAGCATCTATGCGTTCTTGCATCTCTATATCTATAAACTCCGTTGTAGCCAAGTAGATAGGTTTTTGTGTAGAGTTTTTGAGTATAAAGTTTTGTGCATTCAAAGACTTCCCACTCTTAATACCACCGATGAAAAGAGTCTTTTTGTTTTGAGTCTGGTTCATTTTTGCCTTTTTTATGTATTATTGTTTTGTATAAATTCCGACATATGAAAATTATATGTCGGAATTATTCAATTTCTCCGATATATTAATTTGATATGTTGCTTTAAATGCCTTTTTTCAACATATCAAAAAGTTTAATATTGATAAAATACTTACTTCGACCTATTTTGATACTATTTAATATACCAAGCTTTTCTATTTCTCTTAAATATATAGAAGCTGTTTCTCTGTGTAACCCTAATTTAGAAACTAAAAACTCTATCTTTGTATAAGGATGCATAAACAAAACTTCTACCAAATCTTTACTATAAATTTTAGGTAGTTTTTCTTTAAGCTCATCCGTTGACTCCTGCATAAGTGCATAGATATTCTCCACTAGCTCTATAGTCTCAAGTGAAGTCTGCTCAACTCCATCAAGCATATACAAAACCCACTCCTCAAGAGCATCTTTTGTTCGCACTTCTTGAAGTAATCTGTAGTAATCGCTCTTATGTTTGATGATGTAACGACTCAGATACAATATAGGACTCTCAAGCAAATCATTTAAAATAAGATACAAAATATTTATAATCCTACCAGTTCTACCATTTCCATCATAAAAGGGGTGAATAGTCTCAAACTGATAGTGGATTATTGCCATGTTTACGAGTGCGTCAGTCTCGTTTGGCTCGTTGATAAATTGTTCAAGATTGTCCAAGAGTGACTGGATGCTCTCATAATCTTGTGGCGGTGTAAAAATCACTTCCCCAGTCTGTGCATTTTTTAGATTAGTACCACTTTGGCGTCTCACTCCTGCATTATTTTGCTCCAACTCTTGCTGAATTTCAACTATGTATTTTTTGAGCAGTAGTTTGTTTTGCTTGACCAAATCAAAACCTAACAAAAGTGCCTTAGAGTAGTTTTGAACCTCTTTAGCCTGATGTGTCACATCTGAAACATTAAGTGATGCTAAGTAAAGCTCATCGTGAGTAGTGATGATATTTTCAATCTCACTACTATCTTTAGCCTCTTGTAAGACTAAAGAGTTTATCAAAATAGCCTGATTTGGAATAATCTTAGAAACCCCAACCAACTTTGCCAAAGCCCTATTAGCAGAGATACTCTTTTTTAGAACTTTAGTTGTTTCTATGTTTTGTGACAAAAGCAATGTTTTTGGGATAAACTCTTTCATCTTATGCTTTACTCCTCTGAAATGTCTTTTATAAACTCTTTTTTCATCTGCAACCTATCATACATCTCTAAGATATTATTGTAGTCATTATGAAGCGTTATGTCTATGAAAAACTCTCTCTTACTAAGAATCCTTAATGCTCTTTGCACACTTTGTTTTGAAAAAACATTCATAAGTGCTTCTTCATAGTCTTGATACTCTTGTCCATCAGCTTCCATGTGGATGAGTTCTGAGATAACTTTTGCATCACTCTTTGAACTGTACTCTAAAAACTCTAAAGCACTCTCTCTTTCATCTAAAAGCAGATATAGTTGTGCTTTAAACTCCATCATAGTGAAGTTGTTTTTAAAGATAACACCTATGTATTTGTCCATGTTTAGCGAATCATCAAGCGAGGCTACTTCGTCTAAAATATCATCTGCATCGTAGCTCTGAAAGTTTAAAACCATATCTCGGATAGCTTTTGCGCTGTTTTTGTTGTTATAGACTAAATCTTGCATTGGGTAGACTTCTGAAATGCTAGGGATGAGCATCTGGCAAGAGTAAAAACCCAGATAATCATACTCTCTTAGATATATCTCTTTGTTCATCTCTTTTGCTATGTTTGTTAAAAACTCTAGCTCATCAACCTCGACATCATACTTCCACGGCGAAAACTCAAAACTTTTTTTAGCGCTTAAAAATGCAAATCCTATCTTTGCATTTGAGTCCACAAAATGAGACTCTAAGTTAAAACTATCGCTAACTATACTCATATCAAAAGTAGGCGTCTCAAAGTCATCCATCCTCTCAAGTGAGCGACCTTGCATCAGCTCTGTCATCGTTCGCTCCAGACTCACCTCTAAGATAGGATGAGAACCAAAAGAAATAAAAAGAGTAGAGTTTTTTGGATTTATAAGCGAGATAGCAGTTACTGGAAAAACTCCATCGAGCGAAGCATCAAGAACTTCAACAATGAAGCCAAGTTTGCCAAGTGCTAAAATATCCTCGTTTAGCTTTGGAAATGACTCTATGATGTTTTGTGGGAACTTTGGAAGTGCGTAACCATTTTTTATGATTTGAAACTTTGCATATCTTTCATAAATCTCACTCAGAGCTTGAACTTGTGTCTCATTTTTCGTGTTTCCAGCGGCTAAACCGTTGCTTACATAGAGATTGTGTAATATATTTACAGGAAAATAAACTATCTCTTTTGTAGAGAGTTTTTTAAAAGGAAGCGATATAACTTTGTCAGCATACTCAGAGTTAAAATCAACAAAGTCCTCTCCCATCAGCTCTCCATCAGGGTCATAGATGTCAAGTAACTCTTCATTTAAAAAATCGCCATCAAGCTCAAATGCCACCTCATCACTAAAATGCTTTTTGTTTGGAAGATAAAAATCACTAAAAAATAGATTTGTTTGAAGTCTCTCTATATACTCTCCCAAAGCACTTGCAAGAGCCGCATCTTCAACTGTACCTTTACCATTTGAGTAGATGTGAGATGGCGCTTCAACTGAACTAAGATTTAGTGAGTAGCAGTTTTGCAGGGGATGTTGCCCTTGTGAAATGCTAGTTTTACAACCTACATCTTCTAGCACTTTTTTCATCTTTGATATTGAGACTTCAAGTGGAGCGTGTTTTGATAATATATTCATTGTTTTTCCAATATTTTAGATATAAAAAATGGATATATTATCCATATAAAAAATTTAGGTAGATGAATTTTTAAAAAAACTCATCTACCTATTTTTTATTTCTTTGCTGGACTCTTATAATAAGCTGCACACCAGCCTTGTGGCTCTATTGAACCCTCAACCATTCTACACTCATTTGTCTCAGGTAAAAAGTGCATACACTCAACACAGGTTTGTCCATCTTTTGGAGTTTCTTGATATTTGTACTGAGCCTTAGTTCCTTTAGCGAGTAATGGTGTAGCACTAAAAGCTGCCAGTCCAAGAATTGCCATATATCTTAAAAATCCTCTTCTTGATAAATCATTCATAATAGCCTCCTAGCTTATGTTTGGCATCACTTAAGCGATGAGATTAATTATAACATAAAACTATAAGACTATAAAATCCACAAAGAGAATTTCTTAGCTTTTATCTTTGAGTTTTTGAGTTTTTCATAGGCTTCATCAATCTTAGAATTCTCTATAGCCACATAACTTTGTCTATCGTAAATGTCTATTTTACCTATGCTATCTCCACTAATATTTGCATCTTTTGTAAGAGCTCCTAAAATATCTCCAGCTCTTAGTTTATCCTTTTTACCGCCCTCTATCACAAGCGTAATAAATTTCGGTTTTAGCTCAAAACCATTTACAACTTTTAGCTCACCTGCACTCTCAAAAAATCTAGTATCATTTTTATACTCATAAGCTTTATCAGCCTCATATTCACTAAAAAGAGTAAATGCCAAACCATCTTGACCTGCTCGACCTGTTCGCCCGATGCGATGCGTGTAAGTCTCTTCGCCGTGAGGTAAATCGTAGTTTATAACCATAGACATCTCTTTAATATCAAGACCACGAGCTGCAACATCAGTAGCGATGAGAACGGGACAACTTCTGTTTGCAAACTGAACTAAAACATCATTTCTCTCATACTGTTCAAGGTCGCCATGAATAGCCAATGCATCTATCTTTTTACTTTGCAAGTTATCTGCTAACTCTTTAGCATCTATCTTTGTATTTGTAAAAATTATGACATTTTCAGGTTTGAAATTACTAAGAATGTTGATGATAATATCCATCTTTTGATGATTTTGCACTTCATAGAATCTCTCAGTTATGTTGTTTTTTACTTCTGTAGATGTTGTCTTGATGCTAACTGCTTCATGTTGAAGGTTTTTGCTAATATCCATGATTTCATCTGTATAAGTAGCCGAGAAAAGAAGTGTCTGTTTTCTCTTTTTAGTAAATGATAAAACTTCATTTATCTCTTCGCTAAATCCCATATCTAGCATTCTATCTGCTTCATCTAAAACCAGTACTTCTAAATCTTCTAATGACAAAGTCTCTTTTTTTAAATGCTTTAAAATACGCCCTGGAGTTCCAACAATAATATGAGCACCATGACTAAGTGAACCAAGCTGTGGACCAAAAGCAGCACCGCCACAAAGGGTAAGGATTTTCACATTATGAGTAGCGCGTGCAAGCATACGAAGCTCTTTTGCAACTTGACCTGCGAGTTCACGAGTCGGACAAAGAACAAGAGACTGAACTCTAAACTTTTTTACTTGTAGTTTACTAAGAAGTCCGATGCCAAAAGCAGCTGTTTTACCACTTCCAGTTTTTGCCTGAGCTATTACATCTCTTCCTTCTAAAATATATGGAAGCGACTCAGCTTGAATGGGAGTCATCTCTTTATAGCCAATCTCATTGAGGTTATGTAGCATCTCTTTTGATAAAGATAGTTTTGAAAATTTCATTAGTAAATCTCCTTTACACGACCAACTTCTCCACTCATTAAACGAACTTTGATGCCATGAGGATGAGATGGGGATTTTGTAAGAATATCTCTGACTATGCCATCAGTTAATAGCCCACTTTGTTGGTCTTGTTTTAAAACTATTGCCACACTTTGACCATGTTTTATATTTTTTCTTTGAGTGCCATCCATAACCGAACCTTTAGTTTTTAAGTGTGTAATTATAGCTGTATTCTTCTAAGTATTGTGTTTTAACTGATACATCATAATAGATGCAGCGACACTAACATTAAAACTCTTAACACCATCAGCCATCTCTATGCTCAGTACCTCATCACATAAACTAAGTACTTCATCGCTGATGCCCTTTCCTTCATGTCCCATCAAAAGAACCCACTTATGAGGAGCTTTTACCCTAGAAAGAAGTGTTGCATCAGGCGTAACTTCTGCTGCAAATATTCTGTATCCATTTTTTTTAAGCTCTTGTATAGTTTGCGATATATCTTCATAGATGTGAATTTTTAACTTGCTCACATAACCCATAGAGACTCGTAAAGCACGCCTGCCATAAGGATGTGGCGATTGACGAGGAAGAAGATAAGAGTTCACTCCAAGAGCAGCTGCACTTCTTGCAATAGAACCGACATTCTCAGTAGATGTTATAGCATCTAGCATCAAGATATTATCTCCAAGCGCATCAAGTGGTGTTGCATCTGGGCGTATGCCGTGCATCATGCAGTTATGATGAATTTTGTGTCCGACAATACTCTGCATCTCTTCTTTACTTGCAAGAAAAAGCTTCTCTATATTTTTTGACTCCACAAGTTCAAAAAACTCATCATAATAATCTTTTGTTGCCAAGATACTTTTAACTTCTATCTCACTCTCAAGTAACATATTTACAACTTTTGGACTATCGGCTATAAAGCTATTATCTGCTGTAAATGCGTTATCTCTTAGTTGATGGTAGATGCTAAGTTCTGGGGTATTTATGTTATCTGTTTTTATATAATTCATCTTTGTTATAATAGCACAAACAAAGGAGTAACACATGAAATACTCAACATTCTTTCGCATCTGGCACTGGTTAAACGCTATAGTTATTATGGGACTTATTGGCACTGTACTTTTGCGAAAAAGTTTTTTAAGCTGGCGGACTAATTCTGAGCTTATTATGACAAAACTCGCCGAGATTGATATTAGCATCACAAGTGAACAAGCAAAAGTCATAGCAAAAGCCATCCGAGCTGGTATGTGGGAATGGCACTATATCTTAGGCTACGCTCTAGTTGCCTTAGTTCTTTTTAGAATACTGCTTTATTTTAAAGATGATTCTAAAAAAGAGAGCTTTAACTCTTTAAATACTCACAAAAAAGCAGTACGTATCTCATACTATCTTATATATGCAACTATCTTTTTTATGAGTGTTAGTGGATTTGCTATCTATTTTTATGAAGATTTAGGACTATCAAAAGATATAGCAGGAAGCATAAAAGACATTCATGAACTAGTTTACAACATCCTTTTATACTTTGTTCCACTACATATCATAGGTGTTTTTGTAGCTGAAAACACAGATGAAAAAGGAATAGTCTCAACTATGATAAATGGTAAAGAGTAGCTAGACTTTATCTACTCTAAACCATCCAGCTATTGAGTATCTTTTTTTGATAGCTGGTAGAACTTCGTGAGGGAATCTCTCACTTAAAAAAACCACTAAAGTATCAGCTTTTGGCTCAACTTTTTTCAAAAAATTACCATCTTCATCATATATAATTAACTCTCCTCCATCGCCCTCTTTCCATGCGTGATTTAAGTAGTAAACAGTTGTTACAACACGATTTGTAGAGTTTTTAAAAGCATCCAAATGCGTCTCATAAAAATCGCCTTTTTTATAAATGGCGTAGTGGCTCTCATAGTATGTCAGCACCATAAAAAGTGTTTTATTTAGATACTCTTTTAAACCATCTGTAAATGCTAAAAACTCACTTCTTACTGAACCATCATCATCTAGCCAATGAATTCTATCTCGTCTTCTAGTTGTGTCTATCTTTTTTGCGTTTGATATTGCAGCATCTTTAAAATTGTTCTCAATTTTTGCATCTCTTAGAAGTTCTTGTGAGAGTTTTTTGCTTATGGCATCTTCTATCACAATATATCCAACATCGACTAGGGCATCCGTAATTCTCGAATATAGCGATTGGTTCATTTGCGTACCTAATATTAGTATCGCATTGTAGTGGTTTTTTTGGATTTTTTACTATAGATTTGTGTAGTTTTGTAGAGTTGGTCTTTGCATCTAGCTAGATAAGCACTTTGCTTATCTACTAAATCCAAATTATATTGAGCTCTATTTTGAGCTACAAAGGTATTAAATCGGAAGAACGCGGATATTTTTAGAAAGTTTCTCTTTTAAAGTTGCCTCAATCGCATAAAGTGTACCAGTTGCTGACGAAGCACAGCCATTGCAAGCACCAAGATAGCGAATATAAATATCTATATATTCATCACTTTTTTTAATGTCTATTACTTCCATGTCTCCACCATCCATTATAAGGAATTGGCGAACGCTCTCATCTATAACTGCATCAACTGCTTTTATCTGCTGAACTAGAGTCATACTAGCAAAGTCTCCTGTTGCACCAGCATCTGCTGCCGCTTTCATTTTTTCCTCGTCCATCTCTTTCCTTGTATCTCTTAAAATATCTACCAAGTACCACTCACGCTCTTCGTGTCCACCTGGCTTAATACAGCTCTTACAAAAACCACCAGCTTTTGTATAGTCAGTTATCTGCTCGATAGTCGTTAAATCATTCAAACGAATAACTTCTCTTAAAGTGCTAAGACTAACGCGTGCACATTCACAAACGATAATCTCCTCTTCAAAACTCTCAGCATCAACACCTTTGTAAAGTCCTGCCGCTTTTTTTATAACATCGTAAGCCATAACCGAACAGTGCATCTTTTGAGGCGGAACTGC
>Ga0172377_10003426_pt1 | contig 16285 bp, 17 predicted proteins | sample Pumphouse3metaG_FD_119749 | JGI IMG/M metagenome (GOLD analysis project Ga0172377, IMG submission 119749) | Leachate microbial communities from a municipal landfill in Southern Ontario, Canada - Pumphouse #3 metaG | ecosystem: Engineered > Solid waste > Landfill > Unclassified | place: Canada...
GGTACTAAACAGTGTAGCGCGGCGGCGACCCTTGCCAGCTTGGCGAATCCGAATGTGTATATCAGCTATATCGAAACCGGCGATGAAACCGATGAGAATAAGCCAAAAGCCTATAACCTATACAATGTTCAAAATGAATCTAAAGTCGCGATGGGCGGCTAATGAGCAGGCCTGCTACGCGTCTGCCAGCGCGTGCAGCTTTGCGTTTTAGTTTGGGTTGTCGTTGGTTTAATGGTTTTGCATGAACTTGAGCAGGTCGAGTTTGTGTTGGTATTGGTCAAGGCTCAGCCTGGTTGGGTACCAGGCCTGCTAAGGGGCGCGTTTTAGGGGATTTCGATTTCGATGTCGGTGAGTGGGATGACGCTGCAGGTGAGGATGTAGCCTTTGTCGCAGTCGTAGGCGGGGGTTTGAATGTGTTCGACTTGGCCGGATAGGAGTTTGACTTCGCAGGCGCCGCAGTTGCCGCCGCGACAGCTGTAGGGCATGTCAAAGCCTTGTTCGTCGAGCGCTTCGAGTAGGGAGAATTGGCCGTTGAAATCGCAGGTGCCTTGGCCGATGACGGTGATGGTTGTCATGGTGGTTGTCCTTTTTTTGATGCTGTTTTGATGTTAAACGGGCATTTTAACGAAAAATTGCCCGTTTGTTGATGCCCTTGGCGGGGTTATTTTTTCTGTTGTTCGATCAGTATGGCGAGTTGTTGTTTGAGTTCGGCCATGTCTTTTTTGATGTGTTCTATGTTTTCGTAGTTTTTCTGGTCGTGTTCGACGGTTTGGTGTTCTTCGTCTTTGACGGAGTTCATCGCGTCTAAAATGATGCCGATAAATAGGTTGAGTACGGTGAAGGTGGTGACCAGAATAAACGGGATAAAGAATAGCCAAGCGTAGGGGTAGACTTCCATCACTGGGCGTACGATGCCCATTGACCAGGATTCGAGGGTCATGACTTGGAATAGGGTGTAGGTGCTGGCGCCGAGGCTGCCAAACCATTCGGGGAAGGCTTGGCCAAATAGGTTGGTGCTCATGACGGCGCCGATGTAGAAGAAGATGATGAGCAGGCCTGCAATACTGAATACGCCGGGTATGGCGAGGAGCATGGCGCTGATGACTCGACGCATTGAGGGGACAACGGAGATGAGGCGTAGTAGTCGCAGAATGCGCAGCGCACGTAGTACCGCAAGGTCGCCCGAGGCGGGAATGAGTGCGATGGCGACGATGATAAAGTCGAAGTTGTTCCAGCCGCTTTTGAAAAAGCTGAGGCGGTGGACGTAGAGTTTGAGTAGGATTTCTATGACAAAGATGCTTAGGCATAGGTTGTCGAGCCAGTCGAGGAGGTTGAGGATGCCGCTGTCGAGCGATTTTGATGTCTGTACGCCGAGAATCACGGCATTAAAAATAATGACGTAGATGATGAACTTGTTAAACCAGTTTGAGTCTATCGTTTGGGCAATGCGTAGTCTTAACGTGTTCATGGTGTGTCCGTTGTAGTTGTGGGGTTTGTTAATCGGTTTTGTTAATTGGTTTTTTAGTCGATTTTTGCCTTTTTAGGGGCAAGGAATTTTATCAAATTTGTTGGGTTATAAACTATACTTGTGCAACTAAATTTTTGTTTATTTGATGGCGCTTGATGCTTTGGCGGTAATAGTAATAAGGAGTGGGTTGTGAGTATGCAGGTTGAAATTGAAACGTTGATGCAAACGGCGTTTGCGCCGGTGGTGATGCGGGTGGAGAATGAGAGTCATCGCCATGCGGGGCCCGACACTGAGTCGCATTTTAAGTTGACGTTAGTGGCGCAGGCGTTTGAGGGGGTTAGTCGTGTGAAGCGGCATCAGGCAGTGTATCGTGTGATGGGGGGGCGCATGACGTTGATTCATGCGTTGGCGTTACATCTTTATACGCCTAGCGAATGGCGGGCGTTGGGTGAGGTTGCGCCAGTGTCGCCAAGATGCAGCGGGGGGCATCGCGGCGATTTGGGCGCGTAGTTTTTAGTTTGTGCCTTTGTTGTCTGGGGTTTTGGGGCTGTCCGGTGGGTTGTTGGCGTTGTTTGGGTCGAGATGGGGGTAGACCATGTGCCAGGCTTGGGTGAATTTTTGGTGGTCGAGCTTGCGTTGCAGGAGGCTGACGGCTTGAATGTATTGGTCGATATAGAGGTAGCGCTGGCGTTTTAGGGATTGTATTAGGTGGCGATAGCGTGTGGGCAGGAAGGATTTAAAGTGGATGAGGACGCCGAATTCGCCTTCGGTTTCGGCGATGCGTCGTTCTACTTCTTGACGCGCTTGCCATTTTATTTGTTGGTCGTAGCTTTCAAAGAGTTTGCCTATAAAAAATAGCAGGCCTGCACTGATGGCAAAACTGAGAAAGAGGTAGCCACTGAGCCAGGCGCCGAGAAAGGTGAGGATTATCAGTAGGATGGCGGTGACGGGGATGGTGAAGGTGTTGATCCAGATGCGGTTGCCGCGCACGGCTTGTTCTACCTGATGGATGTCGAAGTCTTGCAGGTTTATGGCGTGTAATTGTTCTAAAATTTCGGCCGCGGTCGGAACATTCGGCGGCGGGGCGACTTCTGGCAGCGCGGGTGTCGGTTCGGGCGGCGGTGTTTTTGCGCCGGGTTTGGTTTGGGTCGGTGTTTTCATTTTTGCTTTTCCCCTGTTTTCTTTTTCGGTTGGCTATAGGTTTGACAGCGCAGGGTGTGGCGTTGTTGTGTTTCTAGGCAGTAGGCGGTCAGTTCACCTCCCCAAAGGCAGCCGGTGTCGAGGGCGTGAACTTGGTGGTGGTCGAGCGCGCCTAGGGTTGACCAGTGGCCAAAGTAGATGTCGTAGTCGCGGTTGCGCCGATTGGGGTGGGAGTACCAAGGGTGGTAAATCAGGTGTTTATGTTGTTTGGGCGAGCCTTTGAGTTCAAAGTCGAGCGTGCCTAGGCCGTCACAGTAGCGCATTCTGACGAGGGCGTTGACGATGTAGCGTAGGCGTTCCCAGCCTTGGAGTTGGTCGTGCCAGTGGCGGGTTTTGCTGCCAAATAGGTGTTGGGTGATGAATTCGCGCCATTGGTGAGAGCGTAAAACCTGTTCGACTTCGTGGGCGTAGCGCAGGGCTTGTTCGCCAGTCCATTGGGGGGGGATGCCGGCGTGTACCATTAGCGCGCGTTGGGTTGGGTGGGGCACTATCAGCGGCTGGCGGCGGAGCCAGTCCATGAGTTCGTCGCAGTCGTCGGCTTGTAAAATGGGGTCTAGCGTGTCGCTTTTGGATCGAAAGTGGTCGAGTCCGGCGTAGCAGGCAAGTAGGTGAACGTCGTGGTTGCCGAGTACCATTTTGCCTTGTTCTCCGAGTTGTTTGACAAAGCGTAGGCATTCGAGCGATTGTGGCCCTCGATTGACAATGTCGCCGACAAACCAAAGCTGGTCTTTGGTTGGGTCGTAGGCTAGCTTGTCTAGTAGGCGTTGGAGCGGGTCAAAGCAGCCCTGTAAGTCGCCGATTACATAGGTTGCCACGGTTAGTCCTTTGTTAGTGTGTTGGTGGTTTTGAGGTGGCTGTATAGGTTGGCTAAACGCACAAAATCAGCCACGCTGAGCGCTTCGGCGCGCAATCCCGGGTCAATTTCACAGGCGGTAATCTGTTCGCCGCTTAACCAGTTTTTTAAGGTGTTGCGCAGGGTTTTGCGTTTTTGGCTAAAGGCTTGTTTGACTAGGTCGGCAAAGTCGCTTTCGTTGTCGGCGTAAACCGGTTTTTGTCGGTAGGGTTGTAGGCGTACTATCGCGGAATCGACCTTGGGGGGCGGGGTGAAGTTTTCCGGGCCGACGGTGAAGAGGTATTCGGTTTGACAGGCGTATTGAATCATGACGCTGAGGCGTCCGAATGCTTTGTGTCCGGGGGTGGCGGTGAGGCGTTCTACCACTTCTTTTTGTAGCATAAAGTGCATATCTTCCACGCAGTCGGCTTGGTCAATTAGGTGAAACAGTAATGGGCTGGATATGTTGTATGGCAGGTTGCCAACGAGGCGTAGGCGCGGTTGGTTTGGTTGGCGCAGGCGACGATAGTCGAAGCGCAGCGCGTCGGCATGGTGTAGATGAAATGCGGGGAGTTGGCCAAAGCGTCGCGTAAGCGGGGCGATAAGATCTCGGTCGATTTCGATAATGTCTAAATGCGCGACTCGGTGAAGCAGGGGTTCGGTGAGCGCGGCCTCACCCGGGCCGATTTCAACGAGGTGTTGGTCGGCTTGGGGGTTGATGGCGGCAATGATGTGTTGTATGACCGCCGGGTTGTTGAGAAAGTTTTGGCCAAATTGTTTTTTGTGTTTATGCGCGCTCATCGGCGGCCTCCATCATTTCAAGCGCGACTTGAATGGCATATTCAAAGCTGCCGGTTTGTGCTTGGCCTGTTGCGGCGAGTTCAAGTGCGGTGCCGTGGTCAACGGAGGTGCGGATAAAGGGCAGCCCGAGGGTGATGTTGACGGCTTGTCCAAAGCCTAGGTGTTTAAGGACTGGCAGGCCTTGGTCGTGGTACATGGCTAAAAACGCGTCGGCTTGTTGTAATTTGCTGGGGGTAAAAAGCGTGTCGGCTGGAAAGGGGCCGCGTATGTCCATGTGATGCGCTTGCAGTTGGGCAATCACTGGGTTGATGGTGTCGATTTCTTCACGCCCCATGTGGCCGTCTTCGCCCGCATGAGGGTTTAGGCCCGCTACAAAAAGACGTGGGGCGGCGATGCCAAATTGGTGTTTTAGGGCTTGGTAGGTGATGCGCATGACGTTGTGAAGTAACTTGGGGGTGATGGCGGCGGCTACGTCTTTTAATGGCAGGTGGGTGGTGGCTAGGGCGACTCGCAGTCCGGGGGTGGCGAGCATCATGACCACTTGTTGTGTGTGGCTGAGTTCGGCAAGGAGTTCGGTGTGTCCACTAAAGGCGATGCCGGCTTCATTAATAATGCCTTTGTGTACGGGGCCGGTGACCATGGCGGCAAATTCGCCGCTTAAACAGCCTTGTACCGCGCGGGTTAGCATTTGTATGACGTAGTGGGCGTTGCGTGCATCAAGTTGACCCGGTTGACAAGGGACGGCCAATGGCTGCGATAGTACGTAGAGTTCACCAGGCCTGCTAATGGGGGTGGCTTGGTCGGCTTGGTAGGGAATTAGGGTGAGTGGTCGGTTAAGATGGGCGGCGCGTGCGCGCAGCAGGTCGGCATCGGCGATGACGACGATTGGCAGTGGCCATTGTTGTTGGGCTAGTTCAATAACAAGGTCGGGGCCGATTCCGGCAGGTTCTCCGGAGGTGATGACGAGGCGGTGCGATTTCATAAGGCGCTCGCGTTGTTAAGGCGAATGTCGACATAGGCGTCGTCGCGTAGACGGCGCATCCAGGTGTCGAAGGTTTCGTTTGCTTTGCGCATTCGTATGCTTTGAATGGCTTCTTGTTCGAGCGCTTCGTTTTGTTGTTGTTCGGAGCGTTTGTCGAGTAGTTTGATCAGGTGGTAGCCACTGGGGGTGTCGATAATGGCGCTGATTTGACCGGGTTGTAGGTTTTGTATGGCTTCCATGAAAAATAAGGGGATTTGGTCGGCTTGTAACCAGCCCAGATCGCCGCCCTCGAGCGCGCGGTTGCTTTCTGAGTGACGCACGGCCATTTGGCCGAAGTCGGCGCCGTCGCGCAGTTGTTGGTGAATGTCTTGCACTTTTTGTTGCAGGGTTTGGCGTTGTTCCGGGGTGGGCGATTCAGGCCGGGTAATGAGTATGTGCGCGAGTCGATATTCGGTACGGGTGGTTTCGAGTTGGCGGCGGCGAATGAAGTTGTTGATTTCTTCTTCGGTGACGTGGATTTGGGCGATGATTTCGATTTCGCGCAGTTTTTGTATCAGGATTTGTTCGCTGATTTGTTGGCGTATAACGTTAAAGCCGTCCGGTAGTTGACGGTTGAGTACGTCGCGCAGTTGTTCGAGGTTGAGGTTGTTGGCTTGGGCCATTTGCAGAAGTTGGGCGTTAATTTCGTCGTCGCTGACGCGTATGCCACGTTGTTGGGCGCGTTCTTCTTGTAGGCGTTGCATGATCATGTTGTCGAGTACACGCGCTTGCATGGTGGCCATATCCGGCGCGGTGATTTGGCGTTGGCGCAGTTCGGCGCGTGCTTGTTCGACTTGCTCATCGAGTTCGCTTAGGAGGATGATGTTGTCGTTGACGACGGCGACAATACGGTCAAGCAAACCGGCGTGGGCTTGAGCCGCCCAGAGGGTGATACATGAAAATGCGGTAATGCGAAGTAACTGGGAAATCATAGCTAGGTGTTCTGCCTGTTATTTTGTGGTTAGAAGTTTAGGTTTTGTTGAATGCTGTCGGATAATCGGTTGCCGACACTGCTTAGTCCTTTAAATTCAATTACATAGCGAATGCCGTGGTTGTATCGGCCATCGGCGGCTTGCGTGCGCTGCAGGATTAATTCGCTGGCCCAGCAGCAGCTTTCATAACGTAAGCCGCCGGCGAGTTCGGATTGGCGATTTTTTGCTAAATCATATTGTAGGTAGTTCGCCAATTCCCAGTGGTCGCTGAGTTGAAACATCATACCTGTTGCGAGGGTTTCTTGTCGAGTGGCGCTTTGGTGCAAATCATAGCCTTGATATACGCCTAGAAGGGTGAGGCGTTGATGGAGGTTGATTTTAAGTCGGTTTTGGCTTTGGGTGAGGCGCCAGTCTTTTTCACGAAATTGGCTGCTTGAGGCGAATTCAAAACCGTTAAAGCGGGTAGCGAGTTTAATAAAGTAATCTGATCGTGCTTGGGTTTGCGCGGCGCCGTGGCGGTTGAGGTTGAGGTCAACACGACGATCGGCGAGGTAAAAAATTTGACCGGCGCCGGCTTCGAATAGGGTTTCACCTTCCTCATTTTGTATGCGTGAGGTGAGGGCGGCACTGATTTGTTGGGTGTCGCCTATACGATCGGCGCCGCTGTAGCGGTTGAGTTGGAACAGGTTGCTAAAGTCGATGCTGGCCAGCGCGCTGTCGAATACCGGAAGCGCACTTTGGTTGATGTAGGGGACGTTAAGGTATTGCAGTTCGGGTTCGAGGGTTTGGCTGAGGCGGTGGCTGCGTAAGTTGAATTCGCGCTCGAAATATAGCCCGCCGCGTAGGGCGTATTGCATCACGGTGCTGCTGGGTTGTTCATCGCCAGGTCTGGGGGCTTGGCTGAGTTGGTAGTGGCGGTGATTGGCTTGTACTTGTGCGTGCATAAAACCGTAGGGGCGACGTAGTTCGTAGCTTAGGCGCGGTTGAATAAGGCGGCGTTGTCCGGTGGGGCGGGTGCGATAGCCTGATGGTAGGGTAAATTCGCTCAGTTCGGTGTAGAGGTTGAAGTCGAGGTCGCCAAAACGTTGGTGGTAGTTGACGCCAATTTCGGGGCTTTTTTCGTAGTTAATCGCGCCGTTTCTTAGGCGCAGGTAGCCGTAGTGTTGAATATGGGCGCGCCAGGGGCCTTGTTGGTAGTTGATGAGCGCTTGGCGCAGGAGGCTGTTGTCGTGTTGATAGCGTTGGTTGGGGGTGCGCGGCAGGTCGTTGTAGACATCGATGTCGGACACTTCGTGCCAGTTGAGGCTGGAGTGGAGCGTGTCGGACCAGCGTTGTTGGCCTTGGAAGCTGGCGCGCCAGCGGTCGCGGACTTTGCTGTCTTGGCGGATGTCGCCTTCGGGGGTGAGGTAGCGTCGGCCTTGGCTTTGGCTGAGTTGATCTTGTAGCCAGCTTAGTTGCAACTCGCCTTGGTGGTGCGGTTGCAGGTAGCGAAATTCGTTGTCGATGAGCAGACCGCGTTGCTCTATGAGCGTTAGGCTGAGGGTGTCGTCGAGATGCGGCGCGATGTTGAAGTAGTAGGGGATGTGTAAGTAGGTTTGGTTGTGATCTTGTGCGGCGGCGTTGTAGCTGCCAAACGCGGGAAATAGGAAGCCTGATGCGCGCTCGTCTAGCGGGAAGTCGAAGTAGGGGGTGTAAAAAATGGGCCAGTCTTTGACTTTTAGCCAGGTGTGCTTGCCGTATACGCGGCGGGTGTTTTCGTTAATTTCAAGGTGGTCCGCGTGCAGTTGCCAGTCGGGGTTAGTGAGCGCACAGGTGGTGAAGCTGGCGTTTTCTAGGTCGCTGATGCGGGTGTTTTGATTTAGTTGGATTTGCTCGGCACGACCGTGGGCTCGACTGGGTATGAGTTGGTAGCGTGCTTGGTGTATGCGGGCGGTTTGCTGTTGTTGGTCGAGTTCGCCTTGGGCGCCGATGAGGATGGCATCGCGATGATGAAGTTGTATTTCGCCAAAGCTTTGTAGGCGTTGACTGGGGCGATGGTAAAGCAGTTGGTCGGCGAGTATGACGAGTCCGGGTTGTTTGAGGTAGATGTTGCCTTCAACAAGGAGGTGGTCGCTATCGCTTTGGCTGAGGCGGTCGGCGTCGATTTGGGTGAGGCGTTGTTGTGCATCGGGTAGGGGTTGCGGTGGCGCAATCCAGTCTATTAAACAGGCCGTTGCGCTGTTGGCGTACGCGCTGTTAAGGCTGAGCATGAGCAGGGTGGGCAGGGATATCCTGGAAATGATTGACATTGGATTGGCAAAACTATCTAATTACCGGCAAAGTGCGTTATTTTACCTGAATTTGCGCGCTTTCTTGTGAAATTTAGTCGGCTAATTTTAATTGATAGTGACGGTGTGATGGATCTTAGATTTGAACAGTTGCAGGCCTGGTTGGCAGGATTGGCGCGCTTTGCTGAATGCACGCTGAGTACGCCGGTTGCGGCGTCGAGCGATGCCAGTTTTCGGCGTTATTTTAGGGTGTGGGTGGAGTCGGACGCCGAGCGTGATAGTTGGATTATTATGGATGCGCCACCAACGCTGGAGGATTGTCGGCCTTTTATTAAGGTGTCGGCGCAGTTGGCGGCGTTGGGGTTGCATGTGCCGCGGGTGGTGGAGGCGTGCTTAACGCAGGGGTTTTTGTTGTTGAGCGATTTGGGGCAGGACACTTATTTGAGTCAGTTAAATGAGGCGAATGCTGAGCGTTTATATGGCGATGCGTTAGGGGCGTTGGTGCGGTTGCAGGCGGCTGATGCGCGCAGCGTGCCGCCGTATGATGCAGGCCTGCTAACACGGGAAATGGCGTTGTTTAGCGATTGGTTGGGTGAACGTCATTGTGGTTTGGCGATGAATGGGGTGCAGCAGCAGGCTTGGGTCGATGTGCAACAGCAGTTGATTCACTCGGCGTTAGCGCAGCCGCAGGTGTATGTGCATCGGGATTTTCATAGTCGCAATCTGATGGTGTGTGAGTCGAATAATCCGGGTATTTTGGATTTTCAGGATGCGGTGTGCGGGGCGCTAACTTATGATGCGGTGTCGTTATTGCGCGATTGTTATAAGGTGTGGCCGAAAGAGCAGGTGCGCGAGTGGCAGCGTCAGTATTTTTTAATGTTGTGTGAGGCGGGGCGCTTAACCAAGTCGGAGTGGGCGGGCTTTGTGCAGGCGATGGATTGGATGGGTATTCAGCGTCATTTGAAAGCCGCGGGCATTTTTGCGCGTTTGTATCATCGCGATGGTAAGGATGGTTACCTTAACGATATTCCACCAACGTTAAATTATATTGTTGAGGTGGGGGCGTTGTATGCGCAGATGACGCCATTAGTGGCATGGACAGAGCGCTTGGCGCAGCGTTTTGCTGAGGTTGGGCGATGATTGCGATGATTTTGGCCGCGGGGCGTGGCGAACGTTTGCGTCCGTTGACTGATGATTGCCCTAAGCCTTTAATGCAGGTTGGTGAGCGCTGCTTGATTGAATACCATTTGTTGAAGTTGGCGCAGCAGGGGGTGGCGTGTGTGGTGATTAATCATGCGTGGTTGGGCGACAAAATTGAGGCGGCACTGGGTTGCGGTTCGCGTTATGGGTTAAAAATTGAGTATTCTGCTGAGCCAGAAGGGGGGCTTGAAACCGCCGGTGGGATTATTCAGGCGTTGCCTAAACTTGGCGATAGGCCGTTTTGGGTGATTAATGCGGATGTGTTCAGCGCGCTGGATTTTGCACAGTTGCCGCGGGATTTGGCTGAGGGTAGTTTGGCGCATTTGATGTTAGTGCCCACGCCGAGTTTTAAACCGCAAGGTGATTTTGGTTTAACGCCAGCGGGGCGTGTGACGGCGCAGGGCGAATGGACGTTCTCTGGATTTAGTTTGTTGTCGCCTGCATTATTTGATGGGCTGGCGCCAGGGAGGCGGGCGCTGGCGCCTTTGTTGCGTGAGGCGATGGCTCAGGGTGCGGTAACCGGTGAGGTCTATCAGGGTTATTGGTCAGATATTGGTACCTTGTCGCGCTTGGAAGCGGCGAGAAACTGGCTAAAAAACGGCGCCGCAATTTGATTTAGGCAGGCAGCAAGCCTGCGCCGGGCTTATAATAAAATCGAGTTGAAACCGATTCATGCTTAATAAAGGAGATAAAAATGAGTCATAAACACGAAGCAATGATTGAGAAGATATACGCCCATCCGATGGCGGCGAATATTGATTGGAAAAAATTAGCCTCTGCTTTAGAACATTTTGGTGCGACGATTGATACTTCGCATCATGGTCGTGCCAAGATTGTGATTAATGGGGCGGAGTTGTCTATCAGCACGCCTCACCACGGTCATGATATCGAAAATAAAGATGACATTATGGCGTTACGTCATTTCTTGACTGATCAGGGAATTAAGCCTGCGGCTTAGTCTGTGTGCAGTTTTAAAAATGCGCCCAGCTTGCTGGGCGTTTTTGTTGGTTGTTGTAGGAGAGGGCGTATGTTAATGGTGATTTCCCCCGCTAAGTCGTTAGATGAGGCACCACGCAATCCGGCGCTTGCGTATAGTCAAGCGGACTTTTTGGCTCAATCGGCCGAGTTGGTCGAGGTGTTGCGTGAGCTGGGGCCACAAGATTTGAGTCAGTTGATGCACATTAGTGACGATTTGGCGGAGTTGAACTATCAGCGCAATCAGGATTGGTGTGTGCCTAGTGCGCAGGACTCAACGTCAAAGCAGGCGCTGATGATGTTTAAAGGCGATGTGTATTTAGGTTTGGACGCGGCTAGTTTAGATTTAGCAGGCTTGGAGTATGCCCAAACCCATTTGCGGATTTTGTCGGGGCTTTACGGTTTATTGCGTCCGTTGGATTTGATGCAGCCGTATCGTTTGGAAATGGGGACTAAGTTGATGAATGCAAAAGGTAAGGATTTATATGCTTTTTGGGCTAATCAACTGACCGAAGCGGTGAATGCGTTGTTGCCGCAAACGGGCAAGCCCTTGGTGAATTTGGCTTCTAATGAGTATTTTAAGGCGATTAAACCGAGGTTATTGCAAACCGAGGTGATCACCCCGCAGTTTAAAGATTGGAAAAACGGTCAATATAAAATGATTAGTTTTTTTGCCAAGCGTGCGCGTGGATTAATGGTGCGATATGCCATCGACCATCAACTCGAGCAGGTTGAAGACCTTAAATATTTCGATTATGACGGTTATCGTTTTGCCGCGGAATTATCTGGCGAAAAAGACTGGGTATTTACCCGTAAGCAGGGTTAGTTGAGTCACCACCGAAACAGCTTGGCTTCCGTGGTGGCGCTTTAATTGAGGTGCCTCCTCAGACGGTTAAGCGTTTAAATCTGCTTTAAAGAGGTCATCTAAATCGGCTTGGTTAAAGCGTTCGTGGTAGTTACACATATCATTAAACACCACAATTTCACCTTGTTCGGCTAAAATTTGACGCGCTTGTTCTTCACCCAGTGCTTTAATCATCGTCGCGATTTGTTCGCGGTTTCGCGGACAAACGTATTCTAGCGAACGCGGGGGGTAAAGCTCGACTTGTTCTTCGTGGAATAGGCGGGTGAGTAGGCTGTGAATATCTAAATTGAGCAGTTCATCCTTTTTCACCGTGCTGGCTAAATGACTGATCCGATCCCACGCATCGGCATCGTGACCGTCGGTTTCGGGCATTTTTTGTAAGTACAAGGCCCCTATTGCCTGGTCATTGAGCGCAATAAATAAGCGCGATTCTAGTTGTTCCGACTGGGTTAAAAATCCTTGTAAGTCAACGGTTAAATCATCATTTTCTCGCGGTACATAGGATTGGTAGAAATGATCGGTTTGGCGATTTTCTAATGTCACTAAAATCTGCCCGTCACCTAATAATTGATTAGCGTTGTCTAAGCCTTCTAGCGGGGCTTGGGTTTTGGCTAAGCCGCGTAAATGCAGTTGATGGTCGATATCCACTACTAATAAGTTCACCGGGCCATTGCCTTGCACTTGCAGCGTAAGGCGACCTTCATATTTCATGCCATTGGCCAAGAGCGCGGAAAAGGCGGTGAGTTCACCGAGTAGTCTGACAAGACTCGCCGGATAGTGGCGCTCGTTAAGCATCGACAGCCAAGCTTGGTCGAGATGTAAATATTGTCCGCGAATGGCGTGCTCTTTAAATAAAAAACGCTGAATGACATCCTGGCTCATGTGGTTTCCATCTTTAAATTGTACTCAGGTGGTGTATCCATTTAATTTATTACATCCTTAAACTGTACTGAGTGTAAAATTGAAACAATGTTGTGGCTGAGCCACACCGCTAATTTGAACTGGATTTTATTTATGCCTGTCAGAACCGTGCCAAAAAACTATCGAAACGTCACCGGGATTTACGCGTCTATTAAGTCTGACGAAAAAGCGATGTTTGAATCCACATTAGAGCGAGATTTTATCACACTTCTTGAATTCGATAAGAAGGTAACAGGCTTTGAAGTTCAACCTGTTGAGGTTAATTGGGTTGATCAAAACGGCAAGTCCCGCTCGAACTTTCCTGATGTTCTATTCAAGCGAAAGACTAAATTCGGCGTAGAAACAGTGTTGGTAGAGGTTAAGTATCGCTCGGATTTAAAAAAAGACTGGGATGAGTTAAAACCAAAACTTAAAGCCAATCTTCGTTACGCAAAGCAGCAAGGTTGGAAGTTTAAGATTATGACCGAAGTAGAGATTCGTACACCTTTGCTCGAAAATGCCAGGTTTTTATTGCCCTACATCCGCCAGGGGGCTCAACGTGAAGGTGATATGTCGCTGTTAGATGATAAATTGAGAGAGCTTAAGAAATCTACCCCAAGTGCATTGTTGGAGTTGTTAGCTTCAAGCGAATGGGATAGAGCGACACTGTTACCGACGCTTTGGTACTTGCTTGGTACAAGACAAATCCGTTGTGATTTATCGGCTGCGCGGCTTAATATGAATACGCCAATTTATTGGAAGCCTTAAAGGATTTTGAGATGGTTCATAACGGTTCATTAAGATTAGATGTCGGTGAGAAAGTTGTTTATCAAGGTGAGGAGTATTTCATTCGCCAGGTAAACGATTTAAACAACGCTGTGCTCATTCACCCAAAAACCAAGGTAATGAAGCAAGTTTTAATATCTGACATTGAATCCTTTAGACAACAAGAGCTCAAGCCGGTAAGTGATTTAAACCTCATCCCTGATCATCTATGGGACGAAGCAATGAAACGATATGAAATCATTAAACCTTTGCTTATTAAAGGTCGAAATCGTGAAATGGTATCCCGGCGTGCTGATGAATATGGGTATTCGACTACAACACTATATAGCTGGATAAAACGTTACGAGGCAAACGGCAAAGTAACGGACTTGTTGCGAGGTGTTCGTTCTGATAAAGGTGAAACAAAGCTAACAAGTGATCTTGAGGAGCTAGTCAAAAAAATTATAAATGCGGAATATAAAACGTCACAGAAAAAGTCGATCTCTAAAGTATGTCGTGAGGTTGCTCGGCAATGTCATGAGCTAGGTCTTAAAGCACCACATTGCAATACGATTCGTAACTGGATCAGTAAAGAGCACCCGAAAGAACTTCTCAGGATACGAGAAGGAAAAAAAGAAGCGGCGGAAAACTACAGCCCTATTCGCGGCTCATTTCCTGGTGCCGACTGGCCGTTGTCTTTTGTCCAAATTGACCACACACGCTTAGATATTCAGTTATGTGATGACCATTGGCGGCGTCCAGTTGGAAGACCTTGGATAACAGTAGTTTTTGACGTGTATTCAAGAATGGTACTGGGCTTTAGAGTTGGATTTGACTCACCTTCGGCATTAACTACAGGGTTGGCAATTTCCCATGCCGTTTTGCCAAAAGAAGATTGGTTGGCTAAATATAACGTAAATGGTGAATGGCCGTGTTGGGGCATTCCAGATACGGTTCATATGGATAATGCGAAAGAATTTAGAGGTAAGTTGATTCAGCGTGCCTGTGATCAATACGGAATTAACATTGAGTGGCGACCAGTTGCTCGACCTAATTATGGAGCGCATGTCGAGCGTTACTTAGGGACACTGGCGGAAGAGCTGAAAGGCGTGTCGGGTGCAACTTTTTCAAACATCTTTGAAAAAGGAAATTATGACAGTGAAAAAAATGCGGTCTTAACACTGTCGGAGCTTGAGGAGTGGCTAACGGTTTATATCGTGGGTGTTTATCACAATAGGGAGCATTCTTCCTTGGGTATGTCACCATTGGAAAAGTTTAAAAAAGGAATATTGGGTGATGATCACAATCCTGGCAAAGGATTGCCTGCTAAGTTGATTAACCCGCGCCAGTTTAGATTAGACTTTTTGCCGTTTGTCGAGCGTACGATTCAGCGTGAAGGCGTGGTGATTGATGATGTGCAGTATTATGCGGATGTTTTGCGGCGTTGGATAAATGCTCCAGATCCAGAAAAACCAAGCATAAAGCGAAAGTTTGTTTTTAGAAGAGATCCACGGGATATTAGTTTGATTTGGTTCTATGACCCGAATGATGGCGATTATTATCCGGTTCACTATCGTAATACAGCTTATCCTCCGATCAGTGTATGGGAGCTTCGGGCGGCGCAAGCCAAGCTAAAAGAAGAACGAAGTGGCCGACAAGATGAGAGTCAAATATTTTCGATGATTGGTCGTATGAGAGAAATTGAGGAAAAAGCAGCGCGTGAAACTAAGAGAGCCAGGCGTAACAAAGAGCGCAAGAAACCAACGTCGATGTCTCCTTTGGCATCAAAGCAACCAGAACCTAAGCTAAATAATATGGTGCCCGAGTCAGACGCTACAAAGCCAGTTAAAGTCGTTCGACCTTTTGATGATTTGGATGAAATGCTATGAGTTTTGAACATCTCACACCTAAGACCAAAGAACTACTTGAATTGAGCAATGAGGAACGCATAAATATTATTCGCTCTCCTCGCTGGGTTGGTTACCCAAGAGCGCAGAAAATATTGAATCAGTTGGATGAGTTATTAACTTACCCTCGCTCTGATCGTATGCCAAACATGCTGATAGTCGGTGATACCAATAACGGTAAAACTGCGCTGGCTAAACGGTTTTGTAAAATGCACCCACCTTTTGACAATCCAGATGGCGAAAGCGTTTTGGTTCCGGTCTTATACATTGAATGTCCGCCAAAGCCTGATGAAGGCCGGCTTTATGATGAAATTCTTGGCAAGCTTTTTCAACGATATAAAGAGCGGGATAATGCCGGTAGAAAAGAAGCCCAAGTATTGAAGGTTTGCGAAAAAATTGGGGTCAAGATGATTATTCTTGATGAAATTCAGCATATTTTGGCTGGAACGGGTAAACAGCAGGAAGCGTTTCTTAATGTTATCAAGCGCCTCGGTAATAAATTAAAGATTCCTATTGTCGGTGTTGGTATTAGAACGGCATATAACGCGATTCAAGCCGATTCACAGCTTGCCAATCGCTTTGAATTAGCACCGCTTCCAAGGTGGCGCTTAGGTGATGAAGATTACGAGCGACTTTTAGCTAGCTTTGAAGCACTTTTGCCGCTTAAAGAACCGTCCTATTTATACGGCGAGCGCTTAGCAAATAAATTGTTTGCAATGACTGATGGATATACTGGCGAGTTAGTCAGCTTGCTATCAAAAGCAGCGGTTGAAGCGGTTAATTCGGGTAAAGAAAAAATTACATTAGAATTGTTGGATAAATTGGACTGGGTAGCGCCATCAGGTGAGAAATTCCAAATGGACAAGGTGCTAGGGGTTTACTGATGTTGTCGGGCAAGTTATGGCCAGTTCACCCGCACCCTTCTCCAGATGAGTTGTTATCGTCATGGCTGGTTAGAATTGCACATGGGAATGGCGAAAAAGTCCAATCTTTCTGCCATCATGAATTTGGGATAGAAAGACAAATTTGGAACCGAGATATTGACCGACAAGCACCGGAGTGGCTTCTAACGATCTTGTCTGAAAGAACAGCGACGACGATAGAACGTGTTAAACAAACAACGCTGAAACGATATGAGGGCGTATTGTTTGA
>Ga0172377_10003434_pt1 | contig 16262 bp, 30 predicted proteins | sample Pumphouse3metaG_FD_119749 | JGI IMG/M metagenome (GOLD analysis project Ga0172377, IMG submission 119749) | Leachate microbial communities from a municipal landfill in Southern Ontario, Canada - Pumphouse #3 metaG | ecosystem: Engineered > Solid waste > Landfill > Unclassified | place: Canada...
GCTGACATTATTGTAAATGTAGGCCCTGTAGATGAAGATTTTAAGGAAGCAGGATTGCAATTTGTTAATTCTGTATCCGGAGGTAATATTCCGAAGGAATTTATCCCATCTGTACAGAAAGGTTTTGATAACGCAATGAAAAGCGGTATTCTCGGTGGATACCCAATGGATAGCCTAAAAGTAGAACTGGTGGATGGTTCTTTCCATCCGGTTGACTCTGATCAGCTTTCCTTTGAATTGGCTGCATTGAATGCGTATAAGAATGCGTGCGCTAAAGCAGGTCCGGTATTATTGGAACCCATCATGAAACTTGAAGTGGTAACACCTGAAGACAACATGGGCGATGTAATTGGTGACCTGAATAAACGTCGCGGTCAGGTGGAAGGAATGGATACGACACGTTCCGGAGCCCGCGTGGTAAAAGCTTTTGTACCATTAGCTGAAATGTTTGGTTATGTTACGGCTTTGAGAACAATTACTTCAGGACGCGCAACTTCTTCAATGGAATATGACCATCATGCACCTATGTCATCGAACTTGGCAAAAGGTGTACTTGAAGAAATAAAAGGACGTACAGATTTAGTATAAACAAAAAAATGGGATAGGCAAGTGCTTAACGAATGACTCTTAAGCACTATGCCCCCCTAAAAACAATATTAAAAACAATGAGTCAAAAAATTAGAATTAAACTGAAATCTTACGATCATACATTGGTAGACAAGTCTGCCGATAAGATCGTGAAAGCAGTAAAGGCAACGGGAGCTATTGTCAGCGGACCTATTCCATTGCCAACTCACAAGCGTATTTATACGGTTAACCGTAGCACGTTTGTAAATAAAAAATCTCGTGAGCAGTTTGAACTGTGCTCTTACAAGAGACTGATAGACATTTATAGCTCAACAGCAAAGACCGTTGATTCTTTGATGAAGCTTGAATTGCCTTGCGGAGTAGAAGTTGAGATTAAAGTATAGTAAATATTAATATCAAACTGAAATGCCAGGATTAATTGGAAAGAAAATCGGAATGACATCCGTTTTCAGTGCTGATGGCAAAAATGTGCCATGCACTGTTATTGAAGCAGGTCCTTGCGTAGTTACTCAGGTTAAAAGTGCTGAGAAAGACGGTTATTCAGCCGTTCAACTCGGTTTTCAGGAATTGAAGGAAAAGAATACCACCAATTCTATGAAAGGACACTTTAAAAAAGCTGGGACTACGCCAAAGAGACACTTGGCCGAGTTCAATGGTTTTGATAAGGAACTGAATCTGGGTGATACAGTCACAGTAGACATCTTTAATGATGTAAAGTATGTTGACATCGTAGGCACTTCTAAAGGTCACGGTTTCCAGGGTGTTGTGAAACGCCATGGTTTCAGTGGTGTAGGTCAGTCCACACATGGTCAAGATGACCGTGCGCGCAAACCGGGTTCTATTGGTGCATGTTCTTACCCTGCAAAAGTATTTAAAGGAATGCGAATGGGCGGCCAGATGGGCGGCGATCGCGTTACAACTCAAAATCTGCAATTGCTAAAAGTTATTCCGGAACATAACCTACTTCTTGTGAAGGGGTCTGTTGCCGGTTGTAAAGGTTCAATCGTTTTAATTAAAGAGTGATGGAAGTTAGCGTATTAAATAAAAATGGTGAAGACACCGGCAGAAAGGTTACGTTAAACGAAGCTATTTTCGGAATTGAACCTAATGACCATGCCATTTATTTGGATGTAAAGCAGTATATGGCCGCTCAGCGTCAGGGAACTGCAAAGACAAAGGAAAGAAGTGAATTGAGCGGTTCTACTCGTAAACTTGGTCGCCAAAAAGGTGGTGGCGGTGCACGTCGTGGAGATATTAACTCACCATTGTTAGTCGGTGGTGCTCGCGTATTTGGTCCTACCCCTCGAGATTACAACTTCAAGTTGAATAAGAAAGTTAAGCAACTTGCTCGCAAATCTGCATTAGCATATAAAGCAAAAGAAAATGCCATAATTGTTATTGAAGATTTCACAATTGAGGCTCCAAAAACCAAATCCTTTGTGGAAATGGCAGAAAAACTGAAGGTTAATGATAAAAAAATGCTTTTGGTTTTGCCAAGTGTAGATAAAAATGTATATTTGTCGGCTCGTAATTTAAAAAGTGCTAAAGTGATGGCAGCTTCGGTGTTGAATACGTATAGCGTACTCGACGCAGGAGTTATGGTTATTACAGAAAGCTCTTTGAAAAATATCGATGAAGTCTTAACCAAACAAGGAGAATAGAGAAATGGGATACATAGTAAAACCGTTGGTCACTGAAAAGATGACCGCAATTACAGGGAAGCAAAACAATGTGTTTGGCTTCATTGTGCGTCCTGAAGCTAATAAGCTCCAGATTAAGGCAGAGGTAGAGGGACGTTATAATGTGAATGTTAAGTCTGTTCACACCATGCGCTATGGTGGCAAAACAAAAAGCCGCTATACAAAAAAAGGTCTTGTAAAAGGCCGTGCAAATGCTTTTAAGAAGGCAATTGTAACGCTAGGTGAGGGTGAATCAATAGATTTTTATAGCAATATTTAATAAGAATGGCAGTACGGAAATTTAGACCCACAACACCGGGTCAGAGACACAAGATTATTGGTACATTTGAAGAAATTACTGCATCGGTACCAGAGAAGTCTCTTGTATATGGAAAGCGCGCCACTGGCGGTCGTAATAACGTTGGCAACCGTACGATGCGCTATATTGGCGGCGGCCACAAGAGAAAATTCCGTTTTATCGATTTTAAAAGAGAGAAAGATGGTGTTCCCGCAGTAGTAAAATCCATAGAATACGATCCGAATCGTTCGGCGCGTATCGCATTGTTGTACTATGCGGATGGTGAAAAGCGTTATATTATTGCTCCCAATGGACTTGAAGTGGGCAGCAAGGTAATGTCTGGTTCTGAAGCTGCACCTGAAGTGGGTAATTCCCTTCCCTTGCAGAAGATACCTGTAGGTACAGTGATTCATAATATTGAGTTACGTCCTGGACAAGGTGCTTTGCTCGTTCGCTCCGCTGGTAATTTTGCTCAACTGACATCCCGTGAGGGAAATTATTGTGTTATTAAGTTACCTTCAGGCGAAACTCGTCAAATACTGAGCGCTTGTAAGGCTACAGTTGGTAGTGTTGGAAATTCTGACCATGCGTTGGAAAGTTCTGGTAAAGCCGGGCGTTCTCGCTGGCTTGGTCGTCGCCCTCATAACCGTGGCGTTGTAATGAATCCTGTAGATCACCCGATGGGTGGTGGTGAAGGACGTCAGTCTGGAGGACACCCACGTTCTCGTACTGGATTGTATGCTAAAGGTTTGAAGACAAGAAGACCAAAAAAACAGTCCAATAAGTATATTATTGAAAGAAGTAACAAATAACAAGTTAATTGAGTAGATTATGAGTCGTTCATTAAAAAAAGGTCCGTATATTACCGTATCACTGGAGAAAAAAGTTCTCGCGATGAATGAAAGCGGTAAGAAGAGTGTCGTAAAGACATGGGCTAGGGCTTCAATGATTTCTCCGGATTTCGTAGGACATACCATTGCAGTCCATAACGGTAATAAGTTCATTCCTGTTTATGTTACTGAAAATATGGTAGGACACAAGTTGGGAGAATTTGCTCCCACACGTAAGTTCGGTGGCCATGCAGGTAACAGATAAAAGCAGGGCGTTTTAATTCAAGAAATTAAAAAGAAAAATAAATAATGGGAGCAAGAAAAAGATTAGCGGCCAAAGAAAGAAAAGAGGCCTTGAAAACCCAATATTTTGCATCACTGCAAAATGTCCCTTCTTCTCCGCGCAAGATGCGTTATGTCGTAGATTTGATTCGTGGAATGGAAGTAGGTCGGGCTCTCAGTACGCTTAAATTTTCTCAGAAAGCAGCTTCAGTATCTTTAGAAAAACTGCTGCGTTCTGCGATTGCGAACTGGGAACAGAAAAACGACAGAAAAGCTGAAGAAGGAGAACTGTATGTTAAGAAAGCGTTCGTTAATGAAGGCGTTACGCTGAAACGAATGAGACCCGCGCCACAAGGTCGTGGCTTTAGAATTCGTAAACGTTCAAATCATGTGACGTTGCACATTGGTTCTTTAAATGATTAATAAGTAGTGTAGTATGGGACAAAAAATAAATCCAATAGCAAATCGTTTAGGAATCATCCGTGGTTGGGATTCTAATTGGTACGGAGGCAAAAAGTTTGGTGATACACTTGTTGAGGATAATAAGATCAGAGAGTACATCAATGTTCGTTTGGCAAAATGCAGCGTTTCGAAAGTCGTTATTGAGCGTACGCTCAAGCTTGTAACAATAACAATATGCTCGTCTCGTCCCGGTGTAATCATTGGCAAAGGCGGACAAGATGTTGACAAGCTTAAGGAAGAGTTGATGAAAATTACCGATAAAGGTATTCAAATTAATATTTTTGAAGTACGCAAACCTGAGCTTGATGCTCAGATTGTAGGCAAAGGTATTGCACGCCAGATAGAAGGCCTTGTAGCTTATCGCCGTGCAATTAAAATGGCTATTGCCAATACAATGCGTATGGGTGCCGAAGGTATTAAGATACAAATTGCGGGACGTTTGAATGGTGCTGAAATGGCTCGCCGAGAAATGTATAAAGAGGGTAGAACTCCGCTGCATACATTCCGTGCAGACATTGACTATTGTCAGACAGAGGCTTTGACTAAAGTTGGTTTGTTGGGTATTAAAGTCTGGATTTGTCGTGGAGAAGTTTATGGCAAGAAGGATTTGATGCCAAACTATACCCAACAAAACGAGCGTGGCCGTAATTATGGCGATAACAATCGCGGAAAAGGCGACAGGGATGGTAAACCTCGTCGTAGAAGAAACAACAATAATCGATAAAATTGATGTAGTATGTTACAACCGAAAAGAACAAAATATAGAAGACCGCAAAAGGGTCGAAGCAAGGGCAACGCTCAACGCGGGAACCAATTGGCTTTCGGTAGCTTTGGCATAAAAAGCTTGGAGACTGAGTGGCTTGACAGCCGTCAGCTTGAAGCAGCGCGTGTTGCTGTAACAAGATATATGCAGCGTGAAGGCCAAATATGGATTCGCGTATTTCCGGACAAACCTATTACTAAGAAACCGGCAGATGTTCGTATGGGTAAAGGTAAAGGTGATCCTGTTGGTTTTGTTGTACCTGTAACACCCGGACGTATTCTTTTTGAAGTAGAGGGTGTCTCTTATGATGTTGCTAAGGAAGCATTGCGCTTAGCTGCGCAGAAGCTTCCTGTTACAACGAAATTTGTTGTTAGACGTGATTACGATAAAAATGCTTGATTATGAAGAGTGCAGAAATTAAACAAATTCCCACGAACGAGTTGACTGAAAGATTGGCAACAGAAGTTGCTAATTATGAACAGCTTCTTCTGAACCATTCTATTTCTCCCATAGCAGATCCTTCAAAAATCAAGTCTGCTCGTCGTGATATTGCCCGCATTAAAACGGAATTACGTCAGAGAGAACTTAATAAATAATTCTATCCCGATGGAAGAAAGAAATTTAAGAAAGACAAGACAGGGTGTTGTAATCAGTAACAAAATGGATAAAACCATCGTAGTTGCAACCATCTTTAAGGAGAAACACCCAATTTATGGTAAGTTTGTTTCTAAGACAAAAAAATACCATGCTCATGACGAAAAAAATGAATGCAATCTCGGAGATACGGTATTGTTAATGGAAACTCGTCCGCTAAGCAGAACAAAGAGATGGAGAGTAGTAAAAATAGTTGAAAGAGCTAAGTAATCATGATACAAGCAGAAAGTAAATTAACGGTAGCAGACAATAGCGGTGCTCGTGAAGCGCTTTGTATTCGTGTTCTCGGCGGTACAAAAAGACGCTATGCCTCTGTAGGTGATGTGATTGTCGTATCTGTGCAGAACGTCATTCCCTCAAGTGATATTAAAAAAGGCGCCGTCTCGAAAGCGCTTATTGTTCGTACGAAGAAAGAAATCCGTCGTGCAGATGGTTCTTATATTCGTTTTGATGATAATGCTTGCGTTTTATTGACTGGTACCAACGAGTTGAGAGGTAGCCGAATTTTTGGCCCCGTTGCACGTGAACTACGTGCTGTCAACATGAAAGTGGTTTCCTTGGCGCCTGAAGTACTTTAATCTTTTATTGAATTTATCAATGAGTAAATTACATATTAAAAAAGGCGATACAGTATATGTTAATACCGGGGAAAGCAAAGGAGTAACCGGTAAAGTCTTGAAAGTATACGTCGATAAGCAGCGCGCAATTGTTGAAGGCGTGAATATGGTTAGCCGCAGTCGTAAGCCTGATGCTAAGCATCCGCAGGGTGGTATTACAAAGCAGGAAGCTCCTGTTCATATTTCTAATTTGAATGTGGTTGATCCTAAAACGGGGAAACCCACTCGTATTGGTCGTAAATTAAATGCAGAGGGCAAACTTGTCCGTTATGCAAAGAAATCAGGAGAGGAGATTAAGTAATGAGTAATACAGCAGAATTAAAGAAAGAATATACAGAGCGTATTGCTCCAGTGTTGATGAAAAAGTTTAACTATTCATCACCGATGCAAATTCCTGTTTTGAAAAAGATTGTAATTAATGAAGGTCTCGGAATAGCTACTGCAGACAAAAAAATTGTTGACGTGGCAATTACTGAATTAAGTTCAATTACGGGCCAGAAAGCAGTTGCAACAGTTTCACGTAAAGATATTGCCAATTTTAAATTGCGCAAAAAAATGCCGATCGGTGCTCGTGTGACGTTACGTCGTGAACGGATGTATGAGTTTTTGGAAAAACTAGTTCGCGTGGCTTTGCCTCGTATCCGTGATTTTAAAGGAATTGGTGGAAAATTTGATGGAAGAGGTAATTATACTCTCGGAATAGAAGAGCAAATTATTTTTCCAGAAATTAATATTGATTCTGTAGAACGTATTCAGGGTATGAATATTACTTTTGTGACAAGTGCTCCGACAGATGAAGAAGGTTTTGAGCTACTAAAGGAATTTGGTTTGCCTTTTAAAAACGCAAAAAAATAAATATTAGATATGGCAAAAGAATCTATGGTGGCTCGCGAGGTTAAGAGAGCCAAAATGGTCGCCAAATATGCAGAAAAGCGTGCGACTTTGAAAAAAATTGTTAACAAATCAAATGATCCCGCTGAAGCATATGAGGCTGCACGTAAATTGCAGAAGATTCCTCTTAATGCGAATCCTATTCGTTTACACAATCGTTGTAAGATAACGGGCCGTCCTAAAGGATATATCCGCCAGTTTGGTCTCTCTCGTATTCAATTTCGTGAGATGGCTTCCAACGGTTTGATCCCAGGGGTTAAAAAAGCAAGTTGGTAACAGAATGTTTTAATATTGTCGGGTTTTCCCGATTAATTAACAATATAATTTATATGACAGATCCAATATCAGATTATTTGACAAGACTTCGTAATGCTATTCAGGCAAAGCATAGAGTAGTAGAAGTTCCTGCGTCAAATTTGAAAAAGGACATTACAAAGATCCTTTTTGAGAAAGGCTATATTCTGAACTTTAAGTTCATTGAGGATGGCCGTCAGGGCATGATTAAAATTGCATTGAAGTATAATACTGCAGATAAAAACAGTGCTATCAGATCTTTGCAAAGAGTTTCAACTCCAGGTTTGCGTAAGTACACTGGATATAAAGATATGCCCAGAGTTATTAACGGTTTAGGTATTGCTATTGTTTCTACCTCTAAGGGAGTGATGACCGATAAGGAAGCTTCTGAACAGAAAATAGGGGGAGAAGTTCTATGTTTTGTATATTAATAAGGAGGATTTAACACATGTCAAGAATAGGTAAATTGCCGATTAACATCCCTACAGGTGTTGAAGTGACACTGAAGGATAATGTAGTGTCTGTAAAAGGACCGAAGGGTGAGTTGTGCCAAACTGTGCATCCTTCAATTAAAGTATCAATTGCTGACGGTAAAATAACGTTTGAAGTTGATGAGAAAAATGATAGTGTAAGTGTAAAGCAGAAACAGGCTTTTCATGGTTTCTATCGTGCCATAATCAACAATCTTGTTGTAGGAGTTTCTGAAGGTTATAAGAAAGAAATGGAATTGGTAGGAGTAGGTTTTCGTGTTTCAAATGAAGGAAATATTATAGAATTTGCTCTTGGCTATACGCATCCTATATTTCTTCAAGTGCCCAAAGAAGTTTTAGTGGTAACCAAATCTGAAAGAAATAAGCGCCCTTACATCTCATTAGAGTCTTGCGATAAGCAACTTTTAGGACTTGTCTGCGCTAAGATTCGTTCTTTCCGTATGCCGGAACCTTATAAGGGTAAGGGTATTTTGTATGTAGGTGAAGAAATTCGTCGCAAATCCGGAAAAACGGCTGCAGCCAAATAACCATTAAAGATTTAAGATTATGTCAAACAAACAAGATAGAAGGGTAAGAATTAAACATCGCGTTCGGAATAAGATTTCTGGAACAGCAGAGCGTCCCCGCATGAGTGTCTTCAGAAGTGATAGACAAATTTATGTGCAAATAATTAATGATGAAAGCGGAAGCACACTTGCAGCTGCTTCTTCATTAGGAATGGAAAAAATGCCTAAAAAAGAACAAGCAGCCAAAGTTGGTGAAAAAATTGCTCAAATTGCTGTAGAAGCAGGTATTACAGAGGTCGTTTTTGATCGTAATGGTTACTTGTATCATGGCAGAGTACAAGAAGTTGCTAATGGTGCTCGTAAAGGTGGACTTAAATTTTAATTGAGATTATGGCAAACAGAATAAATGTAAACGCTGAGGAGCTGACTGATAAACTGGTTGCTCTTAATCGCGTTGTTAAGGTAACAAAGGGTGGTAGAACATTTACATTTGCAGCTATAGTTGTTGTCGGAGATGGCAATGGCGTACTGGGATATGGTTTAGGAAAGGCCGGTGAAGTTTCTGCTGCTATTGCAAAAGGCGTAGAAATGGCCAAAAAGAATCTAGTGAAAGTTCCCATTTTAAAAGGTACTATTCCTCATGAGCAAGTTGCCAAATTTGGAGGTGCTGAAGTTTTGCTTCGCCCTGCTTCTGCTGGTACTGGACTTGTGGCAGGAGGTGCTATGCGTGCTGTTCTTGAAAGCGTGGGAGTTAAAGATGTTTTGGCTAAATCTAAAGGCTCTTCTAATCCGCACAATTTGGTTAAGGCTACTGTAGCTGCTCTGTTACAATTACGTGACGCAAGAATGGTTGCTGAGAATCGGAATATTAGTATTCAAAAAGTATTTATAGGATAAGATCATGGCGACAATAAAAATAAAACAAATCAAAAGTCGGATAGGTGCTCCTAAAACTCAGCGTTTGACGTTGGATGCATTAGGATTGAAAAAACTTAATCATACTGTTGAACATGAAGATACACTTTCATTGCGTGGCATGATTAAAAAAGTTCACCATTTAGTGACGATTGTAGAATAATAAAAAGGTAAGTACGATGAAATTACATAATTTACAACCTGCTGAAGGATCTACTCAAAAGCGTCGCAGAATTGGCCGCGGTTGTGGTTCAGGTTTGGGTGGAACTTCAACTCGTGGAAACAAGGGTGCAAAAGCACGTTCTGGATATAAAAAGAAAATTGGTTTTGAAGGTGGTCAGATGCCATTGCAACGCAGAGTACCGAAATTTGGCTTCAAGAATATAAATAGAGTTGAATACAAAGCAATCAACCTTGATGTTTTGCAGGCTCTGGCAGATGCGAAGAACTTAAGCAAGATAGGTGTAAACGACCTTGTAGAAGCTGGTTTTATTTCTAACAAGCAATTAGTGAAAATTTTAGGTAATGGAAAGTTGACTTCAAAGCTTGATGTAGAAGCAAATGCATTCTCTAAGAACGCAGATGAAGCTATTAAAGCTCTTGGCGGAAACACAACCAAACTTTAACAATGAAAAAATTCATTGAGACATTAAAGAATATTTGGAGAATCAAAGACCTTAAAACTCGTCTTCTGATCACTACACTTTTTATCGCTATCTATCGTTTTGGCTCGTTTGTGGTTTTACCAGGAATTGATCCAGAGAAGCTGACAAAGTTGCATGAACAGACTAGTACGGGATTGATGTCTCTCTTGAATATGTTTTCAGGAGGTGCATTCTCCAACGCATCAATTTTTGGACTGGGTATTATGCCCTATATCTCAGCTTCAATTGTGATGCAATTGCTTGCTGTAGCTGTACCATATTTCCAGAAGATGCAGCGTGAAGGTGAGAGTGGACACCGCAAGATTAATCAATATACACGTTATCTGACGATTGGTATTCTGGTCTTTCAGGCACCTATGTATATGATTAATCTTAAATCAATGGCTGGGGCAGCTATGAATGGCATATTAAGTTGGCCTTGGTTTTTGTTTAGTTCAACATTGATTCTTGCGGCTGGAAGTATGTTTATTCTTTGGCTGGGTGAGCGTATTACTGATAAAGGAGTTGGAAATGGTATCTCTCTGATTATTATGGTAGGTATCATTGCCCGTTTACCTCAGGCATTGACTCAGGAATTTGTTACTGCATTTACCTCTCCGGCTGCTGGTGGTTTAGTTAAGTTCTTGTTTGAAATCATTGCATTACTGTTTGTAATTGCAGCATCAATTTTGCTTGTTCAAGCTACTCGTAAAGTGCCTGTACAGTATGCAAAACGTGTTGTAAATAACCGTCAGTATGGTGGTGCGCGTCAATATATTCCAGTTAAACTCTTTGCTGCGAATGTAATGCCTATTATTTTTGCGCAAGCGTTAATGTTCATTCCTTTGACAATGGCTAACTATGGCACAAAAGATGGTGGTGGATACATTCTCCGCAGTTTTATGGATGTTAATAGCTTATTATATAATATTGTATTTGTAATTCTTGTTGTTGCATTTACATATTTCTATACTGCAATTACTTTGAATCCTGTTCAAATGTCAGAAGAATTGAAACGTAATAATGGTTTCATTCCTGGCATTAAACCCGGAAAAAGTACCGCTGATTATTTGGATAATGTAATGTCGCGTATAACCTTGCCAGGTTCGTTGTTTATTGCGTTTATTGCGATTATGCCGGCATTTGCCAAATTGTTTGGAATCAATCAATCTTTTGCACAGTTTTTTGGAGGAACATCTCTGCTGATTTTAGTTGGGGTTGTTTTAGATACGCTGCAGCAAATAGAGAGCTATCTTCTTGTCCGTCATTATGATGGATTGCTAAGTGCTGGTCGTACGCGTTCACGTAGTAGTGTCAGTGCATATTAATTAGATTATGATATACTTAAAAACAGAAGACGAAATAGAATTACTAAGGCAAGCAAATTTACTTGTTGGTAAAACGCTTGGTGAAATAGCGCGAATAATAAAAGAAGGTGTAACAACGCGACAGATAGATAAGTTAGCAGATACTTTCATTCGTGACAATCATGCTGTACCTACGTTTAAAGGTGTGCCTAATCCTTATGGGGGTCCTTTTCCAGCTTCTGTTTGTACTTCTGTTAATGAGCAGGTCGTTCATGGTATACCCACGGATGAGCCACTTAAAAATGGTGATATAGTATCAGTTGATTGTGGTACTTTACTGAATGGTTTTAACGGAGATTCCTGTTATACATTTTGTGTTGGAGAAGTTAAGCCTGAAGTTAAGGAATTGTTGAAGACGACGAAAGAGAGTCTTTATTTGGGAATTCAGACAGCTATAGCTGGTCATCGACTTGGTGATATTGGTTATGCTGTTCAGAATCATTGTGAAAGTCGTGGATACGGAGTAGTACGTGAACTAGTAGGTCATGGTATTGGCCATGAAATGCATGAAGATCCGATGGTTCCAAATTATGGACATCGTGGTAATGGCATGATTCTTAAAAACGGTTTGTGTATAGCTATAGAGCCAATGATAACGATGGGTTCCCGAGAGATATATGTTTTGGATGATGGCTGGACTATTGTGACACGCGATGGTAAACCGGCCGCACATTTTGAGCATACTATAGCAATTCATCATGGTAAAGCTGATATTATGTCTTCTTTTGAAGAAGTAGAAAAAGTAGAAGGTAAATTATATTGAAAGATGTCTAAACAATCGGCAATAGAACAAGATGGTGTTATTTTGGAAGCGCTTTCCAATGCAATGTTTCGTATTGAGTTGGAGAATGGTCATCAAATAACAGCTCATTTATCGGGGAAGATGAGATTACATTATATAAGAATTCTTCCCGGTGATAAGGTTAAAGTAGAGATGAGTCCCTATGATTTGTCGAAGGGCAGAATTGTATTCAGATATAAATAAAATATACAAAATATGAAGACAAAAGTATCTATAAAAAAGCGCACCCCTGAGTGCAAAATTGTTCGTCGCAAGGGGCGTCTGTTTGTGATTAATAAAAAGAACCCGAAGTTCAAATTGCGTCAGGGTTAGTTAAATAGCAAAAATAGTAAGATAATATATGGCAATAAGAATTGTTGGTGTAGATTTACCTCAAAACAAGCGAGGTGAAGTCGCTTTGACCTATATTTTCGGAATAGGCCGCAGCCGTGCAGTGAAGGTTTTGGATAAGGCCGGCATAGATCGCGACATTAAAGTAAAAGATTGGACTGATGACCAAACTGCAAAAATTCGTGAAATCATTGGAAGTAGCTTTAAAGTAGAAGGCGATCTTCGCTCTGAGGTTCAGATGAATATTAAGCGTTTGATGGATATTGGTTGTTATCGTGGTGTTCGCCATCGTTTAGGCCTTCCAGTACGTGGCCAGAGTACGAAAAATAATGCTCGTACACGAAAAGGAAAGAAAAAGACCGTTGCTAACAAGAAAAAAGCTACTAAATAATAGGTAATTATGGCAAAGAAATCAGTTGCAGCAAAAAAACGAGTAGTAAAGGTTGATGCTATGGGGCAGTTACATGTTCATAGCTCCTTTAATAATGTTATTGTGTCTCTGGCTAACAGTGAAGGCCAAATAATTTGTCAGTCATCTGCTGGCAAGATGGGTTTTCGCGGATCTAAGAAAAATACGCCTTATGCAGCTCAAATGGCGGCACAAGATTGTGCTAAGGTAGCTTACGATTTGGGTCTACGTAAAGTTAAAGCATATGTTAAAGGTCCGGGTAATGGCCGTGAATCTGCGATTAGAGCAATTCATGGAGCTGGCATAGAAGTTACTGAAATAGTTGACGTAACTCCATTACCTCATAATGGTTGTCGTCCACCTAAGAGAAGAAGAGTATAAATTTAGGTAATCAGTAAAATATTAAAAAAATGGCTAAATATACAGGACCAAAATCACGTATTTCACGTAAGTTCGGAGAACCAATCTTCGGACCTGATAAGGTTTTAAGCAAAAGAAATTTCCCTCCCGGTCAACATGGAAATGATCGTCGCCGTAAAACTTCCGAGTATGGAACTATGCTTGCAGAAAAGCAAAAGGCTAAGTATACTTATGGCGTACTTGAACGTCAATTTCGTAATATGTTCGACAAGGCTACCCGTGTTAGTGGCGTTACCGGTGAAGTATTGATGCAGCTTTTAGAGGGTCGTTTGGACAATATTGTATATCGTTTGGGCATTGCTCCTACACGAGCAGCTGCACGTCAGTTGGTTAACCACAAACATATCATTGTTGACGGCAATGTGGTTAATATTCCGTCGTATTCTGTTAAACCAGGTCAGATTATTGGTGTTCGTGAGAAATCAAAATCTCTTGAAGTTATTGCTGAAGCGTTGGCCGGATTTAATCATAGTAAGTATCCTTGGTTGGAATGGGATGAAAATACTAAGTGCGGTAAACTGCTTCACATGCCGGATAGAGCAGATATTCCTGAAAACATTAAGGAGCAGTTGATCGTTGAATTGTATTCCAAATAAAAATTAAATCCATGGCGATATTAGCATTTCAAAAACCTGAAAAAGTTATAATGTTGGAAGAGTCTTCAAGTTACGGAAAGTTTGAATTCCGTCCCTTGGAGCCCGGTTTTGGCACAACGATAGGAAATGCGTTACGGCGCATCCTGTTGTCTTCTTTGGAAGGCTTCGCTATCAATACCATTAAGATTGATGGCGTTGAACACGAGTTTTCTACTGTCCCCGGGGTTCGTGAGGATGTAACCAATATTATACTTAACTTGAAGCAGGTACGCTTTAAGCAGTTAGTAAACGAATTTGAAAATGAAAAGGTTAGTATCACCGTTGAAAATTCTACAGATTTTAAAGCCGGTGATATAGGAAAGTTCCTTACCGGATTTGAAGTGTTAAATCCTGAATTGGTGATTTGCCATATTGATCCAAAAGCTTCAATGAATATTGAGCTCACGATTAATAAGGGACGTGGTTATGTGCCTGCTGATGAAAACAGACAGTTTTGTAACACCGTGAACATGTTGCCGATTGACTCCATTTACACCCCTATCCGTTCTGTAAAATATACGGTTGATGACTATCGCGTGGATCAGAAGACTGACTATGACCGATTGACAATCGAAGTTACAACTGATGGATCCATTCATCCGAAAGAAGCTCTAAAAGAGGCAGCAAAAATTCTGATATATCACTTTATGTTGTTTTCAGAGGACAAGATTACTATCGAGAACTCTGAGGAAGACGTTCATGAAGAGTTTGATGAGGAGTCATTGCGCATGCGTCAGTTGTTGAAAACAAAGTTGGTCGATATGGACCTTTCTGTCCGTGCACTCAACTGTTTGAAGGCTGCTGATGTGGAAACTCTGGGCGATTTAGTTTCTTTCAACAAAAACGATCTTTTAAAGTTCCGTAATTTTGGTAAGAAGTCTCTCTCTGAACTTGAAAACTTATTGGAGAGTCTGAATCTGTCTTTTGGAATTGATATTTCCAAGTATAAATTTGATAAAGATTAAATCATGAGACATAATAAAAAATTTAATCACCTGAGTCGTACCGCTTCTCATAGGGCGTCTATGCTTTCAAACATGGCATGCTCCTTGATTCGTTATAAGAGAATCACGACAACGGTTGCAAAGGCAAAGGCTCTTAGAAAATATGTTGAGCCGCTTATTACAAAAAGTAAAGACGATACAACAAATTCTCGTCGTGTAGTCTTCAGTTATTTAAAAGAAAAAGAGGCCGTTAAGGAACTTTTTAAAGAGATCTCCGTTAAGGTTGCTGAGCGTCCCGGTGGATATACACGTATAATTAAATTAGGTACTCGTCAGGATGACGGTGCTTCCATGTGCTTCATCGAATTTGTCGATTTCGATGAAAATATGGCTAAGACCTCAAAGAAAAAGACCCGCGCACGCCGTGCAGGTCGTCATAATGCAGCAAAAGAGCAGGTTGCAGATGGACAGGAAACAGCGTCTGAAGAAGTAAAATCTGATGTAGAGAAACCAGCTCTTGCTGAGGATTCCAAAACGGAGGAGACTCCTGTTGAGAAAACTTCAGAAGAAGAGTCTGTAAAGACAGAATAAAAGGTTTCTTAGAACAATGAAAAGTTAGATTGAGCCTCATAGCTGAATGTATAACAGAAGGAGAGTGTATCATATTATTTGATAGACTCTCTTTTTTATTTTGTGCAGTATTTGTTTATTGTTATTGATGTAGAAGTACTAAATGGCTGAGAGACTGGCAATACTATTTCTTTTATATGAGGTTTGTATATTTAGTAGCTGTGTATATCTGCTGCTTTTTGAATTCTTTAGTTTGTATGAAATAGACTAATTTTTAGCTTTTAGTCTATTCTTATTTATGAGGTTTTAAGAAAAGACTGAAACGCTAGTTTTATATTTATTATAGGCAAAGAAAATTTGCAGAAGATGGTTACCCTTTTATTAAAATGACATTATGAGCATATGTCTATCAGTATTAATAAAAGTATGTCATATGCGTAAACCATAAATATTCTCAGTAAATTTCAAGTTACTTTGACTGTTGGTCAATGAAATACGACTTATATAAAAATATGTTTGTTGCGTTTTTTACAAATAGCCTCTTTGTTTCAACAAATAACATCATGTTTTTTACAAATACAAACATTTAAAAGAGTCTTAGAAAAGAAAGTTTTTGAATGAAAAAAATGAGTCGTTTCCAGTGGCCCCAATTTGAATAAAGCAACGATTTCTTGTTCTGGATTTTATTGAATTGATTATGAAAGTAATTAAACGTAGTCTGTAATTGTGATAAATAAAATGGTCGAAATTTGGCTTATGTGACAAAAGTGTGCTTATTTTGGAGTTGTTTTCTTTTATGAGACAAAAATGTGCATGAAAAATCCCATACTCCCTCTATCTATTGGGTGTATGGTTTTTTATAAAGTCTTGA
>Ga0172377_10003435_pt1 | contig 16260 bp, 15 predicted proteins | sample Pumphouse3metaG_FD_119749 | JGI IMG/M metagenome (GOLD analysis project Ga0172377, IMG submission 119749) | Leachate microbial communities from a municipal landfill in Southern Ontario, Canada - Pumphouse #3 metaG | ecosystem: Engineered > Solid waste > Landfill > Unclassified | place: Canada...
AAGCTCTAGCCAACTGAGCTACTCCCGCAACATTTGCGTGGTGGTGAGAGAAGGATTTGAACCTTCGAAGCCGTAGGCGGCGGATTTACAGTCCGCAGGATTTGACCACTCTCCAACCTCACCGTTGAAAAATATTATTGTTCTGGTCTAGCGCTGTTCTTTAAAAGAAGACGCACGACGAAAAAATGGAGCTGGTGAAGGGAGTTGAACCCCCGACCTGCTGATTACAAATCAGCTGCTCTAGCCAACTGAGCTACACCAGCATCCAAACAAAATGGTGGCTCGAGACAGAATCGAACTGTCGACACAAGGATTTTCAATCCTTTGCTCTACCGACTGAGCTATCGAGCCCACACAAATTGGAGTGAGATTATACAAGTTAAAATATTAATATCAACTTAAAGAGTGTACCAAATTTTTAAATTCATTCCCTCTATGTGCGTATGATTTGAATTGGTCTAATGATGCAGCAGCTGGTGATAAAATAGCAACAGAGTCTTCATTTAAAAGCAAATCTATTTTTTCTACTGCAATATTAAGATAAGTACAACTTTCAATATTTATTTCATATTCATTACAATATTTCACAATTTTTTCTGTATTACTACCTATTGCATAAACACTTATATCTGAATTTTTAATACTATCAAAAAGTGGAAGTAAATTCGCACCTTTATCATCTCCACCTAATATAATATGTATTTTTTTATTTTTATATGGAACAATTGCATTTATTGTTGCATCAACATTTGTAGCTTTACTATCATCAATCCATAATCTATTTTTTTTATCTTTGAATTCTTCAACTTTATGTTTATCAATTACAAATTCATTTATTAATTCATAATCTACCTCATCGAAGATAATTTTTCTTGTAACCATTGCTAAAATTGCATCTAATAAAAATGGTTCTTTGAATTTAATTTTTGATTTATCAATTTTAAAGTGACTACATAAATCATCACTATTTTCATATGTAATCAAAAAAGCATTTGTTTTTATATCTTTAAATTCATTTGGAATTATTGCTATATCATTTTCATTCATTAAAGATAATGGTTTTAATTTTGCATTTTTATACTCTTCAAAAGAACCATGCCAAGTTATATGATCTTCCGAGATTGGAAGTAAGATATAAATATTTGGTTTTGAATTATTTGTATAATGTAAAGTAAAAGAAGAAGTTTCTAAAATCCAAATAGGAGCTTTTTCATCTAAATGACTAAGTGGAACACCAATATTTCCACCATATAATGAACCATACTCTTTTAATAAATGTTGACACATTTGCGTTGTTGTTGTTTTGCCATTAGTTCCTGAAATCCAAATAGAAAAGGGCATAACTGAAGCAAATAAATCATAATCACTAATTAAATTTTTAGAATTTAAAACCATCTTATTATAAGGTGGGATTCCAGGACTTACCACGGTATATTCATTTGAGGTTAAATCATATTCACTAAAATCATTATCATCATAAAGTGTTGAGTTTGGAAACTTATCTTTTAAAGCATATGCAGTTATGCCTTTCCCCAAAATTCTTATTTTTTCATTATTTATAATCATTATTTATTCTTTATCTTATTTTTAAACTAAGTAGTGCAATTAAGTTTGTCATAAATGAAATTATCCAAAATCTAACAATTATTTTATTTTCTTTCCAACCTTTTTGTTCAAAATGGTGATGGATTGGTGCCATCAAAAAAACTCTTTTTTGTCTTAGCTTGTACGAACCAACTTGTAATATTACAGATACTGTTTCTAATACGAATATAAATCCGATTGCTAATAAAAGTAATTCTGATTTTGCGACAATTGCCATATATCCCATAAATGCTCCTAAAGGTAAAGAGCCCGAATCTCCCATAAATACTTCTGCTGGATGAGAGTTAAACCATAAAAATGCAATTAATGCTCCACAAATTGCACTTCCCATTACCGCTAATTCACCTGCTATTTGAATACTTGGCAATAATAAATATGAGGAGAATATTGCATGACCTGTAATATAAACTAAAACAGAAAGTGAAACAAATGCCATAATTGATGGAACTGTCGCTAATCCATCTAGTCCATCTGTTAAATTTACTGCATTTGATGAAGCTACAATAACCATCATCCATAATACTATTGCAAACACTCCCATATCAAATAAAGGAAGTTTATAAAAAGGTGTATATAATTCTGTTGTATGCGAATAGTAATAAAGAGTAAAACCTACAATAAATGCACAGAAAAATTGCAATACAAGTTTAGCTCTTGCAGTTAAGCCTGCTGAGTTTTTCTCTTTTGAAATTTTTGAATAGTCATCTTGAATACCAATGAATGAAAAAAGAGCTAATGTTGTTAATCCACCAACCACATAAAAATTACTTAATTTAGCTGTTAAAAGTGTTGCAATTATGGTAGAGAAGATAAAAACTACCCCACCCATCGTTGGTGTTCCAGCTTTTGCTTGATGAGATTCTGGTGCATGTTCATAAATTGGTTGCGAGGCTTTTTTACTTTTTGCCCAAGCAATAAATTTTGGCATTAAATACATTGTTAAAACAAAAGCAATAAAAAAACTAATTCCAGCTCGCACTGAAATATATTGAAAGATATTAATCTCTAGATGTCTATATAACCAATAAAACAAACTTAAACCTTGATTTTGATATAATATGCGCGATTATAATATATTATACTTTTTAAAAGGTTTAAATCATGATAAATAAAACACTACTTATAATAACTGATGGGATAGGACACAACTCTTCAGATAAATTTAATGCTTTTGCTAATGCTAAAACTCCAACATACGATTATTTATTCAAAAATGCTCCTTATTCATTAATTCATACTTATGGAAAATTTGTGGGTCTTCCCGATGGGCAGATGGGGAATAGTGAAGTGGGACACATGACTATTGGAAGTGGCAGAATCTTATATCAAGACTTAGTAAAAATTAATATTGCAATTGAAAATGATACGTTAAAAGATAATACAATTTTTAAAAATATTTTAAATAAATCTAATAATATTCATCTAATTGGACTTTTAAGTGATGGTGGAGTTCATTCACACATTGATCATATAATTGCTATGGCAAAAATTGCAAAAAATTCTAATAAAAAAGTTTTTATCCATATAATTACTGATGGAAGAGATGTTGCTCCTGATTGTGCAAAAATTTATATTAATCAGATTCTTAACATCTGTGATGAAGATATTAAAATTGCAACTATTTCTGGAAGATATTACACAATGGATAGAGACAATAGATGGGACAGAGTAAAAAAAGGTTATGATGCAATTACTTTTGCCCAACCTTCAATATCAATTGATGTTTTAACTTATATTGATGATTCATATAAAAATCAAATTTTTGATGAATTTATAACTCCTACAGCTTTTGATAACTATGAAGGAGTAAAACAAAATGATGGAATAATTTTTTGCAATTTTAGAAGTGACAGAATGAGAGAAATTTCATCTGTATTTGTAAATAAAGACTTCACAGAATTCCCTACTTTCAAAGATTCTTTAAATCTAGCAACTATGACACAATATGATAAAAACAATCCTATTGATATTTTATTCCCAAAAGATGCACCTAATAATACTTTAGCTGAAATTATTTCAAAGGCAGGATTATCTCAACTTCATACAGCTGAAACTGAAAAATATGCCCATGTAACATTTTTCTTTAATGGAGGAGTTGAAGAACCTTTATTAAATGAAACTAGAGTTTTAATTCCATCACCTGCAGTTGCAACATATGATTTACAACCTGAAATGTCAGCTCAACAAGTGGGAACAGCTGTTAGAACTGCTATGAAAGAACAAACTGATTTTATAGTTGTTAATTTTGCAAATGGTGATATGGTTGGACATACTGGTATTTTTGATGCAGCTGTAAAAGCAGTTGAAGCTGTGGATTATGAACTTGGACTAATTCTTGAAATTGCAAAAAAAGAGAATTACAATATAATTTTAACCTCTGATCATGGAAACTGTGAGAAAATGAGAGATGAAGATGGAAATACTTTAACAAACCACACTGTTGGTGATGTTTATTGTTTTATTATTGCAAAAGATGTTAAGGAAGTTAAAACAGGAAGTTTAAATAATATTGCTCCAACTGTTTTAAAGCTTATGAATTTAGAAATTCCAAAAGAGATGGATGAACCATTAATATAAAGAAGAAATGTGTTAAATATTAATATAAATAAATTAGAAATTAAAACCAATAAAAAAAAGTTAGTAGACATATCTTTTAATATAACAAACTCTACTGCTTTAATTGGTGAAAGTGGAAGTGGAAAATCATTAACTTTAAAAGCATTATTAAATTTACTTCCTTCTTCTTTGGAAGTAAAAAAAGATATTAATTCTAATTTTGAATTAAATTATGACTCAATTGGTTTTATTCCACAAAATCCATTTACCTCTTTATCTATTATGACAAAAATTACAAATCAGTTTTTTTGTGATGAAAAAAGAAAAGAAGAAGTATTAAATTTAGTAAGTCTTGATAAAAGCGTATTGAAAAAATTTCCCTCACAATTAAGTGGTGGACAAATTCAAAGGGTTGTTATTGCAATTGCATTAAGTCGTGATGTAAAATTGTTATTACTAGATGAACCAACTACAGCATTAGATGAAGAAAATAAAAACAATATTATAGATTTAATTAATGAGATTAAAGATAGATTGAATATATTAATTTTATTTGTAACTCACGACATAAATTCAATTAAAACTATTTGTAAAGATATAATTATCTTAAAAGATGGAGAAATAATTGAAAAAGGATTAACAAATGATATTTTATCAACGCCCAAAGAAGATTACACAAAAAGATTAATTAACTCAACATTTAAAAATAAAATTTTTAGGACATAGTATGATGAAATATATTTTTGGTTTATTTATTATCTTAGGATTAATGGTAGCTGGTTGGCTATATAATTTATATGATGAAATTAAACATGACATTGATGTAGTTGTGAACTACACACCAAAACAAAGTACCCAATTTTTTGATAAAGATGGAAAATTAATTGCCAATACTTTTAAAGAAGAAAATAGAGAATATGTAAAATATGATGATATTCCCGCAAGAATTATTGAAGGATTAGTTGCTATTGAAGATACTCAATTTTTTGAACATCATGGAATTAACCCTGATGCAATAAGTAGAGCAATAATAAAAGATATTCAAGCAGGGGGATTTGTTGAGGGAGCAAGTACATTAACTCAACAATTAATTAAAATGTTAATTTTAACTAGAGAAAAAAAATTACTAAGAAAAGTAAAAGAAGCCCTACTTGCAATTAGACTTGAAAATGTCTTAACAAAAGAAGAAATATTAGAAAGATATTTAAATCATGTTTATTTTGGACATGGATATTATGGAATTAAAACAGCTGCAAAAGGATATTTCAATAAAGATTTATATGAATTATCATTGAAAGAAATGGCAATTCTTGTGGGACTTCCAAGAGCTCCTAGTTTTTATGATCCTACTAAAAATCTTAAAATTTCACTTGCACGAGCGAATCAAGTTATTGCCAGACTTAACACTTTAGGTTGGATTAACAAAGAACAATTTGAAACTTCAATGAAAGAAAGCCCTGAAATATTTAATCAAACACTAACAAAAAATAAAGCTCCATTTGCTGTTGATTATGCAATAAGTTTATTAGTAAATGATATTCCTGATATTTTATATGGTGGATATAAAGTATATTTAACAATAGATTTAGATGCGCAAGAAATTGCACAAGACGCACTTAAAGCTTCTTATGACGAAGCTATAAAAAGAGATTTAGATATAAGAAAAGGTGAAAAAAAGCCTGATGATTCTTATGTTAAAGAGTTAAATGGTGCAATAATATCAATGGAAAGTAGCACAGGAAAGATTTTGGCACTTTCAGGAGGAATAGACTATAACCAATCTATGTTTAATAGAGCTTTCCAATCTAAAAGACAAGCAGGAAGTGCTATAAAACCATTTTTATATTTATCTGCTTTAAATAATGGTTACAATCCTGCTTCTCAATTAATTGATATTTCAAGAACTTATAGTTATACAGTTGGCAGTGAACAAAAAAAATGGCAACCAAAAAATTATGGTGGAAAAGTTGAGGGAATTGTAAGTCTTAGAGATTCATTAACTCAATCAAGAAATTTATCTACTCTAAATTTAGTAACTGATGTTGGAATTAATACTATTACTAATGAATTAAAAACTTATGGATTTAAAGATATTACAGACAATCTTTCTATAGCACTTGGATCAATGAGTGTTTCATTAGTTGAATTTAGTGAAGCATACAGTATTCTTTCAAATAGCGGGACTCAAGTAAAACCTTATATTGTTGAACAAATAATAAATCAAAGTGGTCAATCATTAACATTTGAACCTCAAACAAAAAGTTTAATTAAACCTGAACAAACTTATTTAATGACTTCAATTTTAAATGATGTTGTAACAAAAGGAACAGGAAAAGCTGCACAAGTTCCAGGTATTGAACTTGCTGGAAAAACTGGTACTACTAATGATAATATTGATGCATGGTTTTGTGGATATTCACCTTCAATACAAACAATTATTTGGTTTGGAAAAGATAACAATACTCCAATGAGAAAAAGTGAAACTGGTGGAAAAATTGCCGCACCAGTGTTTTCATATTTTTACAAAAAATATTTGGATATGCATCCTGAAATTACAAGAAATTTTACAATGCCTGAAAATGTTTATACTGCAAATATAAATGGAAGAAGTGAACTTTATACAGATACCTCTCCTTTACCTGAAGTTGTATATCAAGCTCAACCACAAAATCCAGGGGAAGAAGTTTTAGAATTCTAAGACATAAAAAAAGGGTAAGTTTAAAACTTACCCTTTTTTATTTTAATGAAATAAATACTAGCAAGAATACATAGTTTTTAACTCAAATGGAGTTGGTCTAGCTTCGTTAGGCCATACTTGAGTTTCAAATTTATAGTGTTGGTAAGTATCAATCATATCTTTTGAAAATACTGGTTGTAAGAATTCGTTATCTCTAACTAATGCTTCTAACGCACCTCTTAAAGTATGAGGCATTTGAGGAATTCCTCTTTCTCTAATTTCATCTAATTCTAATTCATATAAGTCATCATCCATTGGTCCAATTGGTTCAAATTTATTTTTAATACCATCTAAACCAGCTAATAACATAGCAGCAAATGCTAAGTATGGGCATGAAGTTGAATCTGGGAATCTCATTTCAATTCTAGTTGCTTTTTCACCAGCTCCATAAGGAATTCTACAAGATGCAGATCTATTTTGAGATGAATAAGTCAAGATTGAAGGTGCTTCAAATCCTGGAATTAATCTTTTATAAGAGTTAGTTGATGGATTAGTAAATGCAGCAACTGCGCGTGCATGTTTAAATACACCACCTACATAATGTCTAGCCATTTCTGAAAGATTACCATATTCACCTTGTTTGTAGAATAAGTTTTTACCATCTCTCCAAATTGATTGATGTACATGCATTCCACTTCCATTATCACCATAAATTGGTTTTGGCATAAATGTTGCAGATTTACCATTTAAATGTGCAACCATTTTAATTACATATTTTAATTTTTGTACATTATCAGCAGCTTCTAATAAGTCACCAAAAACAATACCTAGTTCATGTTGACCTTGTGCAACTTCGTGGTGTCCAAGTACAACTTCTAAACCAACTTGCTCTAATACTTGCATCATTTCAGCTCTTAAGTCAACACCTGTATCAATAGGAGCTACAGGGAAGTAACCACCTTTAGTTCTAGCTCTGTGACCCATGTTTCCGCCTTCCATATCAGCAGCATCATTCCACTCACCATCTTCTGTATCTACTCTATAGTATGATTCATTTCCTTTATCAATGATTTTTACATCTTCAAATACAAAAAATTCATTTTCAGGACCAAAATATGCAACATCACCAACACCTGATTCAGTTAAGTGTGTTAATGCTTTTTTAGCAATAGATCTTGGACATTTTTCATACATTTCACCTTTATAGATGTCATAAACATCACAAAATACAATGATTGTAGAATCAGCTGTGAATGGGTCTAAAAATGCAGTACCAACATCTGGTTTTAATAACATATCAGATTTATGTATTGGTTGCCAAGCATCAATTGATGAACCATCAAAAGGGAAACCATTATCTAAACTAGATGCACTAACTGCACTTAGCATATATGTAACATGGTGCCATGTACCTTTCATATCAGTAAATCTGAAATCTACAAATTTAACTTCATTTTCTTTACAAAAAACAAAAAACTCTTCAGTATTATTAACAAACTTTCCCATAGGTTTAACTCCTTAAAATTATTAGAACATTCTAGCAAAATTACTATAAAATATAATAAAACACTTGTATATTTTTTATACAACTCAATTAAAAAGTATATACTTTTTTATCCCTTGATTCAAAACTTATACATCTTTTATATCCGACTTCTTTAGCAAGCGATAATGCATTTTCATACATAAACCCAACCTGTTCTACACTATGAGCATCTGAACCAAAAGTAATATCTATTTGCATTTCAAAAGCTAATTCTAACAGTTGTTTAGATGGATAAGTTTCATTAATAGGTTTTCGTAAACCTGCTGGATTAATCTCTAAAACCATATTTGATTTTTTGATTTCCAACAAAGCATTTCTTGCTATTAATCTAATATCTTTTTTTGGCAAAAATTTAAATACTTTTATTAAATCAAAATGCCCAACAATATCAAATAAATTTGTTTTAGCCATTGCTTTAATTGCATCAAAATATTCAACCCAAATAGAATCAATATCTTTTGATTTATATACACCTATAAATTCTGGATTATCAAAACCCCACATATCGCTTTTATTTCTTAAAAAATGTACAGAACCTATTAAATAATCAACTTTTGCGTTTACAACATCATCTAAAATAAATCCATCTAAATAATCAACTTCATAACCTAATAAAACTTTTATTTTATCTTTGTATTTCTCTTTTGCATCTAGTATCCATTTTTCATATTGTTGTTTTTGAGAAATACCCATTCGATATTTTGGATCATAGTTCATTGGAGCATGATCAGCAAAACCATATTCATCAATTCCTAACTCAATTGCTCTTTGAACATATTCATCAACACTATTTGTTGCATGATTACATAATATAGTGTGATTATGTAAATCTATTCTCATTTATTTTCCTATTTAAAAATTAAGATAAAATTCCAGCACCATTTATTGCTGTACTTCTATCTTTTGCATAAACTCTTTGATTATCAATAATATCATATTTCCAAATTGGAGCTTGAGCTTTAAAATCTTCAACAAATTCATCAATTAATTCTAATGCAACTCTTCTTTTTGGGCTACAAACACCTGCAATATATGAGCTTTCATGATTAAAAACATCACCTCGACTATGAGCCATTAAAACTATTGCATTATTTTCTTTTGCTTTTTTTTGCCATAAATCAAACCACGAATTCAAAATAGGTTCATAAATATCAAAAGATAATCCATCTATTTTATTTTCATCTCTTACAACACCTACAAAAGTTATAATTGCTCCAAAATTTGAGTTTTTATATTTATCATACCAAGAATTTGTGATTTGTTCTACTGGTAAGCTTCCATCAAATAGTTGCAAAAAATCTTTTCTATTGTCCATTATCATCCACCACAAACAGGAGGAAGAAGAGATATTTTATCTCCATCAGTTAAATCAAAATCTTTTGTACAAATTAATGTATCATTAATTGCAACTGCACAGGTTTCTAGCCAAGAAGAAATTTCTTTATCATTTTTTAAAATTTCACTTAATTCACTCAAATTTTTTATATCTAATTTCATATCATCTTTATTTATTGGTCCTAAGAACTCAACTATTACCATTTTAACCACCTCTTATAATATTTGTATTATTATGTTAAAAAATTTTACCATAATAAGGACAAATGTTTTATGATATTTGCAAAAATTGATTTTATAAATTTATTACCCTTTCATATATTTATCAAAAAAAACATACAATCATCTCAATTAAAAGCGAGCATTGAATACAAAAAATCTTACCCATCTTCTATAACTGAGAAATTTAAAAAACGAAAAGTAGATAGTGCTTTTATATCTTCAATTGGTTCAAGAAATGAAAAATTCTTAGATTTTGGAATTGTGGCACATGATGAAGTTTTATCAGTATTATTAGTTCCAGGAAATGAACAAAATGATTATCAATCCAAAACATCAAATGCACTAGCAAAAGTTTTAGATTTAAAAGGTCAAGTAATAATTGGTGATAAAGCGCTTAACTTTTACCATGAAAATAGAAATATAGAAAAAATTGATTTAGCAAAATATTGGAAAGATAAGTATAATTTACCTTTTGTTTTTGCAGTTTTATGTTTTAATTCAAATGAAGAAACTCTAAGAAAATTGACAAAAAATTTCAATAAAAAACATATAAAAATCCCTCAGTATATACTAGAACAATATTCACAAAGAAGTGGTGTTTCAAAAAAACATATTTTAGAATATTTAAAAAAAATCGATTATAACTTAGGAATAAAAGAAAAAAGAGCATTAAAACTCTTCTTAAAACTAACAAAAGAAAAAGGATTAAAATGACAGTTTTGGATTCCATAATATTAGGAGTTGTAGAAGGTTTTACAGAATTTTTACCAATATCTTCAACAGGACATATGATAGTTGTTAGTGAATTTTTAGGAATTGAACAAACAAATATAAATAAAGCATTTGAAGTAATAATTCAGTTTGCAGCAATTTTAGCTGTTGTTTTAACTTATCCTTCAAAGTTTACTTTTAAACATATAAATTTATGGACAAAAATAATACTAGCTTTTTTACCAATTGCTGCTATTGGTTTTTTATTTTCAAAACAAGTGAAATCTATGTTTAGTATAGAAATTGTTGCTTGTATGTTTATTATTGGTGGTATTATTTTTTTAATTGTAGAAAAGTTCTATAAAGAGACTGAAACGCATACTTTAGATGTAGAAGATGTCACTTATAAACAAGCGATGTGGATTGGATTTGCTCAAATTTTTGCATTAATTCCAGGAACATCAAGAGCGGGAGCAAGTGTTATTGGGGCTATGTTAGTTGGACTTAATAGAAAAACAAGTGCTGAATTTTCATTTTTATTAGCATTTCCTGTTATGTGCGCAACAACAGCTTATGATTTATTAAAATATCACAATGACCTTTTTGTAGGTGCAAATTTAATAAACCTAACTGTTGGATTTGTGGTTTCGTTTATTGTTGGATTTTTAACAATAAAGTTATTCTTAAAATTCCTAGAAAAATTTACTTTTGTAGCCTTTGGAATTTATAGAATAGTATTTGGAGTTTTACTTCTTATTATTTTCTAAAATAATATTTATTATTAAAGATATGGCATTTGAATTAATTGAACTTATTAATTGAATGCTTATCTTATGAATATCAGAGTTAATAATTTCGAAAAACTCATCTTCATTTAACTCATCTTCTCTTTTTAAAAAGCATAATCCCTTATCATATAAAGCTTTTGCATTATAATACTGATGATCACCAGCTGCATGTTTATAAGGAATAAAAAAAGTAGGTAATGAATTTGCACATAATTCCCATAAAGTTGATGCACCAGCACGACTCACAGCAAAATCTGCACTTGACATTTTAGAAGAAATATCTTTTGAAAAATCAAAAACATCTGCATTTATATTTAATTTTTTATACTCTTCAGCTACTCTATTAAAATCATTTTTTCCCGCTTGATGAATAATTTTTATACCCATTTCATTTAATCTAGGAGCTACTTTTAAAGCAAAATTATTTATACAAATTGCCCCTTGAGAACCACCAAAAAATGCAATAGTTTTTATTTCATCTCTTACTCTTCCTGTTTCAAAAAACTCTTTTGCAACAGGATAATCTTTAACTAAAGAATTTTCATCAAATGATGAAAAAACTTCTGTAGCAAATTTCGATGTAATTTCATTTAATTTACCCATTTTTGAATTTTGTTCATGAATATATAATTTGCATCCAAATTTTAAAATTGAAGCAAAAGTTGCAGCGGCTGCTGAGAATCCACCTACTGAGATAACTGTCTGAACATTGTATTTTGAATATACGGCTAAACATTGCATTGTTTTTGAAAATATATTTAATAAAGATGTAACTTTTCCAAATGAATTTTTATTAACAACTCCTCTTGTATCTAAGAAAATTGTTTTTTTTAATCTTCTATCATTTTCAAACCAAGATTTATCTTGACCATTAGATGAACCAATAAAAATTACATTAATACCACGATTATGAAACTCTTCTATAAAAGCATCTGCAACTTTTAAATGTCCACCTGTTCCACCACCTGTAACTACTACTGTTTCATTCATTTATTTTTTAACCTTTCTAATAACTTCCTCTTCTTTTGCAACTTTACTAATCGATAATACTAATCCAATAGATATGGCCATAGACAGCATTGATGAACCTCCATAAGATAAAAGAGGAACTGCAATACCTTTTATAGGAATCATCCCTGATATTCCGTAAGAATTGATTAAAAATGCAATAATTATCATTAATGCAATTCCAAGTGTAAATAAATGATAAATTGGATTTTCAACTCTTCTACTTATTTTAAAAATTCTCCAAATAATTAAAAACATAATTGATGAGATTAGCATTAATCCAACTAATCCTATCTCTTCAGTTATTCCAGCAAGAACGAAGTCAGTATGAACTTCAGATAAAAATCCAACTTTTAAATCGCCTAATCCGACACCTTGCCCAAAAAAACCTCCATTATGGATTGCATTTAATGAGTGTGAAACTTGATAAGGTTCTGGTAGTTCATCTATACGAAGATATTTTTCTGCCCAAGAAGGTAATACAGATAATATTCCATCTTGAACCATTGCCCACCATGAATGAATTCTTTTAATTCTATGAGGGGCAACAATAATTAATCCTATAACACCAACTATTGCAATAGTTCCTAAAGCTAGAAATATTTTAAATGATCTATTTGCGAAAATCAATAAAACAACCAAAATAATAGCTAATAAAACAACTTGTCCTAAATCTTTTTGTAAAAATGCAATAACAAATACAACAATAAAAAAAGTAAAAAAATAAGGAGACAAAAGTAAAACTTCTTCAATTAATCCAATTTTTTTTGGTTGATGAATTACTTTTCTGTGAAATGACCAAGATAAAAAATATATAAATCCTATTTTAAAAAATTCCACTGGAGATAATGAAAATCCAGGAAGCCTAATCCATCTATTAGCTCCTCCTGATTCTGTTACCATAAAACTTGGTAAGAAGGGCATTAATATCATTATGACAAAAAAAATCACAAAAAGATTCATTCCAATCTTTTTAACTATTTTGTCAGGGTCTAATAATGAGAAATACCACATTATAAAAATAGCAAGAATTCCTACTAATCCTTGTCTAATAAAAAAATGAAATTGATCATATCCAAAAAATTCCACTGTATAAATGGTCAAAGAATATGAAAAAGTTATACTTATAATTATTAATAATGACACCAATATAAACAAAGGATAGTCAGCTTCATTGTTATTTGATTTATTGTTATTTGATTTAATATTAGTTTTGTTAAAATACATTTCTCATTATATAATAATATGGATAAATATGCCTTCAAAAAAAATCGAAAAAGTTGATAAAACAAAAAAAATCGTGATTCTATTTTCATTTATTTTTTTCTGTTTAAGTATTTTATTTTTTTCAGTATTTAGAACAATTACTGAAAAACGACACATGCCCTCATTAAAAGGTGAAAAATCTGAATTATCAGTAAGAGGAGATATTATAAGTTCTGATAATTTCAAAATTGCATCTTCTAAAAAAGTTTATAAAGCAATGATTGATACAAGATATTTAGACCCTGATAAAGAAGAACTTTTTTTAAATTTATTTTCAATTTATAGTGGAATTGATTATAAAACACTAAAAGAAAAGCTAGCGGAGGGGAAAAAAGAACCAGGAAGTTTAGTACTTTCATATAGCATTGATTCAAGATCAGCAAAAAACTTAAAAGAGTTAGCTTTTAAATTAATACAATTAGATGTATTTGAAAGTAAACTAATAAACGGTGCAAAAATATTAAGAGGTTTAACAATAAGTGAAAGTGGCGAGAAAAGAACCTTTTCTTATAATGATACTTTAACTCCAGTTGTAGGATATATATCGAAGTTTGAATCTGAATCAGGAAAAACAAAAGTAAATGGTATTAAAGGTTTAGAAAAAAACTACAATAAAGTATTAAATCAATCAAAAGATGGAATTTTACAAGGAGATAGAGATGTATTATCATATATATCTTTTGATAAAAATTCAATTATTAGAAAAAGAGTTGATGGTGCAACTTTAAATTTAAATATTCCTCTAAAACTTCAAAAAAATAATGAAATTACTTTAGATATGTATAAAAAGAAATTAAGTGCTGATGAAATTATTGTTTCGGTTATGGAAAATAAAACTGGAAAAATTATAACAATGGCATCTTCAAATAGATTTAACCCTGAAAAAATTGTAAAAGAAGATATACCATCACTAAATGTTAATGCAATTGAATACCAATTTGAGCCAGGATCTATAATAAAACCAATTTCAATTTCATTAGCAATGGATAAAAATCTAGTCAAAAAAAATGAAAGTTTTTACGCTTATAATGAAGGAGAAAAAGGAATTAAAGGATTTCCAAGAGGTGGTTATAAAATAGGAAGATTTACAATAAAAGATGACCACCAATTTTCAAAACATAATTTATCTTTAGATGACATTATTATGTTTTCATCAAATATTGGGACATTACAAATTGCTCAAAGATTAACTGGACCAGAATTTTATGAAGGAATGAAAAGATTTGGTTTTACGAGAAAAACAGGAATTGACTTGCCTTATGAAAAAAGAGGTGTAATGCCAAAAGTTTGGCAGTTTTCTGTTGGAGATAAAGATAAAAGAGATAATGTTTTTAAAGCAACAGTCTCTTTTGGACAAGGTATGACTTCTACTTTTATACAAATAATAAAAGCTTATTCTGCATTTAATAATGATGGATATATGATTACCCCAAGAATTGTATCTCACTTGACATATGACAATAACAAATATAAACCTTATGATGATAAACTTGAAAAAGTAATTTCAAAAGAGACAGCTAATGAAATGAAAAAGTTATTAATTAAAACAGTAAATGAGGGAACAGGAAGAGCTGCAAGAATTGAAGGTTTAGAAATTGGAGGAAAAACAGGAACAGCACAAATAGCTCGAGGAGGGAAATATTTAAAAGAATATATTTCATCTTTCTTTGGCTTTGTAAATGATGAGCATAATAACTCATATACAATCGGTGTAACTGTAATTAATCCAATATCAACTGGACCAAATTGGTATTACTATTATGCATCTGCATCTGCAGTTCCAGTTTTTAAAGAAATTATTCAAAATTTAGTAAAATTAAATTATTTAGTGCCAAAAGATACTATAAATTTTGATAAAAAAACAAATGACGATATAATGCCAGAAAAGGATTAAAATGTTTGGATTTAAAAAAGAATTAAAAGAATATAATTATTCACAAGAAGAGTTATCAAAATTAAATTATGCAAAAATCACTACTGAAAAAGGAATTATCTGGATTAAACTTTTCAATAAAGAAACACCAATAGCCGTATCAAATTTTTCAACTTTAGCAAATGATAGTTTTTATGATGGATTAAATTTTCATAGAGTAATTGATGGTTTTATGGCACAAGGTGGTTGTCCTGAAGGTTCTGGAATTGGTGGACCTGGGTGGGCAATTGAATGTGAAACAAATGCAGAAAAACAAGTACATAATAAAGGAAGCTTATCAATGGCTCATGCTGGTAAAAATACAGGAGGAAGTCAATTCTTCTTATGTTTCGTACCTTGTCCTCATTTAAATGGAGGACATACAGTATTTGGTGGGATTGAAGAAAATGATAGTGATAGTTTTTCTGTTCTTGATTCAATCAAACAAAAAGACAAAATCGTATCTATTGAAATTTTAGAAAAAAGAGATTAATTCTCTTTTTTTATACTACAAAAAGAGTTAAAGAATAGAGTTTCAACTTTTTTTCTAGCCCAAGGAGTTTTTCGAAGGAAAGTAAGACTAGATTTGATAGAGGGGTTGTCGTAGAAACACCTAATGTTAATCTTGTGAGAT